>CESJ01115011.1_pt1 | contig 11798 bp, 10 predicted proteins | sample 356311 | NCBI WGS metagenome assembly CESJ01 (sample SAMEA2621487, study PRJEB7988) | marine metagenome | biome: marine biome (ENVO:00000447); feature: surface water layer (ENVO:00002042); material: "saline water (ENVO:00002010), including plankton (ENVO:xxxxxxxx)" | depth 5 m
GTTCCCCCACCCCGCCATACTTTACTCAAGCTGATTTTGATGATGATTCGCAAACCCCTGAGTGGGATCGTATTTTGTTCACTCAACAAGAGATAAATGACTCTGTCCTTCGCTTTGATAAAATGGATATGAAGGTCAAAATGCATGTTGCCGGCGCAGGCGCAGCAAACGCAGCATTAAATGCTATTCAAAATGCACGAATGAAACGCGCTGAATCGAATACCAAGCACGAATTGGCACATACTAATCTCATTAAAGAGGCGGATATTGAACGCGCCAGAGAATTAAATGTCGTTGCAGAAATGTCTCCAGCTGTTTGGCATCTTTATGGTCGAACATTGGGTAATCCGCCCCATGATGCTTGGGAGTTTAAAAAAATTATGGATGCAGGGATTCTTATGACTATAGGAACTGATTGGGCTGTTACGGATGATCCAAACCTTTTTCCTGCACTAGAGGGTATGCTTAAGCATGGAGATAACTCGATAGATCTCGAAAGTGCTGTTGGGGCTCTAACGACTAACGGTGCTCTTGCTGTTGGGCGAGAGAGAGATTTTGGGAAAATTGAGGTTGGAAAGCTCGCTACCTTTATAATTCTCGACAGGAATATCTTCGAAATAGATTCAAGTCATATCAGCGAAACGAAAGTCATTAGCACTATTTTTGAGGGTAGAACTGTTTACCATTCGAAATGAACTTATAACTTTGTCATTAGTCTATGTTGTCTTTGTTACGATCATAAATTGTCTGAGTCACCATTCATTAAATCGTTTGTAATACTCGACCGACAAATTATCTAGCATTATTTTGAATACTGAATCATCGCTTAGTCGCGTGATCGATACGGATTATGTCAAAGAAGATGTTGAGCTTGCGCGCGCCGGAATGATCCAGCAGGCGGCCACGGCTATTCTGGTTTAAGCCAATATCAAAACGAAACAGATGCTGACATTGCTAGAGGATATCAGCGGTTCCTAATGCAGGATTTAAGGTATGGATAAGAGGAAATTGAGGCTATTTGATGCCTAATCAAATATTGCTACCTATATCAGCGCAAAGACATCGTCTAAACATGACGGTATTTCCGTTTGCCTGAGATTTATACCGTCGGATGGCACTCACTGTAATCTAAGTTAAAGAATCCAAACCATCCGATAAAGATCAAAAGTTCTCGGATGGCGAAAGCATACATTAATGGATAGGACATATCTCGGGCTTTATGCTCCATATCTCTATCGAGAAAATCCCGATTGTATGTCAAAGTAGATTGGGTTTAAGCCTGCAAGACCTTCGCGAATGCCAGCATCTGGATTGCCTAGAACGACAAGTTTTACCGGCGTGACCGCCGCCATAAAACGCGTAGCAAACCCTTCAAAACTCTGCAGGTGGCGCATAGCCGCCGCCGAATCGCGGTAGCGCTCATTGATTTGGCACGCGCTCTCATCACCGTTAAAACACCACTCGTATATCAAGGTGTCGGGCTCGTCCTGCGTTGCCGCGACCATCTCTTGGATGAGTACTTTAAAGGTGTCTAGTTGTCCTTTATTAATCGACACTTCCAATAGCCAATGAACAGTTTTCTGCATAATTAATACCCTTTATTTAGTAAACGTTTAACATGAATTATGATTTCCCCATTGAGTGTTTTAATGATGGCTAATATGACCAACAACAGTGCCTTTTTTAACTGCAGTGTCTACTCCAACAGCGATGCTAACGGTACCCCAAGTGGGGGCAAGTATTTCATACTGTACTTTTGCAGTCATAATCTCTAGCAGCAATTCGTTTGCATTGATGGTTTCGCCATCGTTTGCAAACCAAACAGTAATAACGCCCTCGGAGTCGTCATCCCAGAGATCATCAGGTACCTTGACATCCATTTTTAGCGCCTTTTAAATGCTGTCGTGGTAGTTTTTTTTCGGATTACATCGCATGGAATGCTGCAACGATTTTATCCGCATTGGGCAGACAAAATTGCTCCATGTGCCTGGCAAATGGGATTGGAACATCTGGGTAGGCGACTCTCTTGGGACCCGACCGTAGCAGGCTATAGTCGTGTTCGACCACGCTCGTAATAACTTCTCCAGACACCCCATAGCTCTGATAGTCTTCGTCGACAACAATTAAGCGCCCAGTTTTCTTCACCGAACTTATTACAGTTTCGCGATCTAGAGGAACCAGAGATCGAAGATCTACAACCTCTGCGTTAACGCCTTCCTCAGCCAGTTTGTCAGCCGCCTTTAGGGCATTGTGAACGCCCATAGCGAGTCCAACGATAGTCACATCAGACCCTTCGCGGACTATTTTTGCCTTACCTAGTTCCACCTGATAGGGCTGCTCCGGAGTGTCGACTGTTGCGGCCGCCTCGGTGCCCAACCAGCCCATACCCTGCAGCCCTTTGTGATACATAAATACTACTGGGCTGTCGTCTCTAATAGCGGCAATCATCATACCCTTGGCGTCGTACGCATTAGACGGTGAAACAACTTTCATACCGGGTAAGTGAGCAAAGGTTGCATAGAGGCATTGGGAGTGTTGGCCAGCATCTGAGTAACCACCGCCGGTCGAGGTCATTAGTACCATCGGCACTTTGACATTGCCGCCAGAAAAATAATTATTTTTCGCCATATTGTTGTAGATAGCGTCAAAACAGACGCCAAAAAAATCGACAAACATTAATTCGACAACCGGCCGCATACCGTCCTGTGCCGCACCAACGCCGGCACCGATAAAAGCGGTTTCCGAGATCGGGGTGTCGCGAATACGCTCTCTGCCAAATTCTTCTAGTAGACCCCGAGTATTGCCAAAAACACCGCCTAAGGCACCAATGTCCTCGCCCATAACAAACACCCGAGGATCGCTCTGCATCTCTTGTTGAATGGCTTCGGCCATTGCCCGGGCAATCGTAAGGCGCCTTATTTTTGTATTACTCATGGTATTCTCCTTGCGCGAAGACCTGCGTCAGCGCGTCTTCGGCCGGTGCGTAGGCACTTTCTCGAGCGAAGGCAATAGCCGCTGAAACTTGTTCCTCTACTTGATCTTTTAAGTGGTCTAAAGCGACGTCGGTGGTTCCCTCAGCTAACAGTATCTTTCTAAAAGCTGGAATGGGATCTTTAGATTCGAGAAATGCCTTTTCGCCGTCGGGTCGGTAGGCTTCGGCATCGCCCATGAAGTGACCGGCAAGGCGAAATGTCTCTATTTCGATCAACGAGGGTCCCCCGCCAGATCGGGCGCGATCAATGGCGTCGCCAGCAACCTTGTAAATTACCAAAGGATCATTATTTTCAACAAAGTGCCCAGGCATATCGTAGGCTGCGGCGCGCACATCATTTCGCGCAACTGCGGTCGAGTCCTGTTTGGACACCGATATGCCCCAGGCGTTGTCCTCGACCACAAAGACCACTGGTAAACACCAGAGCGCGGCAAGGTTTAGGCTCTCGTGAAAGGCACCCTGGTTAACCGCGCCCTCACCAATAAACGACACAGCTACGCCGGGTTTGTTCTGCATTTTGCGCGACAGTGCCGCGCCACATGCTGGCCCCATACCCTGGGCAATAATGCCCGAACAACCGAAGTTGACGTTGGTGTCAAAGATATGCATGTGGCCACCACGGCCGCCACTCAAGCCAGTTTGCTTACCAAATATTTCCGCGGTCATGCGCTTTAAATCGACACCCTTGGCAATTGCCTGATGATGCGGTCGGTGCGTTGCGGTAACGATGTCCTCAGCGTTTAAATGCGCACATACGCCCACTGCTACAGGTTCTTGGCCATTTGATAAGTGCATTTCGCCGGGAATTGGGCCATTTGCCATATTAAATGCCGGCGTCTTGCCCTCTAGATAAATCTGCTCAATAGTCTCTTCAAAGCGTCTACTAAGCAGCATAGTTTTATACATCCACAGTTTTGTTTCACGGCTTATCAACATCGTATTCTGCCCCTTTGAAATCTGTTTCTTTGAGTTTTGGTCATAATTAATCTTCTCGCGGTTTAATAGTCCCCATTATCTGGTTATAAATTCCATCGGGATCCTTAAACATGATAAATCCAAAAGTTGAGGCTTTGCCGTCACAGCAAGGTGCTATTGGCGAGAGAAATTCAACGCCATGGCTTTTCAGCAGAGCGACGTCGCTCTCGACATCTGAGCTTGCCCAATTAATGCGGTTAATACCTATATGCGTTGCGGCGCCGGAGTAGGGTGTACCTATAACTTCGGGTTTTACCCACTGGCTGAGCTGGACTTGCGCGCCATCCGTCCGATGGCGCATAACAAGGTCGCGTTTGACAACGCCTGATCCAAGTCCTAATGCTGCGGTGAGACGGTCACTGGCGACCGCATGTTTTGACTTAGACTGGGCTTTACCAAACAGGCCTTGTAAAAAACCTGTTTGTACTGACTCGGCGTTTTTAAGTGCCATAGTTGGACTAGACTGAGCCTCCAGTCCGAGCATTTCATAAAATCTTTGTGAGCATTCAAGATCACTCACATTGATATTGATATTTTCTATGCTGGGGGTATTGTCGCGCTCGGTCGACGGCTGAAGAAGTTTTAAAAATATGCCATCAGGGTCCCGGAGCATAGCTAAGCGATCGCCGTTTCCATCGGCGACGGGACCGACTACCATAGTTGCGCCAGCCACTATTAGAGCCTCTATTTGGTCATCTATATCAGTAGTCGTAAGGGTAAAGTAGCTCAGTCCCATATGATTGACGGCACTGTAGGGCGGGTTTAGGCGTTCGGGGTCCAACCAATCAATAAGATCGACAAATCTGCCGGTCGGAACCGTTAAATCCATCGGCTCATCCGGTAGTTTACCCAGATACATAAGTTCTGCGTAAAGCCGGTAGAGTTGGTCGAGGCCTACGCCCCGCGACACTTCAATGGTATTGGTCTCGGGGAAGGGCCCGATCTGATCGATAAAGCCAGCCGCGCGATAAAATTCTCGCGAGCGCTCGTAGTCCCTGACGTTAATATTGAAATGTATCATTCCCGTGATATGCAGTTCATCGGCACTGGGCAATGAATCAGTGGCGCATTGCGAATGCGCTCCTGGACTTGCAAACAACACCCAACAGGCTACAAATAACGAAAGATTCAACGGATTTGCGTTCATAGTTTTTGCTCTTAATTGATCAATATGGTTAGTTATTTCATGCCCTGTAAGCGATTGCGTTGCCGCAGTAGGATTGCAAAGCCACGGCATCCATTGTTAGCTGAGCGCGATTTCGCTCGTATTATCGGTCAGTCATGGCCAGATTTCTGCGACATTGATCGTTATTCTGTGCATCCAGAAACTTGGTGTACATCGATATAGTCATTTAAAAGCTCATGGAAAAACCGCACCCTCGATTCTTGCCCTGCAAGGTTTGAGTCCGTATATCCCTGCGAATTCATCCCTTGCTGAAGGGCGCGGGCTAGCATCATATCTTGATAGACAATAGACCCTTCAATTTCGGGCACACCGGCGCCATCATCAAAGTCGCGGTATTGAAACATCGCCTCTTCCATTGGCTGCGGTCCCGCCATGATCGATTCGACGGTCTCTAAACCCGCAACTGGATAGGCCATACACCACAGATCAAAGAAACATTTTTCTGGATCATCTGGGTGGGGTTCGGTACGAAAAAAAACAATATTGTCGGGTAAAAACGAGATGGTGATATTCGGAAAGACGACCGTGTGCAAACTATCAGTAAGTTGCTCATCATTCAGATTAGCGTAATGATCATAGCCACGCTCGCGCCAGGTGCATTTTTTTTTGTTTTTTAAGTCCAACCAACCCTGCATAACCTTTGTTTCAAAATTGTCATACGCATGAGGATCTAATCCCCAATATTCCATTATTTGATCGAATGGATGAACCTCGCCATCTGGCAGACGATCTGAAAGAGACGGCCGCATTGGTTGCACTGTCCGACCGTGTCCAGATGGCCAAACTTCATGGCGGGAGGTCCAGTAGTCCTGATCAATCCAGGGTGGCACTTGCGGGTGTGCTGTTCGGGTGTGATAGGATTCACTAAAATTATCCGTTGCAAACTTCCAGTTGGTAGGTAGATCGACTCGCATCCAAAATACGCGCACTAGGCTTTCCAGCGGGTAATTTTTATATAGTTGAGGAATTGGCGATAAATAGTCCAACAGATCTGGGCCATCGGTATCCATGGTGTACCAGATAAAACCTCCCCACGTATCGCAGCGTAAAGACTGTAATGTCAGTTTGCCACAGGGATTTCCGGCAGTAAAATCCTCGGGATCCTGGGCGCTTTTCAAAACTCCATCGAGACCCCAAAGCCATCCGTGATAGGGGCAGTGAAACCCCCCCACGGCACTCGAACTCTGTTCGGCGAGTCTCAAACCTCGATGTCCGCAAGCGTTGTAAAAAGCTTTTAGTTCTCGGTCTTCCTGCATCGCCACAATCACTGATTCTTTCATAAAGTTGTGAACTATATAATCGCCGGGTTCCTCAAGTTCATTCACGCGGCCAGCCACATGCCATATTTTTGTCCACAGACCCTGCCATTCTTTTTTGGCAAACGTGCGCGAGGTGTAACGCTTGCCGTCGATGACGTCACCGCGCAGTATCGAAGAGTCTCGGCCATTTAAAACGTGTTCTACTTCGACCTTCATATTGCCTGTCTCCCAAAGTTTCAATGGCAAGGCTGTGCTATGGCAGTGTCCATATTAAAGATCTAAGCTCAATGTTATGCCGACCGTTCGCGGGTCTTGGTAGTCGACTAGACCTACGACCCCAGCCGCAACAAAGCTATTGGAAATATAGCGCTCGTCCATAATGTTCATTGCCCAGAGGCCTAAAGACCAGTTCGAGCCGGGGGCAGATATGTCTATATTGACATCGATCAAGTCGGTAGGTTGTACCTCAGACCTTGGCGAATTAACGATATTACCATCCCATTTTTTCGAGACATATTTGTACTGGATAGAAGACCTTATCTCTAGGCTGTCGGTTTGTGCAGTGTACTGAAAACCTATATTGGCGGTCGTTTCAGGTGCATTTTGTAGCGTTTGACCGGATAGGTTGAGCTGATCTGCGCCGTATAAAAATTCTTTGTATTCCGCGTCGAGAATCCCCAATGAGGCGTTGATACGGAGATTTTCATTGGGCACCCACAGAAGATCTAGCTCCATGCCAGATGTTTCAGCATTTGCCGCATTAAGGATGGTGTTACCGTTGACTGTATTACCAAACGCATCCTCGGTGAAATAGATGTTGGCCAACTGCATATCGTCATATTCATTGAAAAATGCCGCTATATTAAGCCGCAGTGTACGATCGAGCAGTTCCGTTTTTATACCGATCTCGTACGTGTCTACATACTCTTCGTTGAATGGGCCCGAATCTTCAGGAATCACAATACGCCCAACGAAGCCACCCGACTTAAAACCGCGGGCATAATAACTATAGACTAGGGTGTCTTCATTTAACTGATACTCAGCGCCCAGTTTGCCACCTACATTGCTCCAGGATTCGTCTTTAACAACAGGCACATTACCTAAAAATATTTCAAATGGGGCAGGGGTCTGGTTGCCGCTCTCACCCTGCAGATGGGCAGCAATGCCGCGGGTGTCGATAAAGTTCGATACCGTGGTATAAAAATCCTGATCCTCAGCTGTATACCGAAGTCCGAGTTGCAATCGCAATCGCTCACTCAGATTAAAGTAGGATTGTGCAAATAACGAGTAAGTTTCTGTGCTGCCACCATACTCTGTCAATTGACGAAATCCGGGTACCCAGCCTATACGAAAGTCTTGAAAGTGGTCGTAGCTATAATCGGCATAAAAACCACCCACCATGACCGTTACGGTATCCGACAACTCCATATTGATTCTTAGTTCTTGTGAAAATTGGTCACCGGAGGTTAGTCGCTCGGTATCGTCAATAAATGCTGGTGTGAAGTCCTGGTCGTTGAGGTCGTGTAACTCAAAATCTTTAAAACCGGTGATTGAGGTTATTTCGCCGAGCTCTGTTTCCCAGTTCATGCGGAGGGTTGCCGCATAGGTATCCATATCTGACACCCCGTTGCCGTCGCTCATGGCCGAGAGATATTTATCGGGAGCTTTGCACCGAACATTGGCTTGCACACACGGTTGCTGATACATCGGATAGAGCGACGAATTTGACTGGCCCTCTGATGGAAAGACCGTGCCTGGCGCAATATAGGTAATTTCACCGGGTAGGCTGCCACTGACCGTGTCCTGAGCGCCATCTCGGTGTCTCACTAGCGAGGTGATCAACCGAGCACTAAAGCCATCATCTGCTTCATAGAGGAGCTGGCCTCGAACGCCCGAGCGATCGCGACTACCTTGGGTGCCTCCATCTACAATATTGGTGACAAATCCTTCACGGTTTTGGCTGGTTGCGGTGACTCTGGCTGAGAGTTGTTCGGAGACCGCAAAATCTACCGCCGCCTTGACCTCGACAAGGTCATAGTTGCCAAAACTAATATCTACTTTTGCGCCGGCCTCTCCGGTCGGAGCTGCATTCACCACCTGAACAACCCCGCCGGTGGCATTGGCACCGAACAGGGTGCCCTGTGGACCTCGCAAAACCTCAACGCGGTCAATGTCAAAGGTGTCGAGAAACGATGTCATATTAAAAAACTGTGGAACACCATCTTCGACGATCACCACCGTGGTACCGCCGTTTGGATCGGGCTCAATGACGCCCATACCGCGAATATTAAAGGCCGACCCATGTGACACGTTTGCAAACGAGTGCACTTGCATGTTGGGTATATAACCTTGCAAGGACTCCAGTGTCGTTGCATGAATTTGATCCATTTGATCGCCGGATAACGCAGTCACAGAAATCGGTACATCTTGTAACGATTGTGATCTCTTTTGGGCGGTGACAATGACCTCTTCAAGCCCCACTTTTGCTTCTGTATCTTGAGAAAAACTAAAGGACGGTGCGAGCAGGGCGCAGGTAAACAGTGTCAAAGCATTTTTTTTATTTGCTGTCATTAATATTTTCATAGCGTGATCCTTTTAATAAATTGATCGTTTGATTCATATTCTGAGCGGATTTTGCTGTGCACTTAGTCTCTCTGTATTAACCGTTTATCGGTATAAATATAATGCTCGTCTAGTATTCATCGTTTCGATGAATAACGCTTTAAAGCCTTATTCTAGTGGGATACCGGTCCAGCTAGATTTTACTAAGAATCCTGATCTTTTTTTGGTTATCATTTTGTGTTTTCCGGTGAGTTCACATCGCACACGTTTGACTGGCGGATATGAGTTGCTGCGCGATAGGTAATGACCGGTTCGTGGGACAGCGCAATGAGTGCTTTGGAGATTGCTCGCTGGGCGCGCATCGAGTTTAAAGCGTAGCCGATTTGAGGAAATTTTCTAGCGCAAAGTTGTCGCTGCCGAATGTGGCTTGTCTGAAAAGTAAGCTGATTCGGTAAAACGTCTGTGCCACTGAAGAGCGTCGAATGGGTTTTATAAATAGAATTATTCACTAGCCAGGCGACTCGAAAAGACGACATGCTTATTGATCCTTTGTCTAAAAAAGACGATGCGCTTTGCGCTCACCCACTATTTTTTTAATATTATTCTTCGAATATACGTAGCTAAAATTAGTTAGTCAATCGTTTAACTAATTTTTTTACTACCTTAATGACAGGCATTTTTGGGTATAAAGCTGTTTGGTAATATGCACGATCGCAGTGATATCGATGTCTTAAAAACTTAAAGAGTTAAAAGAAACTGTCGTTAAAAGGCGTTTGAACGCCTACATGCGCGGCTTTAAACCAAGCAACCCTGCGCTAAATAGGTTTTTCATCGCTTTGATCAACGCATCGAAATCTGATGAACAACATAAATTTTGCGACTGTCTATCAATCATTTGTGTTTCTAAAACCGCGTTGGTCAGTGCGGACTGCAAAAAGTAAAAAGACCAATGTAGATCTTCAGCGCTCACATCTGGCAGGCTCCGTTTTAGTTCGCTAATGAACTCATTGACGATGTCATCGTATTTAAAAAACGGTTTAGCGTAACTACTTCTGGAGGACTCATACGACAAATGAGCGAGTAGTTGTATGTAGTATCTCCATCCGTCGTCGCCGTTGGTGAATCGTTCGATCGCCGGAACCACAAAAGCCTCTATCAAACTATCGACCGGTATGGGTTTACCGTCGTTACGAGCGAGTGCATCAGTTAACGATTTTTGGTAGCACCCAATGTGTTCAATGGCACGCCGATCGACCACTGCTTGTAAAACGTCTTCTTTGCTACCAAAATGATAGTAGCTTAGAGCAACTTGAACGCCACAAGCACCAGTAATATCGCGCAGCGACGCGCCATGAAAACCGCGCTCTGCAAAGAGTTTCTCGGCCGCATCGAGGATACGTTCCTTAGTTTCTGGAGATCTGCGGCGATCGGTCTTGATCGGGATATCTTGTTTATCCATCATAACATTTTATCCTAGCGATTTTTTTTATCGCGAACCAGCATTATGACATCGAAGGGTCTAAGTATTGCTTTAAAATGCCAACTATTGAAGCTCCGTTGTGTGCTGGGCCGTAACAAAAGCCGCCTATTAAAAGTTGAATCGACCAGATACGCTCGAACTTACCAAACTGACTATCTATATTTAGAATCGGTTTAAAAGGTAACGTTTTTTATAAAAAGCGTATTTTGCAGTAAATAATCTATTTCTTCTGTCTCGCAATTCATTAATCCACCGTCTAAAGTGGTCGGTAGTGACTTAATGTGGAGATCTATAATTACTCATAACCCCGCTAATATTCGAACTATCCCGACTCAGGTATGCATCTAAATTGTCGCACGACAATCGATTAAGTAGCCTAATGACACCTAGAGGAAAACTACCCGACAGACGTTTAAATAAACAAATGTATGAGTATTTTTTAGAAAAAATATCGATTACTTTTTCGATGTTGGTTCGATCGGTATTGTTAAGTATACTGCCGCGCATAATAGCAGATTCGCGTCGCGCACTTAAAACTAAACGAAACCGCCGCAGTATTCTTTAAGAGATAAACGTAGATATGTCTATAGATCCAAGCGCAACTGTCAAAACCGATCAAAAGAGATCGTCAAACACCAAAAAATGCATCCTCGATGCGGCCGAAAATTTGTTTGCTGACTGCGGATTTCACGGCACCTCATTGCGCGACATCACTACTCTCTCTGGGGTACGAATCTCGCTGTGTTATTACCACTTTGGATCAAAAAATAACATTCTTCAAGCGGTTGTCGACCGCCGCGCAGAAGAGCATATACAGGGTATGCTGGGCTCACTTCGGCATTCTCTGGCCGCTCATGGGCACAACCCACTGCCCGTAACTGTGCTCATAGAAGCCTACTTGAGGCCGTGTTTGGAACGTCATCAGTGTCACGGGCCCGGTTGGAGAAGTTACATACGGCTCCTGGCACATTTAGCGAGTGAGTCGGCATCGAGTGATTATCAAAAGGAGTTTGTTATCTATGATGCCGTTAATCAGGCGTTTTTAACTGAGTTTAAGCGCGCTCTGCCCGATGCGGATGATTCTGACATTCATTGGGGCTTTTATTTTTTGCAAACTGCCAATATCAACATATTATTAGACACGCAACTGCTCGAACGCCAGTCTGACGGATGCTATAGCGCCGGCGATATCGACGATACAGTACAAAGAATGCAGCGATTTTTCAGCGGGGGATTCACCCCGATGTGATTGGAGCGGATGCCAAATGACTCTCCTGTGAGCCCGGCTACAAAAACGAAATAAAAAAACTACTGTGTTCTTTTTCACCTGATGTTTAATTTTTT
>CESJ01138506.1_pt1 | contig 11794 bp, 10 predicted proteins | sample 356311 | NCBI WGS metagenome assembly CESJ01 (sample SAMEA2621487, study PRJEB7988) | marine metagenome | biome: marine biome (ENVO:00000447); feature: surface water layer (ENVO:00002042); material: "saline water (ENVO:00002010), including plankton (ENVO:xxxxxxxx)" | depth 5 m
AGCCCTTAAGATGGGCGAGAATAGGGTATTTTCAATATCCGGAATCATAATTCCAACGGAAGTTGTGCGTTTTGTACGCAGCCCCGATGCCACCCGATTTGGGCGATATCCCATCGTTTCTGCCAGTTTTTGAATTTTTCTAACAACCTCTAGCGACGTCGATGCCCGAGAGGGCGGGGACAGGGCGCGCGAAACGGTTGAGACATGCACGCCCGCCCCGCACGTCAGGTCTCTCATCGTACCTGTTTTTCTCATATGTGACCTGTAAATCGCCCTTATTTACTATACCTGCTGCCCAGAGTTATGCAATCGGTTGCACCTTTCTATTGACCTTATTTTTTTGTCAGACTAGTTTAATGCGAACGTTTGCGTAACATGGACGTAAATGTTACTTGAATTTGGAGTTAAGACGTTATCAAGACAAGGCGTGAGGCGCAGTTTTTTGATCTGAATAGCTTTTCTGAATAGGTTCAAGGCAACGCTTTGTCTGAAGAGAAAATATTGTCAGGCTGCTCTCAAATAGGTGAATGGCTGCTAATTAAAGGAGATGATCATGGGTGAGCTCAGTGTGGGTTGGATTGGCATGGGCCGGATGGGTTATCCTATGGCTGAAAGGTTGGTCAAGGCAGGCTATTCCGTAAAGGTTTGGAACAGAACCAAATCAAAGGCCGAGCCACTAGCTGAAAAAGGCGCGACACTTGTGGACAGTCCGGCGGATTTGGCGGGTGTCGATGTGCTGTGCACAATGGTCTCGGCTGGTAAGGATGTTGAGGCGCTGTACTTTGGAGAGGGCGGTGTTTTGACGGGGGATAAAACGCCCGGTATTTTCATCGACTTTTCTTCGATTGGTGTCGATCATTCGGCGCAGTTGCGCGACCAGCTATCCGACCGTGGGGCGCAATTTCTGTGTTCTCCAGTTAGTGGAAACGGAAAATGCGTAAAAGCTGGCAAGTTAAGCTCGGTGGTCTCTGGTCCAAAGGCTGTCTTCGATACGGTAAAGCCTATTATCGAGACAATTGCAGCACATGGCGTTTCTTATGTTGGCGAAGGCGAGTTGGCGCGTTTTTGTAAAATTGCGCATAATGTAATGCTGGGTGTGGTGACGCAAAACTTGGCTGAGATCACTGTTCTTGCCGAGAAAGCTGGCGTTTCTAGATATGCGTTTCTAGATTTCATAAATAATTCTGTTATGGGTTCGATTTTCACGCGCTATAAAACCAATGCACTAGTGAATTTGGATTGGACGACAACGTTTACGCCGGTGCTGCTACGCAAAGATCTTGATTTGGGGTTGTCTGCGGCGCGTGAATTAAATGTGGCAATGCCAGTGACCGCGACTGCGCGCGAAGCGCTGCAGGCGCATTTTGGGGCCGCGTCATTGCAAGAGGACCCGGAAGCCTATCTTGAAAAGGATTTTTCTGCCATGATAGAGACCGTCAGTCTTGCGTCTGGGTTAACCTTGGAAAGCGAAGAAACGCCATATCCGACTGGTTTGGAAACGCCCAGCGCATAGGGAAATTCAACGAGTATGGCGGCGGTTTAAGGCTAAATATTTGCGCCGTAACCATAGCCGGGCGGTCTGATAAAAGAGGAATGGGAAGCCTAAACTTTTTGATAAGCGTCAGTGCTGAGCTTGGCCTTTTTTTGCAAAAATCCACCTGGCGTTCCACGGCGGCTTGGCCCAGCTTCTTTATGTGTAAAACTGCAGGGCCAAACACACTAAAATTTGTTGGGTTTTGCTGATTGGAGTTAAGACCATGTCAAAATTTATTGTTTACAATGCGCCTCAATCAACGTGCAGCCAGCGGGTGCGCTTCTTGCTGCATGCCAAGGGCCAAGCCTTCACAGAGCACAAGCTTGACCTGTTTGCCGGCGATCAGCTGAAGCCCGATTATATTGCGATCAATCCAAATGGGGTTGTTCCAGCATTGGTGCATGACGGCAAGGCTGTGATCGATAGCGCTGTGATTATCGAATATCTTGATGATATTTTTCCTGATAATGCGCCAATGCGACCCTCTGATCCCAAAGAGGTTGCGCGGTTACGCGCCATGATGCGCTTTGTTGATGAAGTGCCAACACCAGCTGTGCGCATCCCATCTTATAATTTGGCGTTCCTGCCACATTTCCAATCAATGAGCGAGGTTGAATTTCAGGCGCTGTGTGACAGCAAGCCTTTGCGCCGCGAGTTTTTGATGCGTATGGGGCGCACAGGTTTTCCGGAGACCGATATGAATGAAGCTCTGCAACGTTTGCGCCGTGGAGTCGAGCGGATGGGCATGTGGCTGACTGAAAGCAATGGCCCATGGATTATGGGCGAAAATATAAGTTTGGTAGATGTTGCGATCATGCCGGTTATTGTGCGGATGAAGGATTTGAAACTTGGTCATATTTGGAAAGATTTTCCGAGCATTGAAGCTTGGTTGCAGCGCCTTGAGCAAACAACGGCATTTAAGTCGACCTTTTATCATGGCTCATTGCTGACAGAGAAATATCCGCATCTCTCAGCGCCCGGAGATCCGGCGCCTCAGGCACATTCATAGATGCCGAAGTTTAACCCCAAAGATAGTTTGCGGCCCTTGCGCGCTGCAAAGTTCCAGTTTTGCATGTGTTGTACTGTCTGGGCCCATGGCGGGGTTGGTGCGTCATGAAGATCAATCAAGCATACAGAACCATTACCTCAAAAATAGCCAATTTGAGCTTAATAAGAGTACCCACCTATTCAATTTAGGTAATCTGAAATAATGAGGATTTAGGGAATGCACGCGGATAGCCAAGTCGATCCAAGAATTTTGACTGCAGCAGCGCATTGGTCACATCGCATGGTGACCAACGGGGTGCCGCTGGCAGATTTTCAACAGGTCACAAGCAGCATTTCGAACTGGGAGGACTGGTGCTCTGCCTGGATCATCCGGGGTGACGTACATGCAGGATTGGCCGAAGAAGCTGAAGCCGGTGGTAATTTCAAAACCGCTTCTGGCCACTTTCAAACGGCCTCGGTATGTTATCATTTTGGAAAGTTTTTATTCATGCATGACATGCCGCAGATGAAAACAGCCCATGATCTTTCTGTGGCAGCACGTTTGCGCGCCTTGCCGCATTTAACCCCCAGCGGCGAGCGGGTGCTGATTCCGTTTGAAAGAACCCAGCTTGCTGGGATCCTGCGTAAGCCAGTTGGAGTGAAGAACCCGCCAGTTGTGGTGATGTGTATGGGGCTGGATTCAACCAAGGAAGAAATGCCTTCAAACGAAGCGGTATTTCTTGAACGGGGTATGGCGACCCTGGCCTTTGATGGTCCAGGGCAAGGGGAGGCAGAATATGAATTGCCGATCCGCCATGATTATGAAGAGCCAGTATCTACTGTTATAGATTGGCTTGAAACCCGCGATGATGTGAATTTTAGGCGTATTGGGCTTTGGGGAGTTAGTCTGGGCGGGTATTACGCACCCCGCGCTGCGGCTTTTGAAAAGCGCGTTGCAGCCTGTATTTCCCTAACAGGGCCTTTTGATTTTGCAGAAGCCTTTTCGCGGGCGCCCGACTTAACGCGCTCAGCGTTCACAATCCGCAGTCATTGCGAAACCGAAGAAGCTGCCACAAACGTCGCCGCAAAACTCAATCTAAAAGACGTGGCCAAACAAATTGAATGCCCGATCTACATTGTTGGCGGGGCGTTGGATCAGGTTCTTCCACCAGATCATGCGTCAAAACTTGCCGCAGCCGTTTCTGGGCCTGTCACTCTGAATATGGTCAAAGACGGCACTCATGTCGTTAACAATCGGCCCTATAAATATCGCCCCCAATCTGCCGATTGGATGGCCAAACACCTTTTCTCTTGAGAGGAGAATGTAAATGACAAAGGTTAACAAGGCTTTAACACCGAATGTTCTGACGCCCCAAGACCTGCTGCCGCAATGGCAATGGGAAGGTCGCATTCCTGCATGGGGGCATACATCCGTTGATTTTGAACGCCGTGTTGATCATGATCGTTTGCGGCGGTATCGCCTGAGCCGCACCCGCCAAGCCTTAAAAGCCTCTAATGCGGGCACGCTCTTGCTGTTTGATGTCAATAACATCCGTTATGTCTCTTCTACTAAGATTGGCGAATGGGAACGGGACAAGATGTGCCGGTTTTGCCTGTTGACTGGCGATGATAGCCCTTATGTTTGGGATTTTGGTTCTGCGGCCGTACATCACCAAAAATACTCAGATTGGCTGGAACCTGATCATTGTCTTGCCGGGGTTGTTGGTATGCGGGGAACGATACCTCCTGAATTTGGGCTGATGAAGAAATACGCAAAGCAAGTCGCTGGCCTGATCAGGGATGCAGGGATGGCTGATATGCCCGTTGGGGTAGATTACGCGGAAACTGCAATGTTTCATGCCCTGCAAGCAGAGGGTATCAACGTCATCGATGGGCAGCAGATCATGCTCGCGGCGCGCGAAATCAAAAATTGGGATGAAATTCAGCTTTTGACGCAGGCGGCCAGTATGGTCGATGGTGTTTACCATATGATCTATGAAGAACTGAAGCCAGGTGTGCGGGAATGCGATATTGTCGCCTTATCGAATAAAATGCTGTATGAAATGGGCTCGGATGACGTTGAAGCGATAAACGCCATTTCAGGGGAACGGTGTAATCCACATCCCCATAACTTCACAGACCGGCTTATCCGTCCGGGTGATCAGGCATTCTTTGATATACTTCAGAGTTACCAAGGCTATCGCACCTGTTACTATCGGACGTTTAATGTCGGCCGTGCAACGCCTGCGCAGAATGACGCCTATGTTAAAGCGCGCGAATGGCTGGAAGCGTCAATACAAATGATTAAGCCTGGCGTTAGCACCGATAAAGTGGCTGAAGTTTGGCCTACAGCCCAAAGCCTGGGATTCGCGGATGAAGATGCCGCCTTTGGCCTGCAATTCGGCCATGGCCTTGGATTGGCGCTGCATGAGCGTCCAATTATCAGCCGCGCGGTCAGTATGGAACATCCAATGGAAATCAAAACAGGCATGGTCTTCGCACTTGAGACCTATTGCCCGGCAACAGACGGATATTCAGCAGCTCGAATCGAGGAAGAGGTGGTCGTGACGGATACTGGATGCGAAGTGATTAGCTTATTTCCGGCCGAAGAATTGCCTATCGCGAATAGATATTGATGCAACATTTGGCGACCCGCCAGATCGGTGAGCCAATTTTTATAGTGGAGCGGATCCAATGCGACCCCAGAAAACGAATACCGAAAATTATTTAAGAATGTACCGCCAAATGGTCAAAATCCGCGCTTTCGAAGATAATGCTAACAAGCTTTACCTTGATGCCAAGATGCCCGGTCTGACGCATATGTACTCGGGTGAAGAGGCCGTCGCTGTGGGGATTTGCGAAGCACTTCTTGTCACAGACAAGATCACGTCAACCCACCGAGGGCATGGGCATTGTATGGCCAAGGGTGCCGATTTCAAGCAGATGTTCTGCGAATTATTGGGTAAAGAAGAAGGTTATTGCCGCGGCAAAGGCGGCTCGATGCATATTGCGGATCAGAGCAATGGAAATCTGGGTGCCAACGCGATTGTCGGGGGGTCTATGGGCATTGCAACCGGCTCAGCGTTACGCGCAAAGCTGCAGAAATCTGATGATGTTACGGTGTGCTTCTTTGGCGACGGGGCAACAGCGCAAGGGCTAATGTACGAAGTCATGAATATGGCCGCACTGTGGAAATTACCAGTGATTTACGCCTGTGAAAATAATGGCTATTCAGAATACACTACAACCGAAGAAATCGCTGCTGGCAAAATCACCGCCCGCGCAGAAGCCTTTGGCATCGAGGCCCATCAGGTTGATGGCCAAGATGTGTTGGCAGTGAATGCGTTGGCGCAAACGCTGGTGATAAGGGCGCGCAAGGGCGAAGGCCCCTTTTTCATAGAACTAATGACCTATCGTTATCACGGCCATCATGTTGGCGATATCAACAGGGCTTATTACCGCTCTAAAGAAGAAGAAATCGATTGGAAAGAAAACCGCGATCCGATTGAAATTATGGGCCAATGGCTGGCGTCGGAAGGAATTGCATCGCAAAGCGAATTAAAAGTGATCAGCGATACGATCTATACTGAAGCAAATGATGCGGCCGAATATGCTTTGACCGCCGCTTACCCTGATGTGTCAGAGGTAACAATGCATGTATACGCGGAGGCCTCGTGATGAGAGAGATTACACTTTCGGAAGCTGTGAACGAAGCCATCGCCGAAGAAATGCGCCGAGATCCAACGATTTTTCTGATTGGTGAAGATGTCGCTGAAGCAGGAACGCCATTTAAAGTAACCTCGGGTTTGGTTGAAGAATTTGGGACTGATCGGGTGATCGATACGCCAATTTCTGAGCCGGGCTTTATGGGGCTGGCGGTGGGTGCCGCAATGACCGGTTCGCGCCCAATCGTTGATTTGATGTTTGGCGATTTTTTGTTTCTTATTATGGATCAGCTGTGTAACCAGGCGGCTAAGGCCCACTACATGTCGGGCGGAAAGCTGAGTGTTCCGTTGGTACTGCGTACAAACCTGGGTGCGACCAGGCGTTCCGCGGCACAGCACAGCCAGTCACTGCATGCTTTGGTGGCCCATATTCCGGGGCTAAAAGTGGCATTGCCCTCTTCGGCCTATGAAGCAAAGGGCCTGCTGAAAACCGCCATACGTGATAATAATCCAGTGGTCATTCTTGAAGACAAGCTGATGTATCAAGATAAGGCGCCGGTGCCCGAAGAAGAATACCTGATCCCCTTTGGTCAAGCCAATATCGTGCGCGAAGGCAGCGATGTGACGCTGGTCGCAACCTCTTCGATGCGCCAGGTCTGTGAAAAAGCCGCCGAAATGCTTACTGAAGAAGGTATCAGCGCCGAGATCATCGACCCCCGCACCATCGTGCCGCTTGATGAGGCCACAATCTTATCTTCGGTAAAGAAAACCTCACGCGCGATCGTGGTCGATGAGGGCCATCAAAGCTATGGCGTTGCGGCTGAACTCGCATCGATAATATCCGAAAAGGCGTTTTATCATCTGGATGCGCCGGTAATCCGAATGGGCGCAATGGATGTGCCAGTGCCATTCAGCCCAGTGCTTGAAGATTTAACCGTGCCAACCCCTGAATCGGTGGCGCAAAATGCGCGCAAAATAGTTTCTGGAGAGATGATCCATGGCCTCTGAAGTCAAGATGCCGCAACTGGGAATGAACCAAGACAGTGCGGTGATTGTTGCTTGGTTGAAAGCTGTTGGCGATAAGGTTGCATTGGGAGACGCACTTTTAGAGGTGGAAACCGATAAAGCCACCGTCGAGGTTGAAGCCTTGGCCAAAGGCTATTTGGCCGGCATCCAAGCCGCAGAGGGCGATGATGTGCCGGTTGGCAATCTAATTGCAATGATCGTGGATTCAGAAGCTGATGTTGAGGTCGCGCAAGCGGCTTTGCCAAGCGCAGGATTAGACGCGGTGCCAAGCGCCGCCCCCCCTAATCCGGTGCAAGTACCGAAGGCCGCGCCGCCTCGGCCAGATCCGGTTGCCGAACGACCCAAACGCCAACCCGCACTTAAGCCGTTTGCACTATCACGGGGGCAAGTTCTGGCCTCGCCTAAGGCAAAGCTCTTGGCAAGCGAGCGCGGGATAGATCTGGCCGCGTTACGGGCGCAAGGTTTGCCGGAACCGATCCACGTAAAAGATTTACCGCTTAGCCCTGTTGGGGCTCACTATGTACTGTTGGCGCGGGTTAGCCAAGCCGCCTTGAATGCGCTGCTGTCGCGCTGTGAAATCACCGATAGAACAATGCTTTTTGCGGCTTTCGCGGCAGGGGCTTGGCGCAGGTTGTTTGAGGTTGAAGATGTGGCAGTTGCCCTTATTGGGCTTGATGGCGAAGTTGCTATTTGTGTCAATCCTGATCGCGGTGGAGAGGGCACTTTGAACGCAACGGCGCTTTCGCTGATAGACCTTTGCGAGACGCGGCTTTCTTCCTATGCAAACTCGGCCGTGGGGGTCACCCTTTGCGCAGCTAAAGAGCAGGATGCGTTTGTGCTAACGCTTTCTGTTAGTGGCGGTGGGCTGGCAATGCCCCAAGCGGTTGGACTTTTAAATGAGATCGCGGCAAGGGTAGAAGACCCGATACGTCAGCTTTTATGAGATGAGATAATTATGACTAAATTTCTGAATAAGCTTCATATCGGTGGTGAATGGCGTGAAGCCTTGAATGGTGCGCATTTTGATGTATTGAACCCAGTCAATGAAACAGTGCTGACCAGCGTTGCAATTGGTACCGTCGAAGATGCGCTGGCTTGCGTTGATGCTGCAGATGCTGCCTTTGCAGCGTGGACCAGCAACCCCCCGCATGAACGCAGTGAAATTCTACGCAAAGCCTTTGAGATTTTTACAGAGCGCTTATCTGCTATTGCTCGGCTGATAACTTTGGAAAACGGCAAGGCTGGCACGGATGCAATGGACAAAGCGAAATACGCTGCCGAATTCTTTCGCTGGCATTCAGAAGAGGCAGCGCGCTCGGATGGATATTTGGGCATGGCGCTGGCAACTGGCGCTCGTACCGCGGTGCATCAAAAACTCGCCAGTATCGCCCTTTTGATAACCCCTTGGAATTATCCTGCGGCCATGGGCGCCCGTAAAATAGTTCCTGCGCTAGCCGCGGGTTGCCCGGTTGTGATTAAACCGGCTTCGGAAACCCCTTTAACAATGCTGGCGCTTATTTCGATTTTAAAAGAGGCTGGCCTGCCGCCAGGCGTGATCAATATCTTGCCATCTCGCAGTCCAGGCGAAGTGGTTGCGGCCATTCTTGCTGATCGACGTGTGCGGGTGGTTAGCTTTACCGGCTCCACAGATATGGGCCGAAAAATTCTGCATGCGGCAGCGGATAGTATTGTTAAGCCGGCGATGGAGCTTGGTGAGAATGCACCCTTCATCGTGTGCCAAGACGCAGATGTTGAGGCGGCTGCGCAGGGGCGGATGCTGGCCAAGATGCGCAATTTGGGTGAAGCGTGTACTGTAGCCAATAGGATTTACGTACATGAGGATGTCGAAGTGCCCTTCGTTGAGTCTTATATCCAAAAAATGGCAGCGCTTAAAATGGGCAACGGCTTATTGCCCAGCATTGATGTCGGGCCTTTGGTAACTGCCAAAACGCGCGATAAGGCGGCCTATTTTGTCGATGACACCGTTGAAAAGGACGCCAAGGTCAAACTGGGCGGCGCCCGTCCTAATGGCCCTGGCTTCTACTACCCGCCGACGGTTCTTTCGCAGGTGCCTGACAGTACCGCATGTCTGAGTGATGAAATATTCGGACCGGTTACTGCGATCCAAACTTTTACCAATGAGGATGAGGTTGTCGCGCGGGCCAATAACACCGAATTCGGGCTAGTCGCCTATCTTCACACCAAGGATATGCGCCGCAATCTTGGTCTTTCAGAAAGGCTTGATTTTGGTATAATCGGGCTTAATTATGGGCTGGTTTCAGACCCTGCTGCGCCGTTTGGAGGGACCAAGAAATTTGATTTAGGGCGTGAAGGCGGTAAACAAGGCATGCTGGAATTCCAGGAAACACAGTATATTTCAACGGAGTTGTAGGAGATGGATACGATCGCGAGTCCCTCTGTTCGCAGGCTGGCAATGAACAAGGGTATCGATATTGATGAGCTTGCGGCGCGTCTGGGTCGCGAAACCATTACCCGCGATGATATTTTAGGGGGATCATCGGCCTTGCCCTCTGGCGCAGCAGTGTCCAATAAATATTGGGATGTAGATCATTCCCATTATGGGCCTGTTTCCCATCGCCAGCTGAATAGGATGGCGCTGGTTACCTTGGCAAACCTAACCGCAGCGCAGCAGCTTATTCCGGCGGTCACGCATCATGACAGCGCTGATGTGACTCGAATTGAAGCGACGCGAGCGCAGCTAAAGCAGGACGGCATCCGCATAACGGCCTTGGCTTTTCATGTGGCGGTGCTGGCGCGTTGTCTGAAAGAGTATAAAATCTTCAATGCCTCACTTTCCGCAGATGGCCAAAATTTAATACTGAAAAGCTATGTAAATATTGGCATTGCGGTTGATACACCGCAGGGCTTGATTGTGCCTGTTATCAGAAATGCCGATCAAAAGCGTATTCAGGAAGTTTCGGATGAAATATTAGCTCTTGGCGCGCGGGCGCTGGCCCGCCGTATCCGAGCCACGGAAATGGGCGGCGCCTCAATGAGCATTTCATCGCTAGGAGGGATCGGCGGTGAAGCGTTTTCGCCTATCGTAAATCCGCCTGAAGTTGCGATTCTTGGTATTACGCGAACTGAAATGCGGCCAGTATGGGATGGCCAGAATTTTGTGCCGCGGCGGATGGTACCGCTTGATCTTAGTTATGACCATCGCGTCATCAACGGGGCAGATGCGGCACGCTTCCTTGATCGGTATAGATATCTTATTAGCAATGCCGATGATTTGGTCATGGGCATTGCCGAGAACAGTGAGTAAATCATCATGCATAGCACCCAAACAACCAGTTTATCTGTGACGATCAACGGCACTGCTCATCAATTTGATATTAGTCCTAAAGTCCCTTTGCTGTATGTTCTTCGTGACCACTTCGGGTTGCGGGCAACCCGATTTGGATGTGGTCAGGGCACCTGCGGCGCGTGCACTGTAAGTGTGAACGGGCAGCCAATTATGTCGTGCGATGTGTCGATAGGCGCGTTGCAGGGCGCCAAAATCGAAACAGCTGAAGCGCTTGATACAGAACCAGCGCATCCGATTTTGTCGGAACTGTTGGCTTTTCAAGCCGGCCAATGCGGGTATTGTCTTTCTGGAATTGCCATGCGCGCCAAAACGATGCTTGAACAGAATGAAACCTTGGACCGTGCGGCGATTGCCGCGGCGCTTGATGATCACCTGTGCCGCTGCGGATCACATAACAGGGTTCTTGATGCAATCGAATCGCTGTTTCGCAAAAGACAAGGAGCATGAGCATGCAGGCCAAGATCTCTGGGCCAATTGCATCTGGCCCCCAGCTCTCAGATTGGTTTTACATCGCAGCAGATGGCCGCCTGATCGTAAAGACGGGCCGTGTTGAACTGGGGCAGGGCAATCAAACTGCCTTGCTCAAAATGGCAGCCGATGAGTTGGGCATACCAGCCACCGATTTAACGCTGGAAATGGCCCGTACGGACCGTACTGTGAATGAAGGTTTCACCGCGGGCAGCATGTCGATTTCAGAGGGTGGGTTAGCCTTGCGCTATGCGGCTTCGGCTTTGAGGTCGGTTTTACTTGCACAGGCTGCCATGCGGCTTGAGACTGCGGTCGATCAGCTTGACCTGCGATCTGGTAAAATTAAATTTAAGGGTAAAATAGCCGATATTCGCGTTTCAGATCTCTTGAAGCAGATCTCATTTATATCAAAAATCCAGGATTATGCCGCCCCAAGACCTTCTAAAAAACGCCCCTCAGATGCCGATCAAGTCACACGGGTTGATTTGAAAAATCGCATTGTTGGATCGCCCTTTGTGCATGACCTTCAAGAAGACGGTATGCTTTATGGTGCACCGGTGCACCCTCCTAGTATGACATCTGTGCTGGAAGATTTTGATATCGATATGTTAAAGGAACGCCCCGGTGTGGTCGAGGTGATACGCGATGGGTCCTTTGTTGGGATCGTTGCGTGCAGTCCATTTGAAGCTGCAGAGGCGGCAAAATTTGCTCACCGACTGGCCCGTTGGAGCGAAACGGTGCTGTCGCCCAATGATCCGATGGAATCAATCGCTGGCTCTGACGCCG
>CESJ01055612.1_pt1 | contig 11754 bp, 10 predicted proteins | sample 356311 | NCBI WGS metagenome assembly CESJ01 (sample SAMEA2621487, study PRJEB7988) | marine metagenome | biome: marine biome (ENVO:00000447); feature: surface water layer (ENVO:00002042); material: "saline water (ENVO:00002010), including plankton (ENVO:xxxxxxxx)" | depth 5 m
ATCCTCTTTACTCATACCAAGCCCATCATCTATGAGTTGAATAAGTGTTTTACCAGCATCTTTAATTACAAGTCTAATGGTTTCTGATCCACAATCAACAGAATTCTCTAAAAGCTCTTTAACGACGGAAGAAGGTCTTTGAACCACTTCACCAGCAGCAATTTGATTAGCAACATTATCGGGAAGTAACTTAATTAGACTACTCATTAAAAAATATTGATAGGTCAAAATCTATTATAAATAAAAATACCAATACTAAAACTAAAGTGATACCAATAATATTTTTAGAAAAGTCGCTATTAGATGTGTTTCTATGCATTAATCTAGCATCTTTCCAGTGAGAGGAGATGTCAGATAGACTGGTAGAATTTCTATTCTTTGAATAAATAGAATCAAAATCATAAATATTTTCAATAGATTTTTCCTTATAATACCTTGGATTATAACTAAAACGTTTATTTTTTTCTAATTTAAATAAATTAACTTTCAATACTCTTTATTTTAATATCAAATGTACAAAAATGAGTACATAATTTGAATTAAAACATGTACTAGGAATTATTATCTTAGCAAATGATGAAAAATAAAAATATTTCTATTTTAAAAGGTCTACTTGTCAAAAAAAAAAACATAGTTATAATTCCTCATATGAGTCCGGATGGTGATGCTATAGGTAGTAGTTTAGCGCTGATGCATATATTAAATAAAACAGGTCATAAAACTACTGTTGCTAGCCCAAATGAACCGCCATATTTTTTGAGATGGACACCTGGTTATAATAAAATCATATATTTTGATAACGACAAAGAAATGTGTGGGAGTAAAATTCAAAATGCAGATATTATTTTTACTTTAGATTTTAATGATTTGAATAGGATTGGAGAAATGGGAGAGTTAGTAAATTCTTCTAAATCAAGTATAGTAATGATTGATCATCATCAAAATCCAAAGAATTATACAGATATAGTTTTTTCCGAACCTAGCATTGGTTCTACTTGTGAACTATTATATGAAATAATTATTCAATTAGGTTATGAAAAAGTCATTAATTTTGAAATAGCTTCTTGTATATATCTAGGTATTATGACTGATACCGGATCGTTTCAGTTCTCAAGTGTTTCTTCAAGAACTCACGAGATAATTGGAAAATTGATCAATAAAGACATTAATCAAAGTGAAATTCATAATAAGGTTTATAATGGTTCGTCTATAAGTAGGTTAAAAGTTTTAGGATCCGCGTTAAGCAACTTAAATCAGATAAAAGAACTAAATACTGCCTACATGTTCCTAAAGAGAGATGATTTAAAAAAGTTTAATTTTAAAAAAGGAGATTCAGAAGGAATAGTTAATTATGGATTATCTCTAAATAAGATAATTTTTAGTGTTATTTTTATTGAAGATATGGATGATGTCAATAAAATTAAAATATCATTTAGATCACAGGGAAATTTTTCATGTAATGAATTTGCTCAAAAATATTTTAATGGTGGAGGTCACATAAACGCTGCAGGAGGAATAGACAACGGACCTTTAGAAAAAACTATAAATAAATTTAAAAAAGAAATAAACAAAAACAAAAACAAATTAATTATTAACTAAAAGATGAAAAAATATATTTACATAATAGCATTATCGTTATCTACTTTATCGTGTATCAGTTCACACCCTAATTTAAGCGAGGGCTTGTATGCAGAAATAAGTACTAATAAAGGTGATATGCTTTTTAATTTAAACTTTAAAGAAACTCCAGTTACTGTTGCAAATTTTGTTTCATTAAGTGAAGGAGATAATAAAGAAGTAAGTCCAGAATATTCTGGAAAAAAATATTATAATGGACTAATATTCCATAGAGTTATCGAAAGCTTTATGATACAGGGTGGTTGCCCTTTAGGAGATGGGACAGGAAATCCTGGATATCAATTTAAAGATGAATTTGACAAAAATTTAAAACACTTAGGTGCTGGAATTTTATCAATGGCAAATTCCGGACCTAATTCAAACGGAAGTCAGTTTTTTATAACTCACAAAAACACTCCATGGCTAGATGGTGTTCACACAGTGTTTGGGAAAGTAATTAAAGGATTAGAAATTGTCGATTCAATTAAACAATATGATACAATAAAAAATATTTCAATTATTAGAATTGGAAGAGAAGCTAAATCATTTAAGTCTTCAAAAATATTTTCAAATCACTTTATTGAAGAAAGAGTAAATAAAGAGAATAATTTATTAAGATTAAAGAATTTGAAGCTTGGAAAGAAAAAAATTCATGAAGAAGATAAATTAAGATCATTATCTTCAAAAACTGGACTACAATATGTTAAAACTTTTGAAAGTAATGGAAGAAAAGTGGATCCATCAAAAATTATTTTGACAGATTATTCTGTGTATTTTGAAGACGGATCTCTTTTAGACACCAGTAGCCTAAAAATAGCCGAAGAATTCGAAATGGTTGATGAAAACAGGAAAGTAACTATGAGATACATCCCATTAAATTGTAAAGTAGGTCCAGAGGATCCTCTAATCTCAGGATTTAAAGAAGGATTAAAATTATTAAATGTAGGAGACAAAGCGACACTTTTCTTACCATACTATCTAGCCTATGGCGAATCAGGAAGGGGAAAAATGATTCCGCCTAAAACAAATTTGATATTTGAAGTCGAGATTCTAGAATTAAAATAATTTTAATAAGTGTTGAAATTTCAGTTTTTAAAAAAAAATTCAATCATATTTTTATGTTTTTTTTTAATATTTATAATTGAAGTTTCAAAAACTAACTCTCAATTCATTGAAACTTATTTCAGTAATTACTTTTACAAAATTAATTCTAATATTTTTTTGTTTTTGTTCGGAAAAATATCTTTTTCTGTTGGAGATATTATTATATTAATTTTACCATTTTTTATTTATAAACTAATAAAAAGAGGCCAAACAAGAAGAAGAAAAATAAAAAATTTATTTAAATTTTTCTTGATTTTTTATATAGTCTATCAGTTTCAATGGGGTCTTAACTACCATAGAGTTCCATTAAAAAACAAATTGTCATTAAAACAAAATTATGAACTAAAATCATTAATTAAAACAACAAACTTGTTCATTTCGAATACTAATAATGTTCATAACAGACTGTCAAAAAACGATACTTTAGCTGTAATATTTTCTATAAATACAAATGATCTAATAAATGAATCAATTAAAGCTGTTAATAATTTAAAAGAAAAAAATATAAATAAAACTACATACCCATCTATAAGTATAAAAAAATCTATACTAAGCTATCCTTTGTCCTATATGGGTTTTAGTGGTTATATTAATCCTTTAACACTAGAGGCTCAAATAAATAAAAATATCCCTAAAATATCTATTCCCACAACAATATTCCATGAAATAGCACATCAAATTGGTTATTCATCAGAAAACGAAGCAAACTTTATCGGAATTATGTCAGCAATTAATTCAAACAATAATTTAATAAGATATAGTGGAAACGTTTTAGGGATGAGATATTTACTAAGTGAGCTATTCCAAAGAGATAGAAAAGCTTATGAAAAAATTAAAAAAAAGATAAACAAAGGAGTGCTATTAAACATAGATCAAGCAAATAAAGAATGGGAAGTTTACAGCAATCCAATTGAACCCTACTTTAAAAATATTTACGATTTATTCTTAAAAGCCAACAACCAAAAAGAAGGTATCAAAAGCTACAATTTGGTTGTTAACTTATTAGTTAATCAATATGATTAATTTAATATAATTGGTGATCCAATTTTTTCTAATATTTGATTTTTATTAGAAACAGATTGTATAAATATTTTAATGGATAATTTGACAGATTCCCATTGTTTTTTTCCAAGTTCAAAACTATCTAAATGAAGTTTAGTAGGTCCATAGGAATTTCCATAAAACCCTCTTTGAGCTACAGACAGTCTATCAGAAACAGTTGGATAATCTTTTTCTCCTATTTCTTTTTTTGATTTATTTCCACTAATCTGTGATTCAATATTTTCCATTTCTTTTATAAGCTTATATATCTCTATTGATAAATTATCATTATCTATATCTACATAACTTAATGCCTTTTCAAATTTTAACAGTTTATCTTTAGATTTATTAAAAAGATTAAGTGACAACTCTATTTCTGTTTGTAAATCAACCAAATCTGTTAAAAATCCATCAATTTTAGATTCGATAGGATTTGAAAGTATATTATTCCTTATCTTTTTAACGTTAAATTTTTTAGATACGGATAATTTTCTGTGTTTTCCGTTCTTAATCTCTATTAGTTCAACAGAATATATACCAGACTTCACAGCAACGCTTGGTTCATAATATCTTCTTCTTGAATTTGACTTTGAATTTAATGTTGTAACAATAGGATTACTTAAATTCCAGGCGGTTCTGTTGAATCCTTTTTTTGTAGAAGCATCTAATCTTGTAATCAAATCACCGTTATCATCTCTAACTTCTAAAATTAATTTAGGTAAATTTTCATTTTGCTCATCATCAAGCTTATCCCATCCAGAAAAAGGAATATTTTTTTTAGATTTATTTATTTCCTTTTCTAATTTCTTTCTCTCTGTTTTGATGGTTTTATAACTATCTGGAACAAAATAAGAAAATATAGCCCCATATGGTGGGTTTTTTGAAGTAAAATAAGAAGCTCCTTGACTATCTGATCCAGATCTGACTGGATTATACTGAAGAGATTCTTTTACATCAAATAGAATAAAATCTTTACTAGTTTCTTTATTTAAAAACCTTAATGAAGAGTAATCATCTAGAACATAAAAACCTCTCCCAAAAGTAGCTATTACCAAATCATTTTCTCTTTTTTGAATTGCTAAATCCCTAACTGATATAGTTGGTAATCCATTAGATAACTTAATCCAACTATTACCTTGACTATTTGAAAAATATATTCCATATTCAGTTGCTAAAAATAATAAGTTTGGGTCAACATGGTCCTGAACAATCCTCCAGACTAGAGTTTCTTTAGGCAATCCATTTGTTATAGATTTCCAAGTTTTACCTCCATTTTCACTTTTGTATAAAAAGGGTCTATAATCACCAAACTTATGATTGTCTAAAGCAACATAAACCTTGTTTTGATCATGAAGATCAGCTTTTATATCATTGACAAAGGATGTCTTGGGTACTCCAGGAAGTTTGTCTACTGAAATAGAAGACCATTCTTTTCCTTTATTGTTTGTAAAGTGTATTAAACCGTCATCTGTGCCAGCATATAGAATGTTTTGATTTATAAAAGATTCACTTAGAGAAGTAATTGTATTGTAGGTAGACATTGCATAAACATCCCAGGGGGCATCCCAACTTTGCTGTCTACCCATTATTGGTAAAGACAGTCTTTCTTGATTAAGTGTTAAATCGGGTGAAATCGGAGTCCAACTGTCTCCTCTGTCATTTGATCGCCATACTCTTTGAGATCCAAAATATAAACGTTTTGGATCGTGAGAACTAACTAAAATTGGGGAATCCCAATTAAATCTTTCATAATCTTCGTCTATTCCTGAATGAGGTTTAATATAAACTGCTTCTCCAGTTGTTCTATCTACCCGATGAATATTTCCTTGTTGTGATTGAGCATAAACAATATTGGGATTTCCAGGTTCTGTTGCAGGTTGATGACCATCTCCTCCAAGAAGAACAAACCAATCACTATTAGTAATTCCGTTAGATGTAAAAGTTCTACTAGGTCCGCCTTGAGAATTATTATCCTGTGTTCCTCCAAAAATATTATAAAAAGGATATGCATCATCTACAGCTAGCTTATAAAACTGAGTCAATGGCAAATTGTTTACAAATTTCCAGTTTTTTGAATCATCAAAAGATTCATAAATACCTCCATCTGTTCCAATCAAAAGATAATTTGGATCACTTGGTTTGAAAGTTAGTGAATGATTATCTGAATGTTTACTTCCCTCATTCATTCTATTAAAATTCTTTCCTCCATCTTCTGAAACTTGAACTCTAACATCCATTAAGTAAATTTTATCAAAGACATGTGGAGAAGCAACCAACTCTTGATAATAGTGAGGACCTGTCCCACCTGAAACAGTATCAGACATTTTTTTCCAACTTTCTCCTTTATTAGATGACCTATAAACCGCCCCTTTTCTTCTATCTAGTTCAATAGCAGCATATAACACATCTGGATTAATTTCAGAAATTGCCAACCCTATTTTACCCATATTCCCACCAGGTAATCCATCTTTAAGTTTATCCCAGCTATTTCCTCCGTCTACACTTTTATAAATTTTAGTTCCTGGACCTCCACCAACATAAGCAGCAACGTTTCTGTGTCTTTGCCAGGTAGCTGCATACATAATTTTTTCATCACGGGGATCAACAACAACATCAGTTACGCCAGTCCATTTATCAACAGATAAAATATTTTTCCAATTATTTCCACCGTCAATAGATTTATAAAGTCCTCTTTCACCTCCTGATGACCACAATGGACCTTGAGATGCTACAAAAATTATATTAGAATCTTTTTTATTAATAATAATTTTAGAAATATGTTCCGATTTCTTAAGTCCTTTACTTTTCCAAGTTTTTCCACCATTTTTTGAAATATATACGCCCTTTCCGACTCCTATGTGCCTTCCTCCATTATTTTCTCCAGTACCAAGCCAGATAGTATTATGATTATTTGGATCAATAGAAATAGAACCAGTGGAATAAAACTCTTGATCATCTGTCAGAGGAAGCCACGTTGTACCAGAATTAGAAGTTTTCCAAACTCCACCCGATCCAACTGCGACATACCATTCATTTTCATTAGATGGATTAATAGCAATATCTGAAATTCTTCCAGACATAAATGCTGGCCCAATACTTCTAAACTTGAGACCTTTATATAAAGAAGCTTCGTCCTTTACTGCACTTTCTTTTTTTTGAGAAAAAGAAAAGTTAAAAATAAATAATAGAATTAAGATTAAACTTTTTGATGGAAATTTCATGATTAAAAGATTAGAATTACTTAAATATAATTAATATTTCGATTTATATTAGCAAGATGTCTAAAAATAAAGTTTTTCATTCTCTAGAAATTGTTGATATTGGATCTAAAGGACAATCAATAGTTAAAACTAATGATGGGATTGTAGTTATGGTTACAAATGGAGTTCCAGGAGATATTGTAGATATCGAGACTTACAGAAAAAAGAAAAATTATTTTCTAGGAAATATTACTAAATTTCATTCCTATTCTAAAAATAGAATAGAGGCTAAATGTGAACATTTTGGAACATGTGGAGGATGTAAATGGCAAAATATGATGTATGATTCACAAACTCATTTTAAGGAAAATAAAATAAAATATTCATTTAAAAATATTTTTAATAATATAGAATTACAACCAATAATAAAATGTAATGAATTATACTATTACAGAAATAAACTAGAGTTTTCATTTACTGAAAATCGTTGGTTAACAAACAAAGAAATAAAAAGTGAAGTAAAAGGAATTGAAAGAAGAGGAATTGGTTTTCATATTTCAGGAATGTGGGATAAAGTAGTAGATATAAAAAATTGTCATCTTCAATCTGATCCTTCTAATAAAATCCGATTATTTGTAAAAGAGTTTGCAATTAACAATTCTATTTCTTTTTATAATTCAAAATTAAAAAAAGGATTATTAAGAAACTTAATGATTAGAAATTCTAGTCTTAATGAATTTATGGTCATAATTCAGTTTTTTGAAAAAGATTCCAAAAAAATCAATTTAATACTTCATCATTTAAAAAATTCATTCGCTGAAATTAAATCTCTTCAATATGTGATTAATAACAAACAAAATGATTCTATATACGACAGAGAAGTGAAATTATTTTCTGGAGAAAAATATATAAATGAAAGAATAGATAATTTGGATTTTAAAATTTACCCTAAATCTTTCTTTCAAACAAACATAAATCAAACTATTAAACTTTATGATATTGTAAAAGATTTTGCCAACTTAAAAGGAGATGAAATAGTATATGACTTATATTCCGGACTAGGCACTATTTCTCAATTTATTGCGAAAAAAGCAAAAAAGGTAATCGGAATAGAAAGTATTCTTGAAGCTGTTCTTTCCGCTAGAGAAAGTGCTATTTCGAATAAAATAAATAATGTTGAATTTGTGACAGGAGATATGAAAAATATTTTTACTTCAAATTTTATTTCTGAATATGGAGATCCAGATGTGATTATTACAGATCCCCCAAGAGACGGTATGCATAAAGATGTGATCAAAGAAATTCTAAAATTAGAAACAAGAATAATTGTTTATGTAAGTTGTAATCCATCAACACAATGTAGAGATTTAGTATTATTACAAGAAAAATATAATTTAAAAAAAGTTCAACCCATTGATATGTTTCCTCATACGGATCATGTTGAAAATGTTGTACTTTTGGAATACAAGAATTAATTATTAAAATGAAAAAAATCATTATAATATTTATTATTAGTAACATTTTAAGTTCATGTGAGCCAGATGATATCTGTTTAACAAATATTGCTGATACGCCCAAACTTGTTGTATTATTTTATGACGCTACAAATGGACTAAAAAAAGAAGTTTTAAATCTCAAAATTAAAGGAATTAATAGTGAAGAATCATACCTTTTTAAAACAACTGATTCTATCTCATTACCACTTAAAAATTTAGAAAAAAGCACAAGTTATTATTTTATAAATAATTCCAAAGAGGATTCAGATGATTCGGGAAATAAAGATCATATTTTAATAAATTACCAATACGATCATATTTATGTTAATAGAGCATGCGGTTACATATCAAATTATAATATAAATCAAGTTATTATAGAGAATGATGATATTAATTGGATAGTCAAATCAGAGATAATAGATTCAACAGTTGTAGACGAAAAAGCAATACATGTTAAAATATTTCATTAGTATATTATTAATTACTGGTTCTTTAGAACTTAACTCTCAAGAAAACAATATATTAGACACCATTCCTGTTAAAACTACATTTGGACTAAAGATTGGAATAGATCTTAGTAAACAAATAAGAATGCTAACAGAATCTAATTATAAAGGTTTAGTAATTACCGGGGATTATAGAATTTTAGACAAACTTTTTTTAGCTGTAGAATTTGGAAGTGAAGAAAAGAAAGTAATTAATGAAGTATTAGATTTTAATACTTATGGATCTTTTTTAAAGCTTGGAGCTAATTATAATGTTTATAAAAATAGAAAAGGAATGAACAATGAAATATATGTCGGTTTTAGATATGGTATTGGGAAATTTAATCACAAATTAAATTCTTATGCTATATATGACTTAGATCAATATTGGAATCAAAATTTAGCAAATAATGTTACTGATTTTAAAAATCTAACTGCAAGCTGGATTGAATTTGTTTTGGGTTTTAACGCTGAAGTATTAAATAATACTTACATGGGTTTAGGGCTAAGACTTAAAAGGCTTATAAATCAAGGTAAACCAAATAATTTTAGCAATCTGTATATTCCTGGTTTTAATAAAGTGTTGGAGGGAAATGTTCTTGGAGTAGGAATTTCTTATTCTATTTTTTATCAAATTCCTATTTACAAGAAAAACAAAAAGTAAATATTATAAAAGAATTATTTTTTAAATTGTTTATGTATTTTTTTTGATCCACTATAAATTTCATATTTAGCTAATCTACTTTCTAATTTTCCGTTAAATAATTTAATTTTTCTTGAAGGTCTTAGTCCAACATATTTTAAAGCTTCAATACTAGAAGTTATAAACCATGCATTCGAATTAGGATAACTAGTCTTTAAAGTATCTCCTATTTCTTTATAAAACGATTGAATATCAATTTTGAGTCTTTCTCCGTAAGGGGGATTAAATAATAAATGAAGAAATTCGTCATTTTTTTTTGTAGTATTAAAAAAATCCTCTTTACTAACTTCAATAATATTATCAAATCCAGAATTGATAACATTTTGATTACATTTTAAAATCGCAGAGGGAGCCTTATCAAATCCTCTTATTTTGTATTTAAAAGGTTTAACTTTATTAAGTACTGAGATCTTAATCATTTGAAATAAATCTAAATCATAATTATTCCAATTTTTAAAAGAAAAATCTTCTCTTTTAATATTGACAGGATAATTAGTTGCATACATAGCTGCTTCAACTAACAATGTGCCGCTTCCGCACATTGGATCTAAAAAATCTGAATCACAATCCCAATTACTAAGCATTACTAAACCTGCTGCAAGAACTTCATTAATAGGTGCAATATTAGTTTGAGAACGATATCCTCTTTGATTAAGAGGTTTTCCTGACGAATCTAATGAAATAGTACATGTATTTTGACTAATGTGAATATTAATTTTAATATCTGGATTTTCCGTATCTACATTAGGTCGTTTATTGTAAAGTTTTCTAAAACGATCTACTATTCCATCTTTAACTCTTTGAGAAACAAAAAGAGAATGTGAATAAAAATCAGTATTAAGGACAGATTCTATAATAAACGTTTGATCAACAGATAAAAAATCTTCCCAGTTAAAATTAAAAACAGTACTGTAAAGATCTTTATCGTCGTTTATTTGAAAAGAATTAATAGGCATTAAAATTCTAATAGCAGATCTTAAATAAAGGTTTGATTTATATAAAAAACCTAAATCTCCATAGAAACTTACATTCCTAATCCCAATTTCAATTTTTTTAGCACCTAGCTTTAAAAGTTCGTCAGAAAGAATAGTTTCAAAGCCAAAAAAAGTTTTGGCAGTCATTTTAAAATCATTGGTCATACGATACAAATTATTTTTAAAAATACTCTAATTTTGAAGTATATGAATAATAAATCCAATATAGATTCTGATGAAAAATATAATAATTGGTTTGACTCAAAATACTACCATATTCTTTATGATAATAGAGATAATAATGAGGCAAAAGGATTTGTAGAAACAATTTTAAATTATTTAAAGTTAAAGAAGAATTCAAAAATATTAGATGCTGCATGTGGAAAAGGAAGACATTCAATAGAAATTGAAAAATTTGGTTACAATGTAACGGGAATTGATTTGTCAAAAAATAGTATTAAAGAAGCTAAAAAAAATGAAAATAAAAATTTAAAGTTTTTAATTCATGATATTTCTATACCAATGGATGAAAAATACGATGCTATTTTTAACTTATTTACAAGTTTTGGATATATTGATAAGAAAAAAGATTTAAAGATTTTAAATGCTATTGAAAAGAGCCTAAAAAATAAAGGTGTTGGAATAATTGATTTTTTGAATATTAATAAAGTTAAAAAAGAGCTAATAAAAAATGAAATTATAATAAAACAAAATATAAAGTTCAAGATTAAAAGAAAAGCAAATAAAGACTTTGTCACCAAAAACATAACATTTGATGATAATAAAAATAAATACAATTATAATGAAAGTGTAAATTCACTATCATTAAATGAATTTGAAGAATACTTCATTAGAACTAATTTAGATATTCTTGAAGTTTTCGGAGATTACAATTTAAATAAATTCGAAATAAATACATCTCCACGATTAATTATTTTATTCCAAAAAAGTTAAATAAAAAATTATAAATTATATATAATTTAAAAAAAATCTTGTTTACATCAAAAAGTTATAAAATCATATATGGTTAGTAGTAAGACAATGGCTTTAAATAAAATAATTAAAAAATTAATCTATCATATTTTTTAATACAAAAAAATCCCAGCCAAATAAATGACTGGGATTCGAAGAAGG
>CESJ01142191.1_pt1 | contig 11714 bp, 13 predicted proteins | sample 356311 | NCBI WGS metagenome assembly CESJ01 (sample SAMEA2621487, study PRJEB7988) | marine metagenome | biome: marine biome (ENVO:00000447); feature: surface water layer (ENVO:00002042); material: "saline water (ENVO:00002010), including plankton (ENVO:xxxxxxxx)" | depth 5 m
AGCACTAATCATAATTTTAGATTTAATATGTTTATTGTCAATTTCATGTAATCTTTTGAGTACAATAAGAGCGTCATCAATATTAGAAGATGTGGAATGTAAGTTCCAATATGCCTGCGTATAATTGGGAGCAATTTCAATAGCTTTCTTGTAGCAAGTTTTTGCTTTTTGATTTTTTCCTAATTCTTGGAAAGCGGCTCCAAGATTATTGTATGCAGCTTCATAACTAGGATCAACTTTAATTGCTCTTTCATAACAGTCTATTGCTTTTTGATATTCTCCTAGTTTACCATGTGCGGTTCCAAGATTGCAGTGTGCTTCTGTATAATTAAGATCAACTTTAATTGCTCTTTCATAACAGTCTATTGCTTTTTTGTATTCGTTCGTATCATTAAATACTGCACCAAGGTTATTAAGCGCCCCTACATGAGTAGGGTTTATTTTTAAAATTGCCATGTAAGCATTTATGGCAACAGGATAGTTATTCTTTTTGTGATTTTCTAAAGCATAATTAAACGCTTCTCGTACAGTTAAATTTAATTTTTTAATCATAGTAAATTCAAGAATTTTTTATATTTAACCTCAGAAGATCAGTATTATTTAAATCTTATCTTGGTCTTCTTTATTGTAAGGCCAATGCATCCACCCTGTAATTATATATTTGACGCCACTGTTTAAAATTTCACCTGAGTGTGCATGTGTCCAATCAGCAGGCCAAATTAATGTTTTGCTGATTTGAGGTTTTATTTTAATATCATAATGTAAAAAATTGGTAGTGGCACCATCCTCAACATCATTCAAATAAGTCATCCACGCAAAAACTCTATGCAGACTAGATATATGAGATCTTTCAGTATGAACTTGTGAAAAATGATCTCCAGGAGAATATTTTTGAATATTAAATGCTCCTATATCAACATTTGGAATCATGCCTTTTAAAAAAGGCCACTGAGCTTGATAATCAATAAAACATTTATATAACTCACTAATATAATCTTTAAAACACTTATATTCTAAATTTTCTAAATCATTTGGCCTTACTATAATATCAGTTGTTTTTTTTAAATTTTGATTCCTGCCAGATTGAGTTGCACCTTGCGAGTGTAAGTTTTTATTTTTGTCAAAAAAATCAACAATCTGTCTACATAAATCATTATTATCTATATTCCAAGATCCAATAAAGTGCGGTTGTTGTAAGCTTATGTCAATTCTTTTCATTATTAAATAATTTTAAAATATGAAGGTGTAAATTTAATAACTCCTTCACCCTCAGAAATATACATTAAACCTTTTATATGTTCATTAAGTTTTAGCAGTGAATTTCCATGATTAATAAGAATTCTTTTTTGTAGTGGATTGATTTCAATTGCTTTTTCATAGTAATTAATTGCTTTTTTATAATTATTTAAATCATAAAATATATTACCAAGATTGCTATATGCATTTACATATTTGGGATCAATTTTAATAGCCCTTTCATAATAATCAATTGCTATTGAATACTCCTTAGTTAAATGAAACATTATTCCAAGGTTGTTATGTGCCTCTATATGAGTTGAATCAAGCTCAATTGTTTTTTTTAAATTATATATTGCTTCTTGATATTCTCCAATTTCCTTAAATAATAACCCAAGATTATGATAAGCGTTTATATTTTTTGAATTATGTTCAATTGCTCTTTCATAACTTTTTTTTGCTTTTTTATATTCTTTAGTTGTATGAAATACTATTCCAAGGTTAAAATGAGCATTTGAATAATTAGGGTCAATTTTAATAGCCCTTTCATAGTAATATATTGCTTTTTGGTATTCTTTTAATAAATTACATATAACACCAAGATTATTGAGTGCATTTATAAAGTTCGGATTCAATTTTAATACTTCATTATAAAGTTTTGTTGCAACATCAAAATTTTTATTTTGATGGCTTTGTAGCGCTAAAGTAAAAGTATTTTTTATAGTTATATCTTTATTTTCACTCATCTTAATTTATTTTTAACCAGCCTATTTCCAAAAAGATAAGTATTATTTATTCTACGACCTTGATAGTCATCTTTAAAATCTATTTCATCAGTTTCATGAAAGTAAGCTGAGTTAAATAAAACAGCTCTATTAAATTTGTAGGGTATGTTGATGCAGTTGGCATTGCTGTCCTTTAAAAATTTATAAATCATGTCCTTACTATCATTATACTCTTTAAAGGTCCAATGGTCAGGAGCGGGAACATCGTAAATTTTTAGACCTCCAGAGTTTTTGTCATTATTATATTCATCAGGTGTGATCCAGAAATTTAGATTATGGATTGCAAAATCTGCATGTATGTTAATCCCTTTCCCCAGCGAAGAGTCATATTTGAATCCCCAAAATTTACCCAATTTATGTGGGCCAAATAATTTGGGTAATTTTTTTTTAAGATCAATTGCAATTTGCAAATGTATTTGACTGATAAAACCACTATCTGAAAAAGCACCAAGGTATTTATTGTTAAATGATTGATTCCAAACTGTGGACACTAAACAAAATTCACGAAGCTCTTGCAAAGCCTCATCGGACAAAAAATCATCAATAAACATTATTTTTTTGCTACTATTTAAATATTCATCCTCAACATCTTGCCAATTTTTATTTGGATTGATGCAACTTCCAGAAATTTTTTTTGGTTGGTATATATGATATTCTTTATAAAAAGGCAGTAGAGAATTAATTTCATCTTTATTTAATAAAACTAGCTTGTTTGAATCATTATCATTTTCTTTATTTTCTTTCCGATTCAATATTTGATTGCCAATTTCATGAAATCTATCACTTGCACCTTTTTTAAAATCTGCATTTTTTGTTAACTTCCAGGAGCTACTGTTATCGATTTGACTGATGTACTCTGCCTGCTGAACATCGTGTTTAAGACGAAACAAAGGTATGCTTGGGTTAATAAATTTTAGACTTTCGTTATGCAACCTTAGTGATTTATAGCTTGAAATAATAGCCTTCTTTAAATACTTTAACTGACTGATATAAACGGCTGCAATACTCTTCTGTGAAATAGTTGAGGCAGGGTCAATTTTTAATACATTTTCAAAGCAGTCTATTGCTTTTTCATCTTCACCTAAATCTTTAAGCACAGTACCTAGATTATGTTGTGAGGGTATATAATTAGGGTCAATTTCGATTGCTTTTTCATAACAGATCATGGATTTTTCTAGATTCCCCGATAATTGTAACATTGCCCCTAGATTAAAATGAGCTATAGCTAAACTAGGGTTAATCTTAATTGCTTCTTCGTAACAATTTATTGCTTTAAGATTCTTTCCTATTGACTGTAAAGCAAGACCAAGATGGTTATGCACATTAGACTCATTCGGAGTTATCTTTAATACTTCATTATAAAGATTAATAGCTACATTAAATTTTTTTTGCTTATGATTTTCAAGAGCCAGCGAAAGCATTTCTTTTGGAGACATAATTTCTATAAATTATTTTTTTTTAATATATCTTTGATTTTTTTAATCACTTTATGTACCATTATATTGGACATTTCAGGATAGAGAGGTAAACAAAAAATTCCTTTAGATCTCCTTTCTGAATTTTGTAATTCTTTGTTTTTACTACCCAATTTCTTATAAGCTTTCATTAAATGAATGGGGTAGGGATATATGACACGAGTCTCAATATTATTCTTTTTAAGTAGCTTAATTATATGAGAAGCATTTTTATGATAAACAGTAAATAAGTGATAAACATGTTTGTTATATTTATTTTCATTTGGCAATATTAAGTTTGTCAATTTTAGTTCTTTCAAATAAATTTTTGCTATTTGCCTCCGTCGATTAATAAAACTACCAACTTTTTTTAATTTAAAGTTTAATATTGAAGCTTGAATTTCGTCTAGTCTAGAATTAATACCATCTTCATTGGCATAATATTTATCTTTAAATTTATTTTTAATATTCACTGTTTCAATTCCATAAAATCTAATTCTTTTAATTTTTTTATAAAATTCATAATTTTGTGTAAAAATAAAACCTCCATCTCCGTAGGCACCCAAGATTTTTGTGGGGTAAAAAGAAAAACAGCCAAACGTGCCAAAAGTTCCAACAAATTTATCTTTATACTTTGCACCCTGTGCTTGAGCACAATCCTCTATAATATGAATTTTATATTTTTTTGATATCTTTAATATTTCATCCATATCTGCTGATTGACCATATAAATGTACAGGAATTATAGCTTTAGTTTTTTTAGTAATAGCTTCGTTAAGTTTTTTTATTTTGATTAAAAAATCATCGTTATTAATATCGACTAACACTGGTTTAGCTCCCGAACTTATAATTGCTGATATAGTTGGAATTGCGGTGTTAGCAGCCGTTATAACCTCGTCCCCATTTTTAATATCTAGAGCTTTTAACGCTATTAAAAGAGCATCTGTTCCACTGCCTACAGCAACGCCGTATTTAGAGTTATATTTTGAGGTAAATGTTTTTTCAAATAACTCTAGATTCTTTCCAAAAAAAATCGAGCCAGAACTTATAGATTTATCAATTAGATTTAATAAAATCTTTTTATTTTTGATATATTCTTTTTGATATGACCAAAATTTAAGCATTCACAATTTTCTTCATTTTATTTATATTCATAGATACATTAAAATTCAAACCGGAATTTTTTAACTTTTTAAGATTAATACCTTCAATATTTGGATTATACTTTTTTGCAAAATTATAAACACTCTGTGTTTTGCCACCAATGTTGATTATACCTTTGTGACTGTAAAAGAGTGGTAATATTTTAGCCACCTCTTCATGAAAGATAAAATTTGTTTTCATATTCTTAAAAGCTTTTTTATGAATAAATGGTTTTTCAGTCATACAAATTCGTAATATAAGTGAATCGGGGTACATTTGAACAGCACACTCTCCACCAAGTTTTGACCAAGCGTAGTTATTTATTGGTTTCAAATTGGCTTCCTCTGAATAGTTTCCCTTGCTTCCTGGATAGACATAGCCTGTAGAAAAATAAATTAATTTAACTTTGTATTTTTCACAAATTTGCACCAAGTTACAGGTACCAATTATATTAATTGTTACACTTAGAGATATGTTTTTTTGATGTGTTTCCATTGGCCTTGATAATGCTGCACAATGAATAACTAGATTTGGTTTATTTTTTTTAAAGTACCTTTCAATAGATTTTATATCGGTAATATTAAAATCACTTTTTTTTGGATAAAGGTAATTCTTATTTTTATAGATTTTTTTAAAGACTCTTCCAAATCTACCATTTGAACCAGTAAATAATATCTTATTATAATTCAACATGTGCAATCCATTTACCTTTTTCTAAAAATTTTTTTTCTTTATCAAAAATTTCTTTTTTGTGATTCCAGGCAAAAAGAAAAGCAATGTCAGGATAATTTTGATGAAAATAATCCATTGGTTTTATAGGGATATGTTTACCAGGTGAGAATTTACCAACTTTTTCTGGTGTAGTGTCACAAATAAAATCAATAATCTCTGTTCCAATATTACAATAGTTCAATATAGTAGTGCTTTTTGATGTTGCTGCATATCCGCAAATTTTTTTATCATTTTCTTTAAATTTTAATAATCTATTTCTAAGATCATTTTTTGAGTTTTCACAATTTTTTTTAAATTGAAAACAAGAGGAGATATTATCTAAATTATCTTTTTTTTCTTTATCTATAAAATAATTAACATTTGTTTTAATTTCATAAATATTTTTTCTTGCACAGACATACCTAAGTGAACCACCATGTGTTTCTTGTTTTACAACATCTACTAATTCCATTTCAAACAATAAACAAATTTTTTGCACGGAACTAGCTGAAAAAATAAATATATGTTCATCATAAATTTGATCATAGGATGTTTTTTCAAACATTGAGCCCAGGTAAGGCTCTTCAAATATAAAAAGACCTTTCTTGTTTAAGCACTTATTAACGGATTTAAATAAATCTACTAAGTCTGGTATGTGACAAATAACATTAGCTGCGCAAATAACATCGGTCTCATTGTGAAATTTTTTTTCATCCATAATTGTCTCCTGATTAAAAAATTCATTTCTGGAGTTAATGCCACATTTTAGCGCTTCATCTGAAACATTTAAAGATGGTTCAAATCCAATGGCTTCAACACCTGAATTCTTAAAGTTTTTTAAAAAGGTTCCATCATTTGAGCCTATTTCAATTATTTTTTTTAGATTGGTTCCATAATTTTGATTAATCCATTGCGAATAATCTTTAAAGTGCGAAACCATATGTTTAGAACTGCTTGTAAAAAAAGGATAGTTTTTGTTAAACATTATTTCAGGTTTTGGATGATCTATTAATTGAAACAAAGAAAGTTTTTCATTAAATCCAACTTCCATTTTAAAAAAAAACTCTTTTTCAAATTTATCTTTATCTAGAAAGCCATTAGCTATAGGCATGTCACCAAAGGACATTATCGAAGCTAAGTTTTCTGATGTAACTTTACACTTTTTCATTTTAAATAAGTAAATAATTTCAGAGTATTGTCTATATCCTTTTGAAGGTCTGCATTTAACTTTAAACCATATTCCCTGATTTTTGTATCATCTACGTGATATGAAAGTTGATTCATAATTTCAGATTTAACCAACTTAACTTTTATTGCTTTTTTTCTTTTTTTAATTTTTTCTAGTATTTGATTGACTGTAAAATTTCCTGATAAGGCATTAAAAATATCATTTTTAAAAAAGTTTTTTTCTATACAAAATTTAAAAACTTTAAATGAGTCTCTTAATGATAGATATGGTCTATATTGATTTAGTGCAGTTTTATATACGGTAATATTTTGATTTAATGCTGCATTGAGACAGAACTTATTAACGGCTGTATGGAATCTTATCCCTTTAGAGTGACCTGCAATGGTTCCAAATCTAAAAGTTGTATATAAAATCTTCTTTGTATTCTTTAAGATATTTTCTTCAATTAATTTTATTTTTGCATAAGGTGATTGTGGTTTTAGATATTTTTTTTCACATTTTTCATCTACCAACTCTGCTTGCTTGCCATACACGCTTGTAGACGAAAGGTGTATAAGTTTTATTTTATTTTTCTTACAGAAATCAACGACAACATTCATGCAGTCTAGGTTATTTTTATACATCTCTTTTTCTTTACCAAAACTTTTCTCTGCATTTGTCATTGAAGCACAATGAATTAAATAGTCAGCGTCTTTAAATTTATCAAGTGAGTTTTTTTTACTCACATCAACTTGAAAAAAAGATAAATTATTTTTTTTATTGATATTAAAAAGAGAACAATGCCTATTAGACTCTAAATTATCTATTAAAATTGTTTTTTTTATTTTTGGAATCAAATACATTCTTTCAGCTAAATATGACCCGATATGCCCACAAGCACCTGTAATAATTAATTTCATTTATTGTTTTTTATCATTTTAATAAATTCATCGTACTTTTCTATATAATCATTAAATTCATATTCTCTATCACAAAAGACCATGATTACTGCATTTTTAGTTTTAAATGATAATTTACACCAGGTTAATGGTTTTAATAAAATTCCTTTACCTTTTTTAGAATCAAGGACTATCATTTTATTATTTTTTTTATCAACAAAAGAAAGTTCTATTTTTCCTTGAACGGGAAGTAGAAATTGAGAACATTTTTTATGCGCATGATTGCCACGCACAAATCCTTTGTTGCCATAAATCAAGAAAATTCTTTTAGGCCTAAAAGGAATGTCCTTATTTAATGATATAGGTATTAGTGTACCACTTTTTTTTTTAAATATTTCAAATGAAGAAAAAGTCATAATAGTCAACTATAATTTAATTTTGTTTAAATTGCATGTATAAGCATAAATTGATGAAAAATAAACTTATTAAAGACTTATGTATAATAATTGTATCATTTAAGTCTAAAAGTAAAATTCTTAAACTTATTCAAAAAATAGATAAATCAATTTCAGTAATTATTGTTGAAAACTCTCAAGATAAGGGTTTGAAAAAATTGATAGAAAAAAAATACAAAAATATAAAAGTAATAATTCCTAAATATAACAATGGATTTGCCTGTTCACTGAATTTGGCTGTAAAAAAAACTAATAAAAAGTACATAATGTATTTGGATACCGATATTGATGTAACTAACACTCAAATTGTTAAACTTTTAAGCAAAGCAAAAGAGCTTAAAAATTTTGGAGCGATAACGCCAAAATTATACAAACAAAACTATAAAGATCTAATTATAAATAATAATAAAATTAAAGGACTAACAGAGGTGTCATTTAATACAGGATGTTTAATGTTAATGAGAAAAAGTATAATGAAAAAAATGAATTACTTCGATGATAATTATTTTTTATATTTTGAGGAAACAGACTATTACAAAAGATGTAAAGATAATAATTTACCCATATTTATGTATGATAAGATTACTATTAAGCATGAAGGTGGCTCATCAATTGAAAAAAATTTAAAAGATGAATATAGAAAGATAAGAAATTGGCATTACTGTTGGTCAAAATTTTATTATTATAAAAAACATTACGGGTATTTAAAGGGACTTACAAAAACATTCCCAAATTTATTAAGATCAATTAAAAATATTATTTATAGCTTTTTAATTTTTGATTTTCGAAGCATCTCATATCATTATGTTGAAATTGAAGGTCTTTTTTCTGCTTATCTAAATTTAAAAGCTTTTTATAGAATTAAAAAAGAAAATTTAATTTAATAAACTTAATAATTTCTTCAAAGATATTCCATCACTATCTTTTTTTGAAATTATTGGTTTTTTACATGGCCAAGCTATATTTAAATCTTTATCTTTCCAATTGATACTTATCTCATGATTTTTTGACCTATAATTTGTGCAGCTGTAAATAACATAGTTTTCTTTGCCAAGGGTATAAAAGCCATGTGCAAATCCTGGTGGTATATAAATTGATTTAAAATTTTTTTCACTCAATTTTATTAAAAATTTTTTTTTAAATGTTTTTGAATTTTTTCTCAAATCAACAACAACATCTAATATTTCACCTTTTATGACAGAAACATATTTTCCTTGAGCTTTTCTGGTTTGTAAATGCATTCCTCTCAATACATTTTTTTTAGAAAAGGACATGACCTTAAAAGGAAATTTTTTTTTAATTTCTTTTTCTATAATTAGTTCTCTAAAATACCCCCTGTTATCTAAGAAGTTTAAATCTTGAACTACTTTTAGATCTTTAAACTCTGTATCTATAATTTTCATTATTTTAATAATTTTTTGAGATAAGTGCTGTACTCACAATTTCCATAAAATTTTATTGAGTCTTTAATTTCTTTTTTTTTAATCCATTTATTTCTGTATGCAATTTCTTCTATGCAGGCAATTTTTAAACCTTGTCTATTTTCTATCGCTGAAACAAATGCGCTGGTCTTGTAAAAGTCATCGATAGTTCCAGTATCAAGCCATGCTGCCCCTCTACCAATTAAATCACCCTCTAATTCTCCCAGTTTTTTATACTTAGAGATTAAATCAATTATTTCTATCTCACCTCTCTTAGAAGGTTTCAGTTTTTTTGAAAATTTAATCACTTTATTATCAAAAAAATATAAACCTGTTACTGCTAGATCTGAGACAAATTTTTTTGGTTTTTCAATTAATTTAGTGATTTTATTTTTTTTATTTAGTTTTGCTACACCATAATTCTCTGGTTTTTTAACCTTATGAAGTAATATTTTAGCACCTTTTTTTAGTTGAGTTAATTGAATTAGTTTTTTTGAAAGGTTTTGACCATAAAAAAAATTGTCACCTAATATTAAGGCCACATTGTCATTCTTGATAAATTTTTCACCTAAAATAAAAGCATCAGGTAGGCCTCTTGGCTTACTTTGTTCAGCATATGTAATATTGATACCTAAATTTTTACCGTCCGGAATAATCTTTTTATATTGGTCTAATTGGCCCTTGTTAACAATTATTAATATATCTTTAATTTTTGAAAGCATAAGTATTGATAAAGGATAAAAGATTAGTGGCTTATCATAAATTGGTAATAATTGTTTATTCACAGCCTTTGTTAACGGGCTCATTCTTGTACCCATACCACCTGCTAAAATAATTCCTTTTTTAACCATTATATTTTTCCAATTCTTTTTATAATATCAATTTTTGATATTGATTTGTAGTACTCATCATTCTGCAAATACCACAAAAATGTTTTTTCTAAGCCTTCTTTAAAATTCATTTTAGGTTTCCATTTTAACATGGATTTTATTTTTTTGCTATTTAGAGCGTATCTTATATCGTGTCCCGGTCTGTCTTTAATAAATTTAATTTTAACATTTGAGCCTATCTTAATTTTTTCTTTAGCAATCTTTATTAAAGATTTACAAATATCTAAATTATTCAAATTTCTATTTGATCCAATATTATAAAACTCACCAACCTTTCCTTTTTGATAAACTTTAAATAATGCTTCACAATGATCTTTTACATAAATCCACTCTCTTGAGTTTTTTCCATTTCCATAAATAGGTAAACTTTTATTATTAAGTATATTGTAAATCATTTTTGGAATTAATTTTTCAGGGTGTTGTTTGGGCCCATAGTTATTTGAACAATTAGTTACAATTGCAGGAATTTTATAAGTTCTTACATAGGATGAAACTAGATGGTCAGAAGAAGCTTTGCTTGCCGCATAAGGAGAGCTAGGCTTGTAGGGAAAATTTTCATCAGACCTTCCTTTTAATATATCACCATAGACTTCATCAGTTGATATGTGAATTAATCTAGTGTTTTTATTTTTCTTTGAGTAATCTCTAAAAATTTCAAGTAAATTAAAAACCCCCAAGATATTACTATTAATAAAGCTCTCAGGACTATCAATTGATCGATCAACGTGAGTTTCGGCAGCTAAATTAAAAATACAGGTGGGTTTATATTTAAAAATAATGTTATTAAGTTTTAATTTATCATTAAGGTCGCATTTTATAAATTCATAATTCTTATTTTTTAGAAACTCATTAGTATTATAAAAATTGGAAGAGTATGTAATTTTGTCAATATTTATCACTTTAAATTGCTTATGAATTAGTAGTTCAATGAGATTGCTTCCAATAAAACCTAGACCCCCAGTTACAATAATAGTATGCATAATTTTTTTTATATTAATAGATATAGTAAGTATATAGTAGTTTTATCTATCATGTCTTTAAGCTTAAATAATTTAACATTTATAATTGTTACGTTCAAAAGTGAACATATAATTCATGAATGTATCAATTCTCTACCGATAGATTCTAATATAATTGTTGTTGAAAATTCTATGGATGAAAAATTCAAGAATAATTTAGAAAAACAATACCCTAAAATTGAAGTTTACGTTCAAGAGAATATGGGAATGGGGTCAGCAAATAATAAAGGAATAAAATTATGTAAAACTGACTATGCCTTTGTTATAAATCCAGACGTTAAATTTGAAAGCAATGCAATTGATGAAATAATTGAATTTACAAAAAAAAAAAGATTATGCTATATTAGCACCCATTTCTGACGATATTAACTATCCTAATTATACCATTAAAAATAAAACCCTAATAGACAGCGAACTTGATTATCTAGATGTAGATTCTGTTGATGGGTTTGCAATGTTGCTTAACAAACGTATGTTCAAAGAAGATTTTTATTTTGATGAAAATTTTTTTTTATATTTAGAGAATGATGATT
>CESJ01020999.1_pt1 | contig 11696 bp, 11 predicted proteins | sample 356311 | NCBI WGS metagenome assembly CESJ01 (sample SAMEA2621487, study PRJEB7988) | marine metagenome | biome: marine biome (ENVO:00000447); feature: surface water layer (ENVO:00002042); material: "saline water (ENVO:00002010), including plankton (ENVO:xxxxxxxx)" | depth 5 m
CTCAGCAAGACCTGGGGGCATATCCATCAATGCCACGGCACGATTAAACATTATATCTACGCTATCGCGAAAGCTTGGCTCCGGAGATGTTGTATTTGACATAGATTTTACTCCTAAAATTGAAACGCTTTCTCCTACCATAAATCAATAGTTGTCAAAAAGAACCCAATAAAAACTTTATCTATCTCAGGACCTTTCTAAAGCAGACTTTTCCGCAATTAGTACAGCTAAAGCATCTGCAACAAATTTTCCTTCTGAGGGAGAAGTCACGCCACCAATGCCGATGCGTTTACCAAATTGCCAATATAAACCTGGCACCCATGCCCGAACGCAGGGCTTATCCAAGCTAATGACAAAACCATTTGATGGCTTAAAGGCAAATGCACTGCGCTCCACGCGAAGCATAGTCTCAAGCGGAGCCAACATTTGACCATCATCAAAGAAAAGTCCAGAGCGCCGTAACTGTATTTTACGTCCAGTCCCACGTTGCATCGTGCGCGCCACCCAAAGAACGGCAGCTGCCACAATGATAAGAAATGCTTTGTGTAAGATTGTAGCGCTTATCGTAACAGTAAGGTAAAGCAACAAAAAACCAAGTAGCATCATAACAATCAATGCAAGGCCCCGGCGCGTAGGCGAAACACCTAAACTTGCAATAATTGGCTCTGACATTTCAAAATTCCCAATGTGCGTAGCCAACCGGCCCGCTTCAAGACACTATCTGACTTGAAACGCTTTGAAATGAAAGTTTAAAGTGGCTCTAACGGCGAACGATGACCTCTTTTCCTCGCTCCTCGAGTTCTTCATCAATTAGCTCTCGTGGGAAACCTTCGGCAAGAATACTCAACCCTGTGGCCTCCTCAAGACGTTCAATGATACGATCAGATTGTGCTCGCTCCCCATAACGTTTCTGACCGTCAGTCATAATATCTATGATCAAAGGCGACACCTCCAATGGAACAGAATGATCATCCGCAATCTTTTGGAAAAGACCAATATCTTTTTGAATGAGATCCATAGTAAAATTCACATTTCGTGATCCAGATAAAATCATCTGGCTTTCTGTCTCATGAACGAAAGAGGTGCCAGAGGACATGGAGATAGCCTCATAGGTCATCCCCATATCCATTCCCGAAGCCTTCATCACGGTCAGAGCTTCGCATACAGTAATTAAATTTGCCGTAGCCAAATAGTTAGTCATCACTTTAAGTAAACTGGAGTTGCCAATATCACCAACATGCAGAATACGGCGCCCCATATGTGTCAAAACTGGTAGAACTTTGTCGAAGGTCGAGCGCTTGCAACCCGCATAAATTGAGATGTTACCAGTATCGGCACGATGGCAGCCACCAGATACTGGACAGTCGACTGCCTCACCCCCAGCTTCTATCACCAACGCCCCAAGACGCTTTACTTCGTTAGCATCGGTGGTCGACATTTCCATCCAAATTTTTCCTGTACCAACATGAGGCAACATTTCAGTTACAACAGCGTCAGATGCCACAGGGTTTGGCAGACAAGTTATAACCACATCGCAAGTTTGCATGAGCATTGCGGGGCTAACTCCATCTCGAGCTCCCAGTGCAACAAAATTCGCCACAAAGTCCGTATTTAAATCATAAACGCTCAGGTTCAAACCATTTCGCAAAAGGCTCCCAGACAGTTTTCCACCGACGTTGCCCAATCCAATAAAACCAACCTTCATGATCCATCCCCTTGATTTTGTTTGAAAACGAAATGAAGGTTCTGCACCGACATGTCGCCTCTATTTACGACGCTTGTTAATCTGGACACAATTTAGGAAGATGAAACCATGCAACATCAAAATGATCCAGCCGCAGGCATTGAAACCACCCCAGAATTTGAAAGATTCTCCCAGAAAAACGATATTTTCACGCGCGCCTTTTGGGATAAAACTGTTCAGACCGAAAAAACAGATGCTTTTTTTGCAAGTTATCGCATGGAAGCAATTCCACGTCGTGGCGATGGGTTCAGTCAGAAAGATTTTGCCTTGCGCAACGCAAGCTGGTTAATTTCCGATATTATGGCAGACAGGTTTTCCAGCGATGGGCGCCGTGAGGGGTTTCAGGCCTCTCTTAGCAATGACACCCCTGTCGCCGACCAAAAGGTTAAATTCAAAAGTCCTGCTCAAGCATCATCTGATATAAAAAAGGTAGCTTCATTCTTTGGGGCGGACTTGAGTGGGATTACGACGCTTGATGATCGATGGTTGTATTCCAAACGTGTCGATGCGCGTGATATGTCAGAGAGGGATATTGGTCTTCCAGAAGGAATTAGTCATGTCATCGTTTTAGGTCATGAGATGGATTATGACATGGTCAAAACTTACCCTTCAGCATTGGGAGGGGCCGCAACCGGCCGGGAATACAGCCATGAAGCCGCTGTGGTCATGCAAGTTGCAGCCTATATACGCAATCTTGGCTATAGTGCCGTAGCTTCAATGAATGACACGGGACTTGTTATTCCAATGGCCGTGCAGGCGGGGCTTGGAGAGTATGCTCGCAATCAACTAGTAATCACGCCAGAGTATGGCCCCCGCCTAAGGTTTTCTAAAATATTTACTGATATGCCTCTAGAAATAGATCAACCAAAACGACCCGGGGTGGCAAAGTTCTGCGATATTTGCACCAAATGCGTCGACGCTTGCCCAGTCAAAGCTCTTCCAAGTGGAGCTCCAAAGGTCAGTGCGAACATCTCTACAATCAAGGGGGTCAAAAAATGGTCATCAGACGCTAAAAAATGTTTTTCTTTCTGGGCAAGTCTCAGCACTGATTGCGCCATTTGCATGCGGGTCTGCCCTTTCAATCGCGATTTTACGCAAACTCGCCACAAGCTTTGGTTAAAGCTCGCCCTTTCCCCATTGCGGCGTTTGGCACTTTGGCTAGACCGCAAACGTGGAGGACGTCTGAAGCCAGGCGAATGGTGGTCTCGATAGCTGGCCAGACATCTGTGGACATTGAAATCTCATTACCGAGCGCCATATAAAAATCAAAGCTTGAAGGAAATAATCTAAATGTCTTTGCGCCCTACACTAGAAACCCGCCAGGCGACCCCAACTATGGAAGGAGCTGGTGTGAAATTACATAGAGCCTTCGGGTTTAAAGACCCTTCAGAGATGGATCCTTTTTTGCTGTTTGACGATTTTCGCAATGAACTACCGGCCGATTTTGAGTTAGGTTTTCCTTGGCATCCACACCGTGGAATTGAGACAATTACCTACGTTCTCTCAGGCAGCGTCGATCATGGCGACAGTCTAGGAAATACAGGAACTCTGGGTGCAGGCGATGTGCAGTGGATGACTGCAGGTCGAGGGATCATGCACCAAGAGATGCCTCAAGGAAACGGAGACGGTCAGATGCACGGCTTCCAATTGTGGGGAAACCTGCCAGGAAGCCTAAAGATGACAGATCCTCGGTATCAAGACGTCTCAGGCGTAGAAATTCCAGAAGTTTTTGATGATGATGGTACTCGAGTAAAAGTCATTGTCGGTGAATTTTGGGGAAAACGTGGTCCGGTTGATGGCATAGCTGCGGATCCGCAATACCTCGATATTTATGTTCCACCAGGTATTCAGAAAACTTTCAGGATTGATACTTACCGAAGGGCGTTTGCATATGTGTTTGACGGCAGGGCCACATTTGTAGATGCGTCAGGCCCCAGCGGTGTATTGCTTGAGAAAGAAGTAGCTGGCCGAGAAGTTAACATTCGGGATATGTCTGGAAACCGCACGTTGATTCGATTTGGAACTGGCGATGAGGTGACTTTACAGGCAGGCCCAGAGGGCGTGCGGTTTCTCCTAATTTCTGGAGCACCTATAGAGGAGCCCGTTGCGTGGCACGGACCTATCGTTATGAACACGCAAGAAGAATTAATGCAGGCGTTTACAGAATTGCAGAACGGAACTTTCATTAAGCCGGCCCATTAACACCCAACATTTGGCGGGTTAAAATTGAATAATGCTGTTTTAGATCATACTCTGTAAGAACTCCATCGCTACGGAACCAATCAACTACGCCCGTCAACATAGCAATAATGGCAAAACTAGTTATTTTTGGATCTTTTACTTTAAAAATACCATCAGAAATTCCTTTTGTAATAATTTCACATATTATGTTTTCGTAATGTCCCCTTAAATCCCCAATAATTTTGAAATTATTGGGGTTAAGATTGCGTAACTCCATGTAAGAAATAAACACGAGATCGGGTCTGCAAATATGAAAATCCAAATGAAATCCGACAAAATGATCTAAGGCGGCAATCGGATCTTGGGATACATTTTGCAGATGCCAACTGGTCAACAAGTCTTCCATATGACCATATAGTAAATCAAATAATAACGCCTGCTTATCAGGGGTATAATTGTAAATTGCACCAGCTTGAACACCAACTTCCGAAGCTATTTTTCGCATTGAAACTGCAGCAAACCCATACCGTGCAAACAGCTCAAGAGCTGTCTGTTTAATTTTGGGACCTGTTATTTCCGAATGGGAACCAGTTTTTCGCGCCATAAACACATAATAACTGAACGATCGTTCAAATCAATCAGGATTACTTGCTCAAATATACTTTCATGTTTAACTGTTTGATATGAAATTATATTCAACACCAACTTGCTTCTTGACCACAGTTTTACTTTGCGGTTGTGGAAGTTTCTCTGAAACAAAATTGAAGGACAATACAAATTCGCCACAAACTAAAATTGTCTCGTTCTTGACATCCAAAGAAATGCTAGCAGCAAGAATGTTTAGCGTAGCAACCCAGCCTGGGTACTCACCAGAGAGAATAAAGAGCCTACAGATACGCGCTGAAAGTTTGCGCAGGGAAGTCCTAACAGAGAAAGATCAAACCCGTTTGTCGAAAATCATCCGCTAAATTGGATTGACTTCCGATCGATGTCCCGTTGCGGCATATGATTATTGAGAATACACAAATCCAGAATTTTATTAATTTAAGGAACAAATATGCTCACAGCACCTCTTCGACTTGGGATCGCAGGCCTCGGCACCGTTGGTGTTGGAGTACTGAAAATGTTGCATAAAAATGCTGAAATACTTTCCATCCGAACTGGGCGCCAGATTACTGTAAGTGCCGTATCCGCAAAATCAAAATCTAAGGATCGCGGCGTTGACCTTGGAAATATTGCTTGGGAAGACAATCCTGTTGCGCTTGCGCAGCGGGAAGATGTCGATGTGTTTGTTGAATTGATCGGCGGCAGTGAAGGCATAGCTAAAGACGCCGCAGAAGCAGCAATCGCGGCCGGCAAAGACATCGTCACAGCAAATAAAGCTATGCTCGCAATTCACGGACAATCTTTGGCATTAGCTGCAGAAAAGACGGATTGCGTAATCAGGTTTGAGGCTGCAGTTGCAGGTGGTATTCCTGTCGTAAAAGCTCTGACTGAAGGACTGGCAGGAAATAAAATTAAGCGTGTTTTGGGCGTGATGAATGGAAGTTGTAACTACATTCTCACCCGCATGGAAACTGCAGGTTTGACTTACGAACAGGTATTTGCCGAAGCTGATGGCTTGGGCTACCTCGAGAAAGATCCTAACCTTGACGTTGGTGGAATTGATGCCGGACACAAATTAGCGCTTCTGGCATCCATAGCTTTTGGAACTGAAATAGACTTTAACAATGTTGTCCTTGAAGGAATTGGATCAATTACCATCGAAGATATCCACGCTGCCGCTGATATGGGCTTTAGGGTTAAACTTCTCGGAGTGGCGCAAATGATAGGCCGTGGCTTAGAGCAGCGTATGACACCCTGTTTGGTTCCAGCCAGCTCACCTTTGGCACAACTTGAAGGTGGCACAAATATGGTAATTCTTGAGGGTGGCGATAGCGGTACAATAGTTTTGCGTGGTGCGGGCGCAGGTGCAGGCCCGACAGCCTCTGCTGTTATGTCAGACATTATTGATATTGCTCGTGGCCTACGGCTAAAAACTTTCGGTCAGCCTGCAAATTCCCTGGTTAGGGCACAACCTGCAACTGCAACAACGCCCGCCCCTTTTTATCTACGCTTACAGCTTCTGGATAAACCTGGGGCGATGGCCAAAATTACCTCAGTTATGGGGGACGCAGGTGTTTCGATTGATCGCATGCGCCAATACGGCCACGCAGCTGGACAAGCGCCAGTCTTGATCGTTACACATAAAACAACCCGGGCGGCTATTGATCAAGTACTATCTGACTTCACTTCTACTGGAGTTGTCGAAGGTATAATGGTTGCCCTGCGTATCGAGATGCTTTGAAACATATTTTGAAATTAAAATTCCTACAGTTGTTAATTTTTAAGCTTCTTGACAAATGTTAGAGCGCTCAGTCTTGCCAACTCTAACTCACGCGCGTTAGGGCTGGGAAAACTGTTCAAGGAATCATCTATGTCTGATCCACTCGAATTTCATGACCGTGCGCTGTCTCTAGGCTTAGCTCGGGTTGCAGAGCAAGCAGCTATTGCTTCTGCCAGGCTCATTGGCCGTGGTGATGAGAAAGCTGCAGATCAAGCAGCAGTTAACGCTATGCGAACTCAGCTTAATATGCTCGATATTGCGGGTGTCGTTGTAATAGGGGAAGGAGAACGTGACGAGGCTCCCATGTTATACATCGGCGAAAAGGTAGGTTCGGGAAAAGGCCCTGCTGTCGATATAGCTTTGGATCCTCTAGAAGGCACAACCTTAACCGCAAAGGATATGCCCAATGCACTGACAGTTATTGCGATGGGTCCACGCGGCTCAATGCTTCACGCACCAGATGTATACATGGAAAAATTAGCCGTTGGACCTCGTTTGCCTGAGAATGTCGTTTCCCTTGCCATGAAGCCTGCAGAGCGCGTGCGGGCCTTAGCAAGCGCAAAAGGATGTAACGCCGAGGATATCACTGTTTGTGTCCTCGAAAGACCACGCCATGACGCAATGGTAGCCGAACTTCGGACAACTGGCTGTTCCATTCGCTTAATTCCAGATGGAGATGTCGCAGGTGTCATCCATTGCGCTGAAACACACACAACTGGTATCGACATGTACATGGGCCTGGGTGGCGCACCAGAAGGTGTTCTGGCTGCAGCAGCCCTAAAATGTATGGGTGGACAAATGTGGGGGCGATTGATGTTTAGAAATGACGAGGAACGTAGCCGTGCCTCAAAAGCCGGCATAACCAACTTTGAACGCATCTATAACCGTGATGAAATGGTAACGAGCGATGTTATCTTTGCCGCAACAGGGGTCACAGACGGATCCGTCGTCTCTGGGATCAAACGCGAAGTTGGATATTTGACAACCGAAACAATCTTGATGCGCTCAAAGACCGGATCAGTCCGTCGTTTAACCTATCGTACCCCCGTAAATTAATATGTTTTTAGGCGTTACAAAGTCTTTGACAGGTCGGCGGTGGGTCGGTCCGTCTCCCGAAATAGAACGCCAAGCTTTGAGCTTAAACCAACAAACGGATCTTCCACCACCACTGTGCAATGTCCTTGCCCGCTTTGGCATAACTGCAGATTCAGCCCATGGGTTCCTTAATCCTACTTTGCGGGATCTAATGAGTGACCCCAAAGAACTCAAAGATTGCACAAAGGCCGCTGAAATTTTGGTCCAAGCTGCTCGCGCTGAACAACGTATAGCCATTTTTGCAGACTATGATGTAGACGGAGGAACCTCAGCGGCGCTTCTATTTGACTTTCTTTCTCATTTTTCAATCACTCCAACGCTCTACGTTCCCGATCGTATCGATGAGGGCTACGGTCCAAACCCAGGGGCAATGTCGCAGCTAGCTGCCAATCATGAATTAATTATTTGTGTAGATTGTGGGACCTTATCTCACGATGCACTGGCGGCGGCAGCGGCAGCTGACGTTGTGGTTCTCGATCACCATTTGGGAGGTGAAACACTGCCCCCGGCCCTTGCCGTGGTGAACCCTAACAGGCAGGATGAAACAGGGGACTTGGCACATCTGTGTGCCGCAGCAGTTGTATTTATGGTCTTAGTCGAAGCATCGCGGATTATGCGCCAGGATGGCCAAAATGTGCCAAACCTTTTAGGTGGTCTTGACCTTGTGGCGCTAGCAACTGTGGCGGATGTGGCGCCTCTAGTCGGGGTCAATCGCGCATTTGTTCGTCAGGGTTTGAAGATAATGAAACAAAGGCAACGTATTGGGTTAAATGCTCTTTCTGATATTGCCTGTTTAGACACGGCACCAAACGCTTATCATTTGGGGTATGTGTTGGGACCAAGGATAAACGCGGGCGGCAGAATTGGAAAAGCAGACCTCGGAGCACGGCTTTTATGTTCGCAAAATATCCATGAAGCCTCTGCGATGGCCGAGAAACTAGAGGAGCTTAACACCGAGCGGCGAAGCGTAGAAACGACGGTCCGTCTTGAGGCCCTCGAGCAGGCTGAAAACCGCGGGTTGGATGCACCCTTGGCATGGGCCGCGGGCGAAGGCTGGCATCCCGGGGTTGTGGGGATCGTTGCCTCACGCCTAAAAGAAAAGACCAACAGGCCGTCAGTTGTGATAGGGTTTGACGGAGACGAAGGCAAAGGTAGTGGACGTTCAGTCGCCGGCGTTGATCTGGGCGTATGCATTCAAAAACTCGTGCGCGACGGATATATTGTTAAAGGTGGCGGGCATAAAATGGCCGCAGGTCTATCACTCAGTCGCGAACAGCTTGAACCAGCAATGCAAAAGTTGGGCCAGTTACTTGCCGCCCAAGTTCCAGTTGATTTGGGTCCATCTGACTTACGCATCGACTGCGCTTTAATGCCCGGAGCAGCATCGTTAGAGATGATTGAGTATTTGAACCAAGCAGGACCGTTCGGGTCTGAAGCGTCAGCGCCGCGTTTTGCTTTTCCAGATTGTACGATTGCTTTCGTCAAGCCAGTGGGCGATTCACATCTTAAAGTCACCTTAAGCGATGGCTTTGGCAAAAAACTAGATGCGATTTGTTTTGGAGCATTTGATAGTGATATTGGTCCTGCATTAAGCAATAACCAAGGCGGTAAGATACATATTGTCGGCCGCTTAGAAGTGAATACTTGGGGTGGACGCTCGCGGCCGCAACTACGGATTGAAGACGCCAGCCCAGCGTAGAAGTTTCTTGTAAAAACATCAGAGAAAAGTAAAGAATCAACTTGCCAGAGACCAAAGCTTTCCCTAAATAGCGGCGTACTAGCAGTGTCCCGTTCGTCTATCGGTTAGGACGTCAGGTTTTCAACCTGAAAAGACGAGTTCGATTCTCGTACGGGATACCACTAGGTTCCAGTAACATTGCATAATATAAAAAGAGCCAGGAAAGTGCATTTTATTTTCTGTTACAATGTACCACGCCACCTTATTTACAGGTAATGAAAACACACTTACCCCCCACCAAAAAAAGGGGCCCTCTGATTACCAGAAGCCCCCAAATTCCAAAAAATCTAGTTTAGGTATTGCGGCGTTCCACTTCATTCATGAAGCGATCACGGATAACAACTGGATCTATCGTGATCACTGGCACTTTGATATTGCCGCTTTCACATTTGCTGACAATAATTGTCATCCTCTTGCTATCGATAGCGGCTTCAAGCACGGAACCGGTTTCCTCAGCACGGCATTCAATGACATTTTCGCAACCACAAGCAATAGCTACAGCAGTTAGTGAAGTCTTTTTACCTGCATAGGTAGGTTGGTCACCTGTTGAGCCGTAGCTACCATTGTCAATTATCAGTAAAATAAAATTATCAGACACGTTATTTGCAATTGTCGGCAATGTACCAAAGTTGGTCAGAACGGAACCGTCACCATCAATGGAAATAACAGTTTTATCCTGTGCTAATGCTACACCAAGGCCAATCGATGAAGACAGACCCATTGTACCAAGCATATAAAAATTGCTGTCTTGATCGTCGATCATGTGCAGTTCTTGGCTTGGGAGACCTATATTGCAAACGACCAATTGGTTACTCAAAATTGGTGCGATGTCACGCAGTATATCAGAACGGATCATGCTAGTAGCCTCCCCAGAAAGTTGCATCCGTCAGAATTGCGACAGGTTTGTTACACATGAATGTATATTTTAAGATTGCGTCCAACTCATCCTCATCACCAGGTTTGTGAAAATGATATGTTGGAATGTTCAATTGATTTAGCAAAGATTTTGTATGAACAGCCATCTCGACTTGGCATGCTACAGGTTCTTTTAACTCACCACGGTATGAGATCAACATCGGCAATGGCATACGATAAAATTGCGTCAACGTAACAAGCGTGTTTACGGTGACCCCTATCGCCGTATTTTGCATGATAATCGCTGGACGTTTGCCGCCCATAAAAGCACCGGCGCAAAGTCCCATACCTTCATCTTCCTTGTTGGACGGAATGTGGTAAATACTGGGTTCGTTTTCCACAGCGTCGATAACGCCACCCAATTGCTTACACGGGACAGTCGTTACAAACTCGATGTCATTTGCAACGAAGTCAGCAACTATTTTTTCACTAACAGACATGATACTCCTTTCAGGGGATCAGAATTATTTTGGGCGCAGGCGTGCAGCCATATCGAATATCATCAAAGGCTGACTGGCCTTCACTTAAAGATCTTGTTTCCACCCAATCGAGCGGGCCGAGGCGGCCTGAAAAAATAGCAGCGCCAGTATCCTTAAAATCTTGAGGGGTATAGGTATAAGTTCCAATAAAGGTTATTTCTTGTAACGTCATCCGGCGAACGTCAACGCCACCTTCACCAGAACCAAGCCCAATATGTGAAATTACCCCACCAGGTTTTGCCAGTTCGCAAGCAGTCGCACGGGTTGCAGCATAACCAACTCCGTCAATAACCAAGTCCGCAGTTCCAGGCTTTGGTGATTTACTGCCTTCTCCACTGCTAGCGTCAAAACCATCAATCCCTTTCAAAGTAGCAAGTCGGATTGGATTAACTTCAATTACCGTAATATCAACTACACCCATCGCACGCAGCGACAACGCAGAACCCACGCCAATTGCCCCACCACCCAAAACAACACATTTGAGCTTTTCTACAGCCCTATCTTGAATAAGAAGACCCAAACGAGAGGCGTGCCAACCACAGGCCAAAGGCTCAGTCAATGATCCCGATTGCAGCAAACCAGAATGCGGCACTTCCAGTAAGTTATCAGACGGAATAGCTACCATCTCGGCAAAAGCACCAGGACGTGGTGGCATTGATATAATTTGTCGATCTGCGCAAAGGTTTGCTTTACCCGAGATACAGGCATTGCAAGTATTGCAGCCGTTCAGAGGATTGATCGTGACTAGGGCCCCGTCGCGCGGTCCGCCAACAATTGCACCAGAAGCCTCGTGCCCCAAGATCAAGGGCGTCGGTCTTCGAGCGTCATGCCCAAGAAAAGCATGCATATCTGAACCACAAATTCCTGAATACTTAATTTGCACTAGTTCCTCACCAGCTTTGGCCACTGGATCAATGTGGTCAAGGTAGCTAAGCACTTCAACATCTGAGTTAATAAGAGCCTTCATTTTGCGGTATATCCTCCATCAACAAATAGTATTTGGCCCATTACATAGATAGACGCTGGGGCACAAAGAAATATCATTAGGCCGTCCATATCAGAAATTTCACCATTACTGCCAATGCAAGTTTGGTTCGCATTTTTTTCAGTAAGCTCTAAGTCTGAAAATACTGCAGTAGTAAGTTCGGTTTGGAAAAA
>CESJ01034367.1_pt1 | contig 11654 bp, 13 predicted proteins | sample 356311 | NCBI WGS metagenome assembly CESJ01 (sample SAMEA2621487, study PRJEB7988) | marine metagenome | biome: marine biome (ENVO:00000447); feature: surface water layer (ENVO:00002042); material: "saline water (ENVO:00002010), including plankton (ENVO:xxxxxxxx)" | depth 5 m
GAGTTTCGGGAGAAACAATTCTTGGAATGTTGGCCTCAGGTAGCAGTTCATTGCCTTATCAGTCTATGGATATGTTTATGGGTTCTATACCTGGTTCAATTGCAGAAACCTCCACTTTGATGGTATTAATAGGTGCTTTTATTTTAATTTATACTGGAGTTGGAAGTTGGAGAATAATGCTAGGAAGTGTAATTGGTGCTGCTTTAACCGGAATGCTATTTAATCTTTGGGGTGTTAATGAATTAATGAGTTTTAGTTGGATGAATCATTTGATGGTTGGTGGTTTTGCTTTTGGTGTAGTTTTTATGGCTACGGATCCTGTATCAGCCGCTCAAACAATGAAAGGTAAATGGATTTATGGTTTGCTTGTTGGATTGTTTTGTATACTTATTAGAGTATTTAATCCCGCATATCCGGAAGGTGTAATGCTCGCTATTTTACTTATGAACGTTTTTGCCCCAACAATTGATCATTATGTTATCGAGGCTAATGTAAAGAGAAGATTAAAAAGAATTAATAAACCACTAATAAATATTGCATAAAATGGACAGAGATTCGAACTTATATACTTTTTTATTTGCAGCTATTATGGTGTTAGTTGTAGCTACCGTTTTAGCTTTTACTTCACAATCTTTAAAAGACCTACAGAACGAGAATGTAAGAAAAGAAAAAATGCAAAATATTTTATCTACTGTTGGAATAATAACTGATCGTGATTCTGCCGAAGATTTATTTAATAAATACATAGAGGAAAAATATGCTCTCAAAAATGATGGCTCTATTAATAATTCTGTTGATCCATTTTCTCAAATTAAATTGTCTCTAGAACTTAAAAAACCTGCTGAGGATCAAAACTTTCCTTTATATGTAGCTAATATTGAGAATTCCAAATATTACATTATACCAATAAGAGGAAATGGATTATGGAATGCTATTTATGGTTATATTTCTTTAAAGGAGGATCTAAATACTATTAAAGGAGTTGCTTTTGATCATGTAGGAGAAACTGCAGGACTTGGAGCAGAGATAACAAAAGATTGGTTCAAAGAAAGGTTTGTTGATGAAAAATTGTTTGACTCTGAAAATACTTTAATGGGAATAATGGTTTCAAAAACTAATAATGACCCATCAAATCTAGATAAAAATGATCATGAAGTTGATGCAATTTCAGGAGCTACTATTACAGGGGATGGCGTTTCTGATATGATAAAAGAAAGAATTCAACATTATGTTCCGTTTTTTAATACACTAAAATCTAGGCAAATAGCTTTAAATTAGACATATGTCAATAAATAAATTAAAAAATAACAATCCCTTAATACTTTTTTTGAGTAAGAGTAGTGAGCCGTTATTTTCTAAAAAGAATAAGGCTCTTTTATCTGATCCAATGGATGATAATAATCCAATTACAGTGCAGGTTTTAGGAGTATGTTCAGCATTGGCTATTACTGTTCAATTAAAGCCAGCAATTGTCATGACATTTTCTGTAATTGCAGTAATGGCAGCTAGTAATGTAATAATCTCTTTATTAAGAGACTTAATTCCTAATAGAATCAGGATTATTGTTCAACTAGTAGTAGTTGCTTCAATGGTTATTTTAGTTGACCAAGTTTTAAGAGCATATGCTTATGATGTTAGTAAGGAATTATCAATATTCATTGGATTAATTATAACTAATTGTATAGTGATGGGTAGGTTAGAAGCTTTTGCTCTTGGTAATGGAGTTTGGAGATCTTTTCTAGATGGAGTAGGAAATGCAGCTGCATACGGATTTATATTAATATTAGTTGCCGTAGTAAGAGAGTTATTTGGTTCAGGAAATTTACTTGGATATCAAATTATACCTGATTCTATTTATGAAATGGGTTATGTAAATAATGGTTTTATGCTTTTATCTCCAATGGCATTAATAATAGTGGGTGTAATTATTTGGGTTCAAAGATCAAGAAATAGAACTCTAATTGAGAAGGGATAATTTATAAAAATAAAACATGTTAGAATACGCAAATTTATTTATAAAAAGCATTTTCGTAGAAAATATGATTTTTGCATATTTTCTTGGTATGTGTTCTTATTTAGCTGTTTCTAAAACTGTTAAAACTGCCGTTGGTTTAGGTTTTGCAGTAATCTTTGTTTTGACTATTACTGTACCTTTAAATTTTTTAATTGACCAATATGTCTTGCAGCCTGGTGCGCTTAAATGGATAGGTCCTGAGTATATAGATATAGATTTAAGCTTTCTGAGTTTTATAATGTTTATTGCTGTTATCGCATCAATGGTTCAATTGGTAGAAATGATTGTTGAAAAATTTTCTCCAGCTCTATATGGTGCATTGGGAATTTTTCTTCCTTTAATTGCTGTGAATTGTGCTATTTTAGGAGGATCTTTATTTATGCAAATAAAAGATTTTTCTGGAATCACTGAGTCTGCTATTTATGGTTTTGGATCTGGAATCGGTTGGCTTTTAGCAATTGTTGGTATTGCAGCTATAAGAGAAAAAATAGCTTATTCTAATGTTCCTGCGCCATTAAGAGGGTTAGGAATTACATTTATAATAACAGGCTTAATGGCCATTGGTTTTATGAGTTTTATGGGAATTGATATATAATTATTATGGTAACAACTTATATTTTATTTAGTATTATAGCTTTTGCATTCGTTTTATTTCTATTAGTTGGAATGCTCTTAGGAGTCAAGGCTAAACTTATACCATCTGGGCCAGTTACTCTTTTGGTTAATGGTGAAAATGAAGTTGAGGTTTCATCTGGAGACACTTTATTATCAACTCTTGGTAATAATAAAATATTTTTACCATCAGCTTGCGGGGGTGGAGGAACTTGTATACAATGTAAATGTGTAATTACCGAAGGTGGTGGAGAAATTCTTCCAACTGAGACACCACATTTTAGTAGAAAAGAAATCGCTGAAGGTTGGAGATTAGGATGTCAAGTTAAAGTCAAAGAGAACATGGTAATTGAGGTTCCAGAGGAAGTTTTTGGAATAAAAAAATGGGAAGCAACAGTTGTTAGGAATTGGAATGTAGCTTCATTTATTAAAGAGTTTGTTGTTGAGCTTCCTGAAGATATGGGATATAAAGCAGGTGGATATATTCAAATTGAAATCCCAGAATGTGAAATTGAATATAAAGATATGGACATAAGTGCCCATCCTGACGAACATCCTGGCGATTTGCAAAAATTTAAATTAGAATGGGATAAATTTAAACTTTGGGATTTAAAAATGAAAAATCCAGAACTAGTAGAAAGAGCTTATTCAATGGCTTCTTACCCCGCAGAGGGAACACAAGTAATGCTTAATGTAAGAATCGCTACTCCTCCTTGGGATAGAAATACTAATGGATGGATGGATGTAAATCCTGGGATAGCATCTTCTTATATATTTTCAAAAAAGCCTGGAGATAAAGTAACTATTTCAGGTCCCTATGGAGAGTTTTTTATAAATCATTCTGAATCAGAGATGTTATATGTTGGTGGAGGTGCGGGTATGGCTCCAATGAGATCTCATTTATATCATCTTTTTAGAACTTTAGAGACTGGGAGAAAAGTTAATTTTTGGTACGGAGGGAGATCAAAAAGAGAACTATTTTATGTAGATCATTTTAAAGCCTTAGAAAAAGATTTTTCAAATTTCAAATTTCATATCGCATTATCGGAACCTAATAAGGAGGATGACTGGAAGGTTAAAGAAGGTTTAGAGGGGCAAGGAGATGGTTTTGTGGGTTTTGTTCACCAAACCTTAATCGATAATTATTTAATTCATCACGAATCTCCAGAAGATATTGAAGTATATTTTTGTGGACCTCCTCTTATGAACCAAGCAATAGAAAAAATGGCTGATGATTTTGGTGTTCCCCCTGAAAATGTCAGATTTGACGATTTTGGCGGATAATTTACTTCCAAAGCCACTAAGTGATTTAGAGTTACACCAACTTGCAATGAATATTGTTGGAAAAGATCTTGAAAAAGATAGCTTCGAATTTTTATCTGTTAATAGTAAATTAAAAAAAGACCCTCAGTTTGTTTGCATAAAAAATAAAAAGCTATTTTTTATAATTGTAAAAGCTGTTTTATATCCGGACAATCCAAATAAAGTAGAAATTTATAAGATTGACAAGTTAAAAGAGCATGCTCAGAAGTTTAATGCCTCTCTTTTTTTTGCTGGAGTCGGTTTAGCTAATGCTGAGAATTATGAATTTCCAATTTTTAAAGACTCAGATTATGTTGTTAATTTTAAGGGTATTGAAAAAGTTAATTAGTTTATTTTTTATTTTATTTTTCATAGGTTGTTCCAATGAATATAAACCTACTGTTTATTCTTACTCAGGCAGAGCATTAGGAACTTCTTACAAGATTTTATATTCTTCCGATAAACCTCTTGAAAATATAGATTTTTTGACTAATTCAATATTTATTGAAATAAATCAATCAATGTCTAATTACATTAAATCCTCTGATATATCAAAAATAAATGATGGAATAGATTCCGTTAAAGTAGATCGTCATTTTGAAAAAGTTTTCAATATGTCAAAAATTATTTGGGAATCAACTGATGGTTTTTTTGATCCTACAATTGGGCTTTTAGTAAAAGCATATGGCTTAGGTTCAGAAAAAAATCGACAGGTTTCTGTAAATATTGATAGTTTGATGAACTTTACTGGATTTGAAAAAGTGTCTTTAAAAAATAGTTTAGTTTTCAAGGATATTAATGGTATTTATCTAGATTTCAACGCTATTGCAAAAGGATATTGTGTTGATGAAATCTCAAACATGCTTAAAAAAAATAATATACGAAATCACTTAGTTGAAATCGGAGGTGAAATGGTAGCTGAAGGAATAAATGAAGTTAATAACTCACCATGGAAAGTTGGGATAATAGATCCTTTAAATGCTAAATCAAAAAATTTCATAGAAAGCATTGAACTTAAAAACAAAGCACTTGCTAGTTCTGGAAATTACAGAAAATACTTAATTGACTCAAAAAGTGGAAAGAAAATAGTTCATACTATAAATCCAAAAACAGGAAATGCTTACGAAACAAATATTTTAGCTTCATCCGTTATAGCTAAGGATTGTATTACAGCAGATGCTTATGCTACATCTTTTATGGCTATGCCTTTAGAAAAATCTTTAAACCTTATTTCTTCATTAGACAGTATAGATGTGATGATAGTTTATTATGATAAAAATAATAATGTTAAAGTTTATAGAACTGAGGGTTTTGAAAAGCTTATTTTAAATTAGTTTTGTACATATTGGGATTATTTCGTTTTCAGCAATGCTAAATTTATATATTTCAGCTTTACTAAACTTACTTGCATATTTATTTTTTTCAACATGAAAACCAACTTTTTCAAGTCTAGTAAAGTAGTCTAAACCATATATCCTTACATGATCATACTGTCCAAATTTCTCCATTCTATCTTTTTTTGTTTTTATATTAAAATCCTCATAAGTTTCTTTTCTTTTTAAATCTATAGGAACTTGCAATATAGCCGTACCATTCTTGTTTAAAACTCTATATAATTCTTTCATCGCTTTTTTATCATCTTCTATGTGTTCAAGTACATGATTACAAAGAATAAAATCAAAATAATTATCATCAAAAGGCATTTTGCAGATATCTCCTTTGACATCAGCTAGTGGAGAATTTAAGTCAAAAGTTATGTAATTTTTATTGTTTAAAGATTTTAAAAATTTAAAAAACGCCTGTTCTGGGGCGATATGTAATATTTTTAATTTGAAATTAAAAAAATCCGTTTTATTTTTCAAATAAAGCCATAATAATCTATGTCTTTCTAAAGACAATGTTCCAGGGCTTAATGCATTTTGTCTCTGATTTACATATCCGTAAGGCAAAAACTTTCTGTATGATTTTTTGTTAATTGGATCGTAAAATTTATTTCCTCTAAAATAAAAATCTATTAGAGGTCTAAATACTTTACTCCAAAAAATTAATTGAGGTCTAGGGATTTTATTTATTAAAATTTTTATTAACCAATTCAATTATTAATTATTTAAATCGATTTTCTTCTTCACTTTTTATCCCTAAAGATTCGTATATATAATCAAATGTAGAAAGTAAATTAGGTTTACCATTGATAATTGCAATATTGTGTTCAAAATGTACGCTTGGTAAATTGTCTAAAGTAAGAATTGTCCATCCATCTTTTAATTGATTTATTTTATAACTCCCCATATTAATCATAGGTTCAATGGCGACCACCATTCCATTTTTGAGTTTTTTCCCCGAACCTCTACGTCCATAATTTGGCATTTCTGGTTTTTCATGCATTTCTTTTCCCAAGCCGTGACCAACTAGTTCTCTGACCACTCCGTAACCATTAGATTCGTTATGTAGTTGAATAGCATAACCTACATCACCAACTCTATTGTCTTTTTTAAATTCTGAAATACCTAAGTAAAGAGATTCTTTTGCAATTTTTAATAAATTTTTAATTTCACTAGTGACTTGACCGACTTCAAAGGTATATGCATGATCTCCATAGTACCCATTTTTTAAAACACCACAATCTATCGATAAAATATCTCCTTCATTAACTTCCTCTTTATTAGGAATCCCATGTACCACTTGAGAGTTAGGACTAATGCACAAAGTATTGGGGAAATCGTATAATCCTAAAAATCCTGGAATAGCATTATGATCTCTTATAAATGTTTCAGCTAAGGAGTCAAGATAAAGAGTGTTTATACCAGGTTTTATTTCTTTAGCTAACATCCCTAAAGTTTTAGAAACTAGTAATGCGCTTTCTCTAATTAATTCTATTTCTTCGTTTGATTTAATTAAATTCATTATTAAAAATCAGCATAAGCATTTTTGTATTCTTGTCCGCTTAAAATATTAAATATATCTTTTTCTAAAGTTTCGATTGGAAACTCTACAATTCTGTTAATTTCTTTACCATCTTTTTTAAAAATAAATGTGGGTATATTATAAATTTCTAAACCTTTTTCTAAACTATCTGGTGTATTTTTTTCTAATGTCATGGCAATCAATTCTAATTTTTGATCTTTTATTTTAAGAAAATCCATCAATTTGAAAAATGCTGGGGAATCTCTTCTACTGTCACTGCACCAAGTCCCCATAAAAACAGTCACCTCTAAACCTTTTATTAGTGGTTTAATTTTTTCAGCTGTGGATTTGTCCAACGAATAATTATCGTAGTTTTCTTTGAACCAAGAAACATGAGGTTCTTTGTTTAACTCATTTCTTTTAAATTTACCCAAAAGATCATTATATTCTTCTTCATTTTCAATAGTAATTTCAGTTTTGTTTTTAGAATCAGGAATTTTTGTTTTACATGCAAAAAGTAGACAGCCGCATATTATAATAATTATATTTTTCATATTATTTTATTAAAGATTTACCAGTCATTAGTTTAGGTTTATTTATATTCATTAAATCAAGAATGGTGGGAGCAATATCTGACAGTATACCGTCAGATATACTTTTTATTTCTTTATCTACAATTATTAAAGGAACCATATTAGTTGTATGAGCAGTGTTTGGTGAACCATCAGAATTTTTCATTATATCACAATTTCCATGATCAGCAATTATAATAGTAGAGTATTCTTTTTTTATAGAATTTTCAATAATTTCTTTTGTACATGTGTCAACTATTTCACATGCTTGAATTGCTGCAATAATATTTCCAGTATGTCCAACCATATCTGGGTTTGCAAAGTTTAGACATATAAAATCTGTATTATTATTTTTGATTTCTCTTATTATAGAATTTTTAATTTCAATGGCACTCATTTCCGGTTTCAGATCATATGTAGCAACTTTTGGAGAAGGGCATAGTATCCTCGTCTCCTTTTTAAAAGGTTTTTCTCTTCCTCCGTTAAAAAAAAATGTAACATGAGGATATTTTTCTGTCTCAGCAATTCTAATTTGAGTTTTATTGTTTCTTTCTAATATTTCACCCAAGGTATCTTTTATGTTTTCTGAATCGTAGATTACATTTATATTTTTAAAAGATTTATTATAATTAGTCATTGTAAAAAAGTCTAATTTTAATTTTTCTATTTTAAATTCTGAAAAATTTTCTTGCGTTAATACTCTTGTTAATTGCCTTCCTCTGTCGGTTCTGAAATTAAAAAAAATCACTTGATCACCATTTTTAATTATTCCATTAGGATTGCCATTTTTATCTGTTATCACAATTGGTTCAATAAATTCATCACTAATCCCCCTGTCATAGGATAGTTGCATAGCTTTTTTAACATTACTTGATTTATTTCCAATCCCTTTTGTTAAAAGATCATAAGATTTCTTTATTCTTTCCCATCTATTGTCTCTATCCATCGCAAAATAGCGGCCTATTATGGAGGCAATTTTTGCTTCAGAGAATTTAATTTTTGTATTCAATCTTTCAATGAAATGTATACCAGATTTAGGGTCTACATCTCTTCCATCTGTAAACACATGAATACATATATTTTTTATTTTCATTTGTTCACATAAATCTAGTAATCCCTCTAGATGATTTATATGTGAATGCACGCCTCCGTCTGATAATAATCCAATTAAGTGTAATTTTTTATTTGTATTTTGAGCAGACTGTAAACATTTTTTTAAGTTAGGTTGGTTTTGAATAGAATTTTCTTTGAAGGCCAAGTTAATTTTAGCTAATTCTTGGTGAACTATTCTACCTGCACCTAAGTTAATATGTCCAACTTCACTATTACCCATCTGACCTTTAGGTAGACCAACGCTTTCTCCAAATGTAGTAAGTTGAGCTGATGCATAATTATTATATAAAGAATCAATAAATGGAGTTTTAGCTTTGTCTATTGCCGAAATATCAGGATCTTTTCCTATTCCCCATCCATCAAGAATCATTAAAATAACTTTTTTAGAAATTTTCAAAAGCTCATAATATTATGTTTCTCCACAAATATAATTATAATCAAAGTAATTAATTATTTTAAATATGGATTAATATCTAGGATGTACTCATTTTTATATTTTTCAATAAAATCATCTGTAAAATACTTTGATCCATTAATTTCTTTTTTTTTAATAAGTTTTTTTAAATCTGATTTTAAAAATATTGTGAGCATTTTTTTTGATATAGGTGCATAACTGTAGTGCCAAGGTTCGTAGTCAAAACCTTTCCTGTTAGGATCGTTATTATAGGCAATATAAAATCCATATTTTTCAGAATTCAAATTAAGCCAATTTTTGACTTTATAAAAGATTTCATCTTTTTCATATTTACTACTTATTAAAACATTTTCTTGATCTGAATAATTTTCATCAATAATATCTATTTCTGTTCCCCAATGATGTCTTGATGTTCCTGGTATTGTTGAGAATCTTATAATTTCATTAATAGCTTGAGTTGGTTTTAAAAAATTTTCCTTAGTAAATTTTTTAAATTTTCTATTCCAAATAAATTTTTGTCTTTCATATCCTCTGTAACCTGATACAATTTTAAGATCTATACCATCTATTTTTGCAGCTTTTTCCATTTTCTTAAAAGCATAATATGTATTTTTCTCAAGTTTTATTGTATCACCGATTAAATCTGGATTTTTAATTCCTTGAAGGAAGTCTAAGTTCATTTGGTTTTGAGAGTGATTTATATTACAAATTATTAAAAATAGTAATATGGTTGATCTTAAATTCATTTTAATTTTTTGTATAAAAAATAATGTAGTCCTATTCCTTTTATTTCATAACGAATTCCTAAATCTATATAGTTAGATCTTAAATAAAAATTAGCTGCTTTTTTTCTGGCATTCATCCAAATATTATCAATATTTAAGTTTCTACAGAGTTTTTCAGCTTCTTTTAATATTTTAATTCCAATTCCTTTATTTTGAAAATTATCTGACACACACATACCTCTTAGCTGATAACAGTTTTTTAAATCTTTATGTTTAGAATTATTTTTTATTATGGATATTCCTCCAACTAATTTATCGTCTTTATAAGCGCCTATGTGAATAGAACTTTTTTTATTATCTCCATCAAATTCACAATATTCATGACTAGAATTATTTCTTAGAACTTTACTTCTTATGTCGAGTAATTTTTTGGAGCAAACTTTTTTTATAACAATATCCATATATTATAAATTTAATAATATAATTTTTAGTTAATGAAATATTAGATAATAAACATTAATATTATATTTGTATAAAAGCGAGAGTAGCTCAGTTGGTAGAGCTTCAGCCTTCCAAGCTGATGGTCGCCGGTTCGAACCCGGTCTCTCGCTCTACTAATTTTTAGTTAATGAAATATTTTTTAAATTTTATTCTTTTTTTCTTTATATATAATTTTTCATTTTCTCAATCGAATTATAGAACTTGGATTAGAGGGAAAGTATTGTACAGAGACAGTAATGTCATTTCTGCTAACGTTATTAATAACACCTCCCAGGAGGCAACTATTACTAATAAGGATGGAGAGTTTGAAATTAAAGTAAAGTTAAACGATAGATTGCTTTTTTCATCTGTCCAATATCAAATACGGTCTTTAGTTATAAATAAAGATATTTTACAAAAAAGCAGAATAGTTATTGATGTAAACGAAAAAGTAACCCAACTAGATGAAGTTGTCGTTGGACCTGAAAATACAGAAAAATTCCTTGATTTAAAGGAAGAAGAATTTAAAAAAATTGATTATAGTTTTGATAAATCAACAAAAATTGAAAATCAAATTTTACGGTCTGGTAGATTTAATAATGGAATTAACTTTATTAACTTATATAAAGCTATAGCGAAGTCTAGTTCTAATGAAGATAAAGACTTAATAAAGCTGTCTTATAAGCCCAGTAATCTATTAAGAGAGGTTTATGATGATAGTTTTTTTATATTAAATCTGGGAATACCAAAAGAAAATATTTCTGAATTTTTATTTTTTTGTGATGAGAAGTTTCCTTCAAAGTTTTTATTTAAAAAAAGTAATGAATTTCAATTAATTGATTTTTTAGTTAAACAAAGTGAGAGATTTAGAAAAACACTTAAAAGGAATTAAAATAATTTTCTGCTTTCTTTTTTTAGGATCACAAATTATTTATTCTCAAACCAATCAAAACTACAAATCATTTAAGGGTGAGATTATTAATGATTCCATCAACTTAAGTGGTCTTCATATAATTAACAAGACCTCTGGTGCAAAATCAATAACTAATGAATATGGTTTGTTTGAAATTGGGGTTAAAAGAAATGATACTATAATAATATCATCAATTCAAATTAAGCCTCATTTAATTATAATTATTTCAAAAATTTTCGATCAAGATCTTGTTAAAGTTTATGTTGAACCATTTGTAAATCAATTAGAAAATGTTGTAGTCAAACCACACAATTTAACTGGGAATATGCTGGATGACATGTTAGAGTCTGGAATTGTAGATCCAATTAATTTTAGTGATGTAGGGATTCCTGGTTATGAAGGGAAGAGAGAAGAGAAGATAGTTTCTGAAAAGAGTCTGATTTTATCTACAATTTTTCTTCCTATTTCTGGAGGTCTAGACATTGAGGCAGTCTACAAGCATTTGTCAGGTTATTACAAAACACTTAAAAAGAAGAGAGTATTGGATAAACAATATACTGCTTGTGTTGAAGTAATGGAATTTTATGGTTTATTGTTTTTTATG
>CESJ01092748.1_pt1 | contig 11608 bp, 9 predicted proteins | sample 356311 | NCBI WGS metagenome assembly CESJ01 (sample SAMEA2621487, study PRJEB7988) | marine metagenome | biome: marine biome (ENVO:00000447); feature: surface water layer (ENVO:00002042); material: "saline water (ENVO:00002010), including plankton (ENVO:xxxxxxxx)" | depth 5 m
CCATAACAAACTACTCTCCTTTGTTCTCCAAAACTATATTTTAACGCTGCGTTAATTTTCATGGGTCTCCATGAAGTGTATGCTTCTTGAGTTTCTGATGTTGGAACTTTATCCTTAAAATCATCTTCTAATTCTTGCCAATAATCCAATGTTGGGTCTGAATTATATTCAAAATTTAGTCCATCCAAAATAAAATCTCCTTTTGCGCTAAAGTTTCTTATGTTATTGGAATGTTTTATAAAACCTATATCTAAAATACTACCAGTAAATTCTAACTGAGGTGAAAAATGATATGTAAGTCCAACATCAAAACCAAGTCCTAGGTTATTACCAAAAAAAGTTTTGGAAAGAAACTCATCAGGTGAATCAAAAACTTCATTATTTGAATCAACAATACCCGATGTCCTTAGTTGTGCATCTATATTATTTAATGATTGACGGAGAATATTATCAGTGCCTATTATGGTGGTAAATGTTCCTGAATTATTAGATGTTTCAACATTTAAACTAGAAGAATAAATTTTCACTCGAGCTCCAGTAGTTAATTTTTTATTTATTTTTCTAGAAATCCCTACGTGTAAAACACCTAAAAAATCTGCTTTCATTGATGCTTGAGAAATAGAGAAAGGCCTATTTAAAAACGGCTCATTACCATAATAAAATAACTCTAACATATCTTTTGGAAGGTAGGTAATAATATCTAACTCTTCATAAAATCCAAAGCTAAGATAGGTTTTGTCATTAATCCTAAAACCTGCGTTTAATACATCAATTACAGCATTTATGCTTATGTTATCGCCCGGAGCTATTTTACTAAGTACCTCTTGAAATTTTAAATTAAAATCTCTTGAATCGTCTAAAAATAAATCAGCTAATTTAAATCCACTATTTCCTATACTTAAGTTGAAATTAGACAATATTGGAATTCCGTAATGTTGTTTAAAATTAGTTTCTGCACCTGGATTTAGCATTAAGGTCTGTGGAGTTTCTCCAAATGAGAATGCTAGCTTTTGCTGTGCTTGTATTGAGATAGTGATAGCAAACACGAAGAATAAAATATGTTTCTTCATAGTGTTAAAAACTTAAATAAAAAGTTCCCGCTGATCTGAAAACTAATGTTTTGGAAATTGTTGGATCTAACACATTGGGTGAAGGAAACAAATTTATTTTCACTCTTACTTTTCTTGAGTTTAAAAATTCTGGTGAATTTTCAACGATAATAGTTCTGGTAGCTGAATAATTTAAATCTCCTACGGCAATATTTAAATCAGATATAGAATGAGTTATAACACCATTACTATCTAAAAAATCTATTATAACTACAAAAGATCTATCAAACCTATTTATTATTTCAAAATCAATAACCGCTTTAATTAAATTTTCTTGAACGGTTGTGGACTCTAATACCCTAAATACTGCAGTATCTGTAATAGAGGTTATTTCAATATCATCATCATCATCAAAAAAATCATTTTGATCCAATTCAAAATAAGCAATAGGGACATTAACTATGGGTTCTATATCTAAACTTATTTGATCGAAGGTTAAATTATCAGTGCATGAAATACACAAAATAAAACAAAAAAATATTTTAAAGGGGGCTAAAATAATTCTCATAAACTCTAATCTATATTGGTTGTTAAAGGTATTGTTTTAATTCTAATAGATGATTTACAGAGGTGATATTTTGAGGAATATTCTTATTGTTTTCAGAATTGTAGTGAATAGCTCTAAAACCACAATCTAATGCGCCTTTTATGTCTGCTTCTATATTGTCTCCTATCATTATAGAACATGAAGCGTTTGTATTTGCTTTCTCTAATGCGTATTCAAAAACCTTTGGGTTTGGTTTTTTAACTCCAACTGATTCTGATGTAATTACTTCATTAAAAAATTTACTAATACCAGATTTATCCATTTTTTTAGTCTGAATTTCTTCAAAACCATTTGTTATAATATGAAGTTGGTATTTAGACTGTAAGTATTCTAATATTTCAAAAGTCCCTTCAAATAAATTATTATAGTTTGGCAACTTAAGAATATATTCTTCGGAAAGATGATGAATTACATCATCATTAACATTGTAATCTAGAGCATCAAAAGTTTCTTTAAGTCTTAAATATTTTAGTTCATGCTTAGTTACTTGCTCTAACCTATATTTTTTCCAATAGCTGAAATTTATTGGAATATATGTTTTTATAAACATGTTAAAATCAACTGTAATATTAGAAGCTGGTAAAATCTCTTGAAAAGTTAATGCTGAGTTTTTTTCGAAATCCCATAAGGTATGGTCTAAATCAAAAAAGATATGTTGTATTTTCATCAGGTAAATATAATAATCTATCATTTAAAATGTTTTAACTTATTATATATTTGTTTGTTTAGATTTAACTTTTGAAAAAAAACCTTCATATTTTATTTTTGTGTGGCTGGTATCCATCTAAAGTATTGCCAAAAAATGGTGATTTTATTATGAGGCATGCAAAAACTGTCAGCTCTAAACACACCGTTAGTGTATTGCATATTATTTCTAAAATTGGTCTTTTAAATACTGAAATTGAAGTTGAAAAAGACTTAAATTTTACTACATATATTGCTTATACAAAACCAAGTAAAAATCCTTTGATAAAGCTCTATAGGTTTTGGTCTGCTTACAAAATTTTACTTACAAGAATAGAATCTTTTGACATCGTTCACCTTAACAAATTATATCCTTTTGGTTTTTTTGCGCTACATTTAAAAAAAATCAAAAAAATACCTTATATTATTTCTGAGCATTGGACCGGGTATCACTTAAAAGGGAATCAAACATTACCTTGGTTAGAACAATTTTTTTCAAAAAAAATATCAAAAAATGCAAGTTTTGTTTGTCCTGTAAGTAATGACTTAAAAAACTCCATGCTAAAGTCTGGCTTAAGAGGAAATTATCAAATAATACCTAATGTGGTAAATACAGCTCTTTTTAAGCCCACATTGAAAACGTCTAAAGTATTTACAATAACTCATATATCTAGTTTATTAGACAAGCATAAAAACATCTCTGGAATGCTACGTGTTGCAAAACAACTTGAAAATACTATTGATTCTTTCAGGTGGAATTTTATTGGTGGAAAAGAAGATCAATTTAAAGACCTTATAAAAAATTTAGACTTCAAACAGCAACAGATACATTTTATAGATCATCTAAACCATGAAAAAATTCCTACACACTTAAATGAATCTGATGTTTTTGTTCTTTTTAGTAATTATGAAAACCTACCTTGTGTTATTCTTGAAGCTTTCTCTTGTGGTACTCAAGTAATTGCAACAAATGTTGGAGGTATTGACGAATTTTTTCCCAATGAATTTGGATATTTGATTGAGCAAAATAATGAAAAACAATTATTAAATAAGATTATTAACCTCTACAAAAAACCAAAAAATAAATCATCTAAAATGCATCAATATACTATTGATAATTTTAGTAGTAAGAAAATTTGTGATTCATTCACAAAATTATACAGAGAAGCATTAAACTAATTTATGATCCTACTAATCAAGAATTTTATCGGTGGTTTTATCAGTAGGTCAGGAAACGCAATTTTTATATCCACAATACTTTCTAGAATATTATCATTTGTGGGGTCTGTGGTTGTTTTAAGGCTACTAGATAACAAAGAATTGGGCGTCATCCTTTTTGCTTTCAGTATTATTCAATTTATAATTCCTATTGCTGGTTTTGGCTTACACCAAAGTTTACTTAGATATGGTGCGTTGTTAAAATCTAACAAGGAGAAAGAGAAATTGTTTTCATATGTTTTAAAAAATGGAGTTATTGGTTCCTTAATCTTAATCATTATAGTTATCCTAGTAGGATGGTTTATTCCATTTCAATTTAAAAAAACATTCTATTATCTTTCACTATTATCTACAGCAATTCTTACCAATTTTTTATTTGAACTTGTTAAAACTCAATTCAGATTACAACATAAAAACATACTTTTTGCAAAAGCAGAGTTTTTTCAAAGTTTTTTACTCGTTGTTTTAATTTTCACTCTTACCGTGTATTTAGAGGGGTTAGGATATGTCATTGCCTTAATTAGTGCTCCATTACTTTCTGCAATAATTCTTGTTAAAAAATTAAAAATAACATTTTATTTTAAAAGCGATCTTACTATTACCAATTTAGATTTTTGGAAGTATGGTTTTTTTGGAGGCTTATCTAATGTTGTAACGCAATTACTTTTTATAATAGACATTATTCTAATTGGAGAGCTAATGAGTGATCCTTTACTGGTTACACAGTATAAATATATATCTATAATTCCTTTTAGTTTGTTGTTTTTACCTAGGATATTTATTGCTGCTGATTTTGTAACTTTTACAGAAAAAATAAATCAAAAAGAATATATAAAAAAGTATATAAAAAGTTATATGCTATTTTTTAGCTTCTTAAGTATAATTATTTTTTCACTAAGTTATGTATTCAGTGATTCAATTCTATTAATATTCGGAGAACAGTATGTGAAGTATTCTGATAGTTTTTTAATCTTAATTTTTGGAGTTACCGGAATTTTTATTTTAAGGGGTCTTTTTGGAAACTTACTTTCTTCTATCGGTAAAATGAGTGTGAATTATTATATCGTTTCAGCAGCTCTCATTATTAATATCATAAGTAATTATTATCTCATTTCTAGGTACGGCATTAAAGGAGCAGCGATTACTTCATGTATACTCATGTGGTTTACTGGAATACTTTCTTGGATTTGTTTTAACTATCTGTACAAAAACAAAGATTAGTTATAGTCTAGTATTGTTAAAGGCCAAATACTACGATTTAAAAAGACGTAGTAAAAACGGCAACCTATTTACTTGTAAAAAAGAATAATTCTCTACAATAGATCCAAAGCTTTTAAAAAATGAGGCTATTCCTGGAATCATAGACCCTTCAAAATCTAAAATTCGTTGGCTCTCAGAATATTTTTCAATAATCTGATTTAGCAAGAAACTTGGTACTTGTTTTTCTTTCCCTTCTTTTGACATGGCTGAAAAAAGATAAATAATTCTATGAGAATCTATCAAAAAAACAGATCCTCCAATTAACGTATTATTAGCATCTCTAATCCCTAATAATTCAAGCTTATTTCTGTTTTTTAGTGCCTCAACAAGTTGTTTCAAAAGAGTAAATTCTTTAGATGAAAAATCATCAAAATCATAATTCTGTTTGGCTATCAAAATTAATTCATCAATTGAGAAATCAACACTAATTAATTCATTTTTCATTGCTTGTTTAACTGCATGCTTTCTTCCTTTAGAAAAACTTTTAAAAATATTCTTGTAGGAATCGTTAAGAAGCAAAATGTAATTTAATCTTTGAGATATATTTCTTTCTTCTGAAATTATATTTAAAGAATTGAATTGTAAGGATATTTTTAAAAACTTTGCAGGAATGCTATCAATAAATTTCTCCGTCAATTGCTTGTTCTCAACAGTAGAAAAAACACCTAGCTGTTGGCAAAAAAAAGGTTGACAAATATATTTAATAACGTATTTTTTTTTCCATGGAATTGGCATTACAGCCTCGTAATTATTCAAGACTAATACGTCCCAAGATTCACAAACAATATCTAAGTACCAAGAATACCCATACAAATTGCTTTGTTTAGATTTCTCAATACATTCATTGTATTTATGCTCTTCTAGCTCTTCTCTAAGTATATATTTAATAGGCATTTTTACGAATCATTTTTAGCATGGTTTCATAAACTTTTTGCCAACCATTCCAACGTAAATAGCCGCTAACACTTTCATTATGAAATAAAGTGATAAATGTTCCTTTTACTTTCAACACCTCATTTAATAAATCTTTTGTTCTTCCTAAAGATTGCTTGGGAGTTAATCCCATATAGTCGTTTAAGGTAGTATCCATGAGTGCAAAAGGGTATACTTTTAAAGGTGTCTGTATTTCAAAATCTAAATCAAAAAAGTAAAATGGTATGGAGGTACCAGCTCTAAAACCAACATGACTTGCATACCCCATGGAATAATCTTCATTAATTTCTAAATCAATTAAATTTTGATACGTTTCTGGTAAACTAAAACGTAAAAAGTGTTGTCTTGACATAGTAGTTGGAATATTGGTAATAGCCTCTAAACGTTCTTTTTCTTTTTTTAGTAGGATACTATTTTTCATCGTGTAATAAGATGGATGCAATCCAACACTTGCATAGTCTGCTATATACTTAATTAACAATCTAAATTGTCTTTTAGTTGCTGAAACGTTCGTGTCAAATGTTGTGTAATCTGCTACAAGGAAGAAAAAAATAAGTTGTACCTTATTTTTTTTACTCACTGCTAAGATCTTTTCAAATGTATTATATGGATCTTTTTTAATTCTTAGTAGCACTAATAATCGATCCCAAAAACTTCGTATTTGTAATTTAAAGAAATCACTTACAAAACCGCCTAGAGTCCTGACAAGACTTTTATACTTATATGCATAAGCATTATCAATATCGATAGTAGAAATATAGGTAAACTCTCTTTCCGAAAAATGATACTCTGGAAAACGTTCTTTTAAAACCTTTCTTAATTTTAATGACCAAATATCAACTACAGGTTTCTCTAAAAAATAATACCTGAATGCTAAACTTTGCTCTGCTGTAAATCGTTCATGGGTATCTCTTACATGAGGTAAATACTCTTCATATCTTGATATTAGATAAAAACTAGCTGCAAAAATATCAAAAGGTATACTAGAATTTTGTCCTGTTTTAAAAAAACAAGGAGTTTCATCCCATTTTGAAATGTTTATCTCTAAATCATTTACACCTTGTTCAAACAGCAATTCATTACTCCTTATAAAAAACTCTTTTCCTAGAGGAACTTTAGTATAACTGAGTTTCGGACCGTTATGTGCTACAAATTCTTCTATTTTTGAGGTAAAACCTACTGGAGATAATAAAATTCTAGTAAAAATATGTTTAAAAATATACCGTATTCTTGGAGTAATTTTATGTGTATAAACGAGTATCAAAACTGAAGAGACATTTAAATTTCGCCATTATCGGCAAAGCTAAAATAAGACTTTTCAGTAATTATTAAATGATCTAGGAGTTTTATATCTAAACTCATACCTCCTAATTTAATTTTTTTTGTAAGGTTTTTATCTTCTATACTCGGATTTATTTTCCCAGATGGATGATTATGGCAGATAATAATGGCAACTGCTCCAATTTCTATAGCTTTTTTAAACAAAAGTCTTACATCTACTAATGTAGCGGTAATACCTCCTTTACTTATCTGAAACTTTGAGAGTACTTTATTAGAATTATTTAAATATAGTGCCCAAAACTCTTCGTGTGGCAAAGTTCCTACTAAAGGTTGCATCATAGAAAAAACCTGTTTACTACTACTAATTTTTGGGTATTCTATAAATGTTTCTAATTGTCTTCTTTTACCTAACTCTAAAGCAGTAATTATAGCAATGGCTTTTGCTTGTCCTATTCCTTTGAAGGCTGTTAATTTCACCAAAGGAAGCTTTGCTAACTCATGAATATTATTATGTACAGATTTTAGAATCCTTTTTGAAAGATCTACAGCACTTTCTTGTCTATTCCCAGAACCGATTAGAATAGCAATAAGTTCTGCAGCACTAAGAGAAGACGACCCTTTTGCAACTAATTTTTCTCTTGGCCTGTCATCTAATGCCCAAGATTTAATGGTTAATTTTTTCATAAAGCAACTTTTCTATAAATATACAAAACAAGCATAAAATCAACATCAAGCATTATTATTATAAGACACATCGCTAAGTTTTATATATTTGTGTGTTATTTCTTACGATCTATGAAAATTATTATAGCAGGTGCTGGAGACGTTGGGTTTCATTTAGCAAAGTTATTATCCTACGAGTCGCAAGATACGTATGTAATAGATTTTGATGGAGAAAAGCTAAACTACATCAACAATCACCTTGATGTAATCACTAAAAAAGGTGATGCTACATCAATAAAATTACTTAAAGAAATTGGTATAGAATCTACAGATATATTATTAGCCGTAACAGAATCTCAAAATACTAATTTCACTATTTCTGTGATTGGGAAGTCTTTGGGCGCCAAGAAGACTATTGCCAGAATAGACAATCCTGAGTTTCTTGAAAATGATCTTATAGATTTTAAGAAATTTGGCTTAGATTATATGATTTCACCAGAAGAATTAGCAGCTGATGAAATTAAAATGCTATTAAACCAATCATCATTTAACGATACCGTTACATTTGAAAATGGCTTGTTTAACGTGATGGGGACTACTTTAGATTATAAATCACCACTTCTAAACACTAGTGTAAAAGAAGCTAGACAAACGTTTTCAAATGTAGATTTTATTACCATTGCCATTAAAAGAGAAGGTGTTACACAAACTATTATACCCAGAGGAGATTCAGTTTATAAATTGGGAGATCAAGTTTATTTCTCAGTACCGCATTATAGCATCGACAGCTTGTATCCTATTGTTGGAAAAGAACATTTAAACATAAAAAATGTAATGATTCTCGGTGGAAGTTCTATTGGTTCTAAAACTGCAAGAAATCTTTGCAAAGAAAATTTTAAAGTTACGTTGATAGAAAAACAGCGTGAAAAATCATTACTGCTAGCAGAAGAGTTAGATGAAACGCTTATAATTAATGGTGATGGTAGAGATATCGAACTATTAGAAGAAGAAAATATAAGAGAGATGGATGCTTTTGTGGCCGTAACAGGAGATTCTGAAACAAATATTATGTCTTGTTTAGTAGCAAAATCCAAGGGTGTTAAAAAAACAATTGCTTTGGTAGAAAATATGGACTATATCAATATTTCCCAAACAATTGGAATTAATACACTTATCAATAAAAAATTAATTGCTGCTAGTAGTATTTTTAGACATATTAGAAAAGGAGAAATTCTTGCCCTAGCAAACCTTCATAATATAGATGCTGAGGTCTTTGAATTTGAAGTGCTACCAAAAGCTAAAGTCACAAAAAAACGTATCAAAGAATTAAAATTCCCCAGAGAAGCAGTATTTGGTGGTATCATCAGAGACGGAAAAGCGTTAATGTCTTATGGAGACTTTCAAATAGAAAGCGGTGATAAAGCTATTGTTTTCTGTTTGCCTGAAGCCATTCATATTGTTGAAGACTTATTCAGATAAACATGGGTAGTCTCAATCTTAAAATAATCTATCGTTTTTTAGGACTTACCGCAGTTCTTAACGGAGTATTTATGTTTATTGCTGTTCCTTTTAGCATATACCATAAAGAAGAGGCGCAAATGGGAATCTTAAATGCAGGAATAATTACCGTCTTTTTAGGATTATTACTCTACTTTTTCAACAAACCAACCACAACTAACATTCATAAAAAAGAAGGCTACCTTATTGTTACCTTAGGGTGGCTTACCTTATCTTTTACAGGAATGCTTCCTTATTTATTTACTGGAGCAATTCCAACTATAACAGATGCTTTTTTTGAAACGTTGTCTGGATATTCTACTACAGGTTCTTCTATTTTAACTGATATAGAGTCCATGCCAAAAGGAATTTTATTTTGGAGAAGTGCCACCCATTGGATTGGTGGTATGGGGATTATTGTACTTACCATTGCTATTCTTCCGCTGCTAGGTATTGGCGGAATGCAGTTATTTATGGCAGAAGCTCCAGGGCCATCAGCGGACAAGTTACATCCAAGAATTACAGACACTGCAAAACGTCTTTGGTTGATCTATGTGGCGCTAACTTTTACAGAGTTTCTGTTGCTTAAGGTAGCTGGCATGACTTGGTTTGATGCTATAAACCATGCTATGGCGACGGTAAGTACAGGAGGATTCTCAACTAAAAATGCTAGTTTATCTTATTGGAATGCCAAACCTATGGTACAATATATTATCATCTTTTTTATGTTTGTAGCAGGTACAAACTTTGTTCTTACCTATTTTGCTTTGAAAGGAAAGGTTCGAAAGGTTATACAAAGCGAAGAATTTAGATATTACTTTTTTGGTATTTTAGGAATTACGAGTATTGTAACTGTAATTATTTTATTTTTTCAAGACCAAAATTTACAAACAACCATAGCACATCCAGCAGTTTTTGGAGCTACAGAAAGCGCTATCAGACATGCCCTTTTTCAAGTTACATCTATAATCACTACTACCGGTTTTGTGACAGCAGATTTTACTATGTGGAGTTATTTTGCTACAGGTATTTTCTTTGCCTTATTCTTTGTTGGAGGCTCTGCAGGGTCTACCAGTGGGGGTATTAAGATTGTTAGACATATTGTTATGCTAAAAAATAGTTTTTTAGAATTTAAAAAAACCCTACATCCTAGTGCCATTATTCCTGTTCGTTATAACGAAAAAGCCGTCAGCCAGAACATTGTATTTAACATTCTTTCTTTCTTTGTGATCTACATGCTTATTTTTATGATTTCTTCGGTAATACTCACTTTTTTAGGCTTAGATTTTACATCTGCTTTGGGAGCTGCTGCATCTTCATTAGGAAATATTGGTCCGGCAATTGGGTCTGTAAGTCCTGTAGATAATTTTGCACATTTATCTGCTGGAGCCAAATGGTTCTGTTCTTTTTTAATGTTGATTGGACGTTTAGAACTCTTTACCGTACTTATACTTTTCACTCCTTTCTTTTGGCAAAAGAACTAAGCAGCTAAATATATGTTACGTTTCTATTGCCAAGAATGATTATTTTTCTTAAATTTATAAAACACTTTTAACAAAATTCAGCGATGTCTTTAATATTTACACAGATAACTATCCAAACAATATTATGACTTAACTAGATATCAATTTACTTCATTAACCCAAACCCTCCCCCTATGAAACAAAAAAGCTTTTTAAGAATTTTATTACTAACCTGCTTTACTTTATGCAATGTAAATATTTCAGCACAAGAAATAAATGATAATTTTGATGATGGAGATATAACTGGCTGGACAGAAAGTACCGCTGGTCATTGGGTAAGTTCTTCAACGAATCCTATTATCGGCACTCACTCTCTTAAACATAATTTATCCAGTGTTTCAGGGAGTAGCTATATTAGTCAAAGCATAAGTGGTGTAGATTTTACAACAGAAGATGCTACTTGGCAGTTTAATATAAAGAACGGAAACTGGGACCCTTCTGGTGCAAATAAGTTTTGGATTTATTTAGCTGCAAATGAAGCAAACTTAAGCTCTGCTTCTGTAGATGGTTATGCCATTGGTGTAAACTTAACAGGAAGTTTAGATGATATTACTTTATGGAAAGTAACAAATGGATCTGCAGATGAAGCTGTAATTTCTACTTCAATTGATTGGAGTGCAAATGAAACAAGAGGTTTTAAGGTTACGAGAACCTCTGCTAGTTTATGGGAGGTTTTAATAGATGATGATGGTGGTTCTGACGCGTTAGTTTCACAAGGAACTGCTACAAATTCAGATTACACAGACACTACTGCATTTGGTTTAAGTTTTACTTATACTTCTTCAAGAGCTGGTCTTTTATGGATGGATGATATTCTTATAGAAGCAAGTGCACCATCTACAGACCCTATTATTCGTTTTGACACTGCAACAAGTTCAGAAACAGAAACAGAT
>CESJ01009782.1_pt1 | contig 11596 bp, 9 predicted proteins | sample 356311 | NCBI WGS metagenome assembly CESJ01 (sample SAMEA2621487, study PRJEB7988) | marine metagenome | biome: marine biome (ENVO:00000447); feature: surface water layer (ENVO:00002042); material: "saline water (ENVO:00002010), including plankton (ENVO:xxxxxxxx)" | depth 5 m
CCACCCAGCAGATTAGCTTTCCTGACGCGGTAGCGGGTTGGATGAGTGCTTGGGTCAAGGTTAAATCTGATGTAATATAGAATAAATTAGTCATAATATCAGCGAGGCTGTCTAGCATGAAAGCCGCATACAAGGATGTCAAATCGGACATCTTGTCAAAGATCACCAAAGGGGAATGGGCTCTGGGCAGCCTTATTCCCAATGAAGTAGATCTTGCCACGACTTATGGCTGCGTGCGTTCCACAGTAAACCGCGCGATGCGCGAGCTTGCTGATGAAGGCCTTATTGAGAGACGTAGAAAGGCAGGTACACGTGTTCGGATGACTCCAATCCGTCAAGCGCGGTTTGACATCCCCATTGTGCGTGCCGAAATCGAGGCAAAAGGCGCGGAATACCGTTATTCTCTTGTCAGCAGTTCTGTTGAACCAGCACCAGATTGGTTGCGCGCGCGGCTTAAACTATCCAAAAAAAGCGAAGTTTTGCGTTTAGTTTGCATGCATTATGCTGATGGTGATCCTTACCAGCACGAAGATAGATGGATAAATCTTGTTAGCTTGCCTCAGGCGCAAACAGTAAATTTTTCAGATGTAGGGCCTAATGAGTGGCTTGTTTCCACAATACCCTTTTCAGACGTTGAAATCAGTTTTTCGGCGGGATTAGCTGATCAAAGACTGAATGATTACCTGACCTGCGCCTTGGGCGATCCAGTTTTTACCGTCGAACGGTCAACATGGTGGGAGGGGCAGGCAGTCACCTATGTTCGGCTTACGTACAAGCCTGGTCACCGTTTGACGACCCGGTACTAAACCGAAAATGCACTACTGCCATCATCTGACAGCAGCGCAATTTTTTTTATAAAATACCAGGGAGGTTCAGCCCACTTTCACGTGCGCAATCCAGCGCATCGCCATAGCCTGCATCAGCATGGCGCATCACACCTGTGGCTGGATCGTTCCACAGAACCCGCCCGATCCGGCGGTCTGCGTCCTCAGTGCCATCGCAGCAGATTACCATGCCAGAATGCTGCGAGAACCCCATTCCTACGCCACCGCCGTGGTGCAGGGAAACCCAAGTGGCGCCAGAGGCAGTGTTTAGGAGTGCATTCAACAAAGGCCAGTCCGACACAGCGTCGGAGCCATCTTTCATGCTCTCTGTTTCGCGGTTTGGCGAAGCAACGGAGCCAGAATCGAGGTGATCACGGCCAATGACAATCGGGGCGCTCAACTCACCCGTACGTACCATCTCATTAAAGGCGAGGCCCAGCTTGTGACGGACACCCAGGCCAACCCAGCAAATGCGCGCGGGCAGACCTTGGAAGCTAATCCGCTCACGGGCCATATCGAGCCAATTATGCAAGTGCTTATCTTCAAAGAGGATCTCTTTGACCTTAGCATCAGTTTTATAAATGTCCTCAGGGTCGCCCGACAGCGCCACCCAGCGGAACGGGCCGATGCCACGACAGAACAGTGGGCGTATATAAGTAGGTACAAAACCGGGGAAATCAAAGGCATTCGCCAGTCCTTCTTCCAGCGCCATCTGGCGAATATTGTTTCCATAATCAACCGTCGGGATACCAGCAGCATGGAAATCCACCATCGCTTTGACCTGTACTTTCATCGAGGCCCGGGCGGCTTTCTCAACGGCCTTTGGGGCGCTCTCACGTTTTTCTTTCCATTGCGCCATTGTCCAACTTTGTGGCAGATAACCATTTATTGGATCGTGGGCCGAGGTTTGATCAGTCACGATATCAGGACGCACACCGCGTTTGACCAATTCAGGGAAGACGTCGGCCGCATTGCCTAACAAGCCGACGGATTTAGCCTCGCCTGCGGCGGTCCAACGTTCGATCATCTCTAATGCTTCGTCTAGTGTTTCCGCCTTTTCGTCGACGTATTTTGTCCGCAGTCGGAAATCGATGCTGTCGGGATTGCATTCCACAGCGAGGCAGCAGGCACCAGCCATTACCGCGGCTAATGGCTGGGCACCACCCATGCCACCAAGACCTCCCGTTAGGATCCACTTCCCTTTGAGTGAGCCACCGTAGTGCTGGCGGCCAGCCTCGACGAATGTTTCATAGGTCCCTTGAACGATGCCTTGAGAACCAATGTAAATCCAAGAGCCAGCCGTCATCTGGCCATACATCGCAAGGCCCTTTTTATCGAGCTCATTGAAATGGTCCCATGTGGCCCAATGCGGCACTAGATTGGAGTTAGCAATCAGGACACGCGGCGCGTCTTTATGGGTCTGGAACACGCCAACAGGCTTTCCAGATTGCACCAGCAACGTCTGGTCTTCTTCCAGTTCACGCAGGGAGGTGACGATCATGTCAAAGTCTTTCCACGTCCGTGCTGCGCGGCCGATGCCACCATAAACTACAAGTTCATGCGGGTTCTCAGCCACGTCAGGGTGCAAATTGTTCATCAGCATGCGCAGGGGCGCTTCGGTTAGCCAGCTTTTGGCAGTAAGTTCGTTGCCAGTAGCGGGAAAGATGTCACGGGTGTTCTTGCGCGGATCGCTCATGATACGCCTTTCATGGTGGGGGCCAACGCGGCCAGTTGTGTCAGGATAGATTTAAGGTGTGGGCGCAGGCGTGCGGCCTTGCTCCGGTCAAAGGTCCACGGGCCAGCTTCTTTGGCTAGGTAGGTGCTCTGTGCAAGTTCTATCTGGATCGCGTGCAACCCTTCATCAGGGCATCCATAATGGCGCGTTGTCCAGCCACCTTTGAAGCGGCCATTGGTGATTGAGGTATAACCTACAGCAGTGTTGCACACCGCTTGGGTCGTCGACTCGATGTCACGGGCGCAGGTGGTACCAAGGTTTGTGCCAATGTTGAAATCAGGCAGGATGCCATCAAATAGAAATGGAATGTGTGAGCGGATTGAATGACAATCATAGAGGATCGCTAAGCCATGAAGGTTGCGAACCCGCTCCAACTCGGCCTGCAGGGCGGCGTGGTAGGGAGCGTGAAACATCCGTTGTCGGGTTCTGACATCACCCTCGTCAGGTGGGGTCTTCCAGATATCATGGCCGTCAAAATTGGTCAGTGGGACTAATCCTGTCGAGTTCTGCCCCGGATAAAGCGAGGCACCAGTTGGATCACGGTTGGCGTCAATAACATAACGATGAAAGGTGGCCCGCACAGTTGTAGCGCCCGCTAGTAGACCATTATAGAGAGTATGAATATGCCAATCGGTATCATCGAGACCACGTCCACAAAGGTTTAGATCTGCAATAATAGTATCGGGAATGTAAGTTCCAGTGTGCGGCAAACCGAGCACGATTGGGCTATTTCCCTGATAAATTTCTACCGGTTTCAAGCGGAAAGTTCCGGCATGGCCACGCCTGCGGCGGTCACGATATCACCACTTGAAATGATTGCGGCAGCGAGTTCCAGATCTGGGGCCAGGTAGCGGTCTTCGCCCATGGTGGCCACATCCTCGCGAACCCGCGAAACAACACGCTGCAAAGTTTCACTCGTTTTTAGTGGTGCACGGAAATCGATACCCTGTGCGCCACATAGCAACTCAACCCCAAGAATAAACTCAAGGTTTGTGACCATTTGCCCCAAGCGTCTGGCGCCGTGTGCGGCCATGCTCACATGGTCCTCTTGGTTGGCGGAAGTCGGCGTACTGTCGGTCACACATGGGTTTGCCAGATGTTTGTTTTCACTCATAAGGGCGGCGGTGGTGACTTCGGCAATCATATAACCACTGTTTAGACCCGGATTAGGCGTGAGGAACGGTGGCAGGTTAAAGCTGAGAACCGGATCGACAATGAGCGCGACCCGACGCTGCGCGATAGCACCAATCTCAGCGATTGCCAGCGCGATCATATCAGCGGCAAATCCTACCGGCTCGGCGTGAAAGTTACCACCTGAGACGATTAAATCAGCTTCGACCAAAACCAATGGGTTATCCGTCGCGGCATTGGCCTCAATCTCGAGCGTATGGGACGCCATACGTAAAACATCCATTGCAGCACCAGTGACCTGTGGCTGGCAGCGGATGCAATATGGGTCCTGGACGCGTGCATCATCGACCATGTGACTATCGCGGATTTCAGAGCCCTCAAGAAGAGCAGACATGGTCTCACCCGCCTCGATCTGGCCACGGTGACCACGAAGCAAGTGGATTTCGGGCTGCAACGGGGCAGTCGACCCCATGATTGCATCCGTGGACAGCGCCGATGTGATCAACGCCGCATGTGCGGCCCGCCAAGCACCAAATAGTCCGGCAAGGGCAAAAGCGGTGGAGAATTGTGTGCCGTTGATTAGCGCTAGGCCTTCCTTTGGGCCAAGATCAACAGGGGTTAACCCAGCGGCAGATAGCGCCTTGGAACCCGACATGACCTGACCCTCGAACTCAGCCTCGCCATAGCCCATCATGGCGGCGGCCATGTGCGCAAGGGGCGCCAGATCGCCCGAGGCACCGACAGAGCCTTGCGCGGGAATGACAGGAGTGACCCCTTTCTCAAGCATCGCCTCAATCTGATCTACGATCTCAAGACGTACGCCAGATGCACCACGCCCAAGGCTTAAAAGTTTAAGCGCCATTAAAAGCCGCACGTGGGGGCGTGGAATCGCAGGGCCAACACCGCAGCAATGCGATAAGATCAGATTGCGCTGCAATGTGGCTGTGTCCTTGGAGGCTATTTTTACAGATGCAAGTTTGCCAAAACCCGTGTTTACGCCGTAAACTGCATCGGTGCCAGCGACAGCCTTTGCAATGCAGGCCTGAGCGCGTTCAATAGCTGGGCGGCACAGGGGGTCAAGACGCACTGCTGCCTCTGACCAATAGATTTTGGCCAAATCAGCTAGAGTGACAGCGCCGGGTATCAGCGTAAGTGTGGTCACAATATACCTCCAAAAATGCGAGAATGTAAGGGGTTGAAACCGATGCGGTAGGCGAGTTCTGCAGGGTGTTTGACGTCCCAAACGACCAGGTCAGCGCGCATACCTTTTTTGATAAGTCCCGTGTCGGAAAGCCCGAGTGCAAGTGCCGCGTTGATGGTAACGCCGCGCAGCGCCTCTTCTGGCGTCAGACGAAACAGGGTGCAGCCCATGTTAAGCGCCAGCAGCAAAGAGTGAAGCGGCGACGAGCCTGGATTGATGTCCGTGGCCAACGCCATGGGAACACCGTGTTTGCGCAAAAGGTCGATCGGCGGCGCTTGGGTTTCTCGCAATGTGTAGAAGGCACCGGGCAAAATGACGGCAATTGTGCCCGCATCCACCATGGCTTTGACGCCATCTTCGTCAAGATATTCGATGTGATCTGCTGACAACGCGCCATAGCTGGCGGCCAGTTTGGCACCACCACTGTTTGAGAGTTGCTCTGCGTGGAGCTTCACGGGCAAGCCCAATTCACGCGCAACATCAAAAACGCGCGCAATCTGCGATGGGTTAAATGCAATGCCTTCGCAGAACCCATCCACGACATCTACCAGACCTTCGGCATGGGCGGCGCGGAGGGTCGGAATGCAGACCTCATCAATATAGTTGTCATCTCGGCCAGTGTATTCTGCAGGTGTGGCATGTGCCCCAAGAAAAGTGGTTTTTACCCGGATCTGGCGATTTTTGGCGATTGATCTAGCCACCCGTAGCATGCGCAGTTCGGTATCTGTTTCAAGGCCATAACCTGACTTGATTTCGATGCTGGTCACACCTTCAGCAATCAACGCGTCAACGCGGCGTAGGGCGTCGCGCAGGAGTGTGTCTTCTGAGGCAGATCGCGTTGCGGTTACGGTAGAGACAATTCCACCACCAGCGCGTGCCAACTCTTCATAGCTCGCACCCTTCAATCGCATTTCAAATTCCACCGAACGATCACCTCCATGCACAATGTGGGTGTGGCAGTCGATCAGACCGGGTGTAACAGTGCGACCATCAAAGCTTTCACGAGGCAGACTTGCGAAGGCTGTAGGTAATTCTGCGACTGGTCCAACCCACGCAATCACCCCTTCAGTTATGGCTATAGCCGCGTTTTCAATCATTCCATAGGCGTCTTGGTTCTCGCACATCGTTGCTGCGTTAAGGTCAACAAAGAGCTTGCTGGTTTTCATCATCTTCAGGTTATCCATGACACAAATTATTCTTTTATAATACGCAATAATCTGTATTATGTCTATACATAAAGTTTGAAAAGGCGCCTAAATGATTTTTGCAAAACAAGTCAAACTGCCTAGCGGTTGGGCGAAAAATGTGCGTTTGACCTTCACTAGCGGGCGGATCACCGCCATTGATGTTGGGCAGAACCCAGAGGCGTCGGATGTGGTGGTGGACACTGTTCTGCCGGCACTGGCCAACTTGCACAGTCACAGTTTTCAACGCGCGATGGCGGGTATGACCGAGTTTCGCATGGCTGGTAAAGATAGCTTCTGGACGTGGCGTGATTTGATGTATCGGTTTACGGCGAACCTTACGCCCGATCATATCGAGGCTATTTCAGCTTTCGTCTTTCTGGAGATGCAAGAGGCGGGCTATGCCAGTGTTGGCGAGTTTCATTACCTACATCATCAACCAGGAGGTACCCCTTATGAAGATCCAGGTGAGTTATCAGCCCGCATTGCCGCGGCTGCGGAGAAGACGGGTATTGGCCTGACACATTTGCCGGTTCTATATACATATGGCGGGGCTGGGAAGGTGCCGCTTGAGGCGGGTCAGGCCCGATTTGGAAATTCCGTTGATCAGTTCAACGCCTTGGTTGGACGTGCCCAAGAGGTTGTAGCCGATCTGCCTGCAGACTGTCTTGTAGGCATAGCACCGCATTCATTGAGGGCCACGTCACCAGAAGATTTAAAGGCTGTCCTTAAGGTACATGGCTCTGGCCCCGTTCATATTCATATTGCAGAGCAACCCAAAGAGGTGGCCGATATTCAAGGTTGGCTTGGCGCTCGGCCAGTAGAATGGTTACTTGCCAATGCCAATGTGACATCGCGTTGGTGCCTGATCCACGCGACCCACATGACCACAGAAGAGACCGTACATATGGCGCGGTCTGGCGCGGTTGCCGGTCTTTGCCCTGTGACAGAAGCAAATTTGGGCGATGGGGCGTTTAATGGTCCTGGTTACTTGGCCGAAAATGGGGTCTTCGGCATCGGGTCGGATTCAAATGTCTTAATCTCGCTGACTGAAGAATTACGCACCTTGGAATATTCGCAGCGCCTGCGCGACATGGCGCGCAATGTAATGGTGGTGGGTGAAGGCCCTGTCGGCGAAGCGCTTTATATGGGTGCTGCAAAAGGTGGAGCGCAGGCTTTGGGTCGTGGCACGGGTACCATTGTCATCGGCGAATTGGCGGATCTGGTTGCGATCGACAGTACATCGCCCACACTTTGCTACCTCCGCGATGACCAGCTTTTGGACGGGCTGGTCTTTGCCGCCAAAGATGCTGTTGTGACGGATGTTTGGTCAGCGGGACGTCATGCGGTCAAATCGGGGCGCCATATCAGCCACAATGAGATTACGACTGCTTACCGGGCCACGATGCAAAGCTTGATAGCACTACTCTGAGGCAAATAAGTAAGGCGGATTTCCATGAGTGCGTCGCCTGGATTGAGGTTGAGTATCGCCTTTGTCGTTTTGGCGAAAGCGGTGTCACCCAGGCCGAGCCGCGTTGCGTTTATGGAGGGCTTTCCTGACAGTACATGAAAGCCGACGATGCCATCTTTGGGCGGCGCGACAGCCATTGTGGACGGCCCGCGATGTGTGACCACCTCGCCCGTGCAATCGGTTGGGTCAAACATCAGGTTCAGGTCAATGAGTGGGCCGTCTCTAAGCTGCGATGAAATCTTAAGGCTTCCGTCAAATTGGACGGGTTGCCAAAGGTCAGCGTCAAGCATGCCCCCTGCATGTTTCAAAACCATGCCACCACCTGACACCACTGTCAGTATGCGCGTAAGACCTGCAAATTCCGAAAAGGCACCATCTTGGTCCACGTCTGCACGGCTTAGTCGCCATGCGGTCTTTTCATCCATCTTGCCTGCTGCAATTTCACGAGTCGTGCCACCACCATTTTTCCAAGGCACCTCAACAAGGTCACTGCAACGTAGAAAGTCCATTAGTTTCATTCCATCCAATTTTTAAAGCCACATCACTTGAGCAGATCTCAATTGAGACGCGCAAATTACAATAATATCATCTATGTGCGTTTTTTTAAATTATATTGATGAACTTATCATGTGGGTATATGGCAGATTGCCTCGAGTTTGAGCCACATTAAAAACAACTTGATTTTCTTATTATTCGTTTGAGAATGTTGAAAACTCACCCAACAATGGCAACATGATTATGAGCAGGCAATACAAACTATCTATGAGCAAATCTAGACGAACGTTAAAAACTAAGCCAACATTGGTCGAACACTAGGCGGCCTTTTCACGGAGGCCACCATTTCTATTTAAGGAATAGGTATGGAAACTATATTTACTGAACGTCATCAGCTGAGAAACTCTAAGACCGAATTGTTTGGTGGCGAACTTGTCGAACCCTTCGAACGCCCTTCGCGTGCTGAAGATATCATCAGTAGAGTACATGACGTTACACTCGGGCCAGTCAATGTTCCAGATGATTTTGGACTAGGTCCAATTTTGGCCGTCCATGATGAAAGCTTCATCAATTTCCTACAAGTTGCTTGGAGTGATTGGCAAAAGGAGGGGTTCCAGGGCGAAGCAATTCCAACAGTTTGGCCGGCACGCCGCACGTCAACCCGCATTCCTAGGTTTATTGAAGGCCGGCTTGGCTATTACGCACTATCCTGTGAAACTTCAATTTCGGAAGGCACTTGGGAAGCCGCATACGCTTCAGCGCAGGTTGCACTCACAGGGGCCGAGCGAATACGGCAAGGGGCACGTTCCGTCTTCTCGCTGTGCCGCCCCCCCGGACACCATGCCGCAATAGATATGTACGGAGGCTACTGTTTTATAAATAATGCCGCTGTTGCGGCTCAATATTTACGCGATAATGGAGCTAAGCGTATCGCAATTCTTGATGTAGATTTCCATCACGGAAACGGCACGCAAGACATCTTTTTTGCCCGGGATGATGTTCTTTTCATTTCATTGCATGGCGATCCAATGGATGCCTTCCCACATTTTCTAGGACACCGCGATGAGAAAGGCACCGGTGCAGGTGAGGGCTTTACCGTCAACTACCCATTGCCTCCAGGCACAGATTTTTTAACTTGGCGCGCTGCTTTAGCCGAGGCGCTAATGCAAATATCAGATTATGCCCCAGATGTTCTAATCGTCTCACTTGGTGTCGACACATTTACGGCGGATCCTATAAGTTTTTTCAAACTCTGTTCAGACGATTTTACGACTTATGGTGCGGATATTGCCACATTGAACCTCCCCACATTGTTCATCATGGAGGGCGGATATGACATTGCTGAAATAGGAGTGAACACGGTTAACGTTCTTAAAGGCTTTGAGAGTAATTTATGAACATAGTAGAGGCTTCTATTGCAGATTTGCGTCATGCACTTGAAACAGGCGAAACAACCAGTGTCATAATTATTCGAGCCTGCCTTAATAGGATTGAACAGTTTGACCGCAACGGCCCTTGCCTGAACTCAGTGCCAGTATTGAATTCTGAAGCCATTGCTGATGCTGAAGCATCAGACACCCGCCGACAAAACGGCAACATAAGGGGGCCTCTAGACGGTATTCCGTATACTGCTAAGAACAGCTTTAAAGTCAAAGGTCTCACCGTTGCGGCCGGATCACCCGCTTTCTCAGATCTAATAGCAACAGACGATGCATTTGTAATCTCCCAATTACGAGCTGCAGGAGCAATTTTAATAGGTTTGACTAATATGCCCCCTATGGCAAACGGCGGAATGCAGCGCGGGCTCTATGGACGCGCAGAGTCCCCCTATAATGCCCAGTATCTAACGGCAGCTTTTGCTTCAGGTTCCTCTAACGGATCAGGAACGGCAACGGCGGCCAGCTTCGCAGCCTTCGGTTTGGCAGAAGAAACTTGGTCAAGCGGCAGGTCCCCAGCTTCAAACAACGGTCTGTGCGCCTATACACCCAGCAGGGGAGTGATTTCTGTTCGAGGAAATTGGCCACTGGTCCCGACAATGGATGTTGTTGTACCACAGACAAGAAGTATAGCAGATATGCTCGAAGTTATTGATATAATCGCCGTAGATGATCCAAACACACAGGGCGATTTTTGGCGAAGTCAGCCTTGGATAAAATTGCCTAAAGCATCACAATTGCGACCAAAATCATACCAAGATTTAGCAAACGCATCGCTTAAAGGTAAACGTTTTGGCGTTCCAGCAATGTATATAAATTCAGATACTCACGCCGGAACTGGTAGCGATCCAGGCATAGGCGGTGCGACAGGCCAACTTATTCAAACGCGGGCCTCTTTTATGGCCCTTTGGGATGCAGCACGTTGTGCTTTAGAGCATGCCGGCGCCGAGGTTGTCATCGTTGATTTCCCAGTCGTTTCGAATTACGAAGGCGACCGCCCCCACGCCTCAAAAATTCATTCGGCAGGCCGAGTATCTCCAGAATATCTCGCTCATGAGATCGTCGATTTATCGGTATGGGCCTGGGATGATTTTCTTGGAACCAACGGGGACCCCAGCTTGCGATGCCTGGCTGACGTCAAGGGCAGTAAAATATTTCCAACGCCTGAGGGAAGTTTACCTGATCGCTACACTGGGTTTGACGACGATATCTCACATTACCCAGACTATGCACGAAAACAGAAAATCGAAAATTTCTTGGATATTCCTACTTTAGAAGACGGGCTAAAAGGTCTTGAAGAAACACGAAAGGTTGATCTCGAAGCTTGGATGGACAAACACAAGCTGGATGCAGTCATATTTCCAGCAGTTGCTGATATTGGGCTAGCTGATGCCGACACAAATCCGACATCAGCAGATCAGGCTTGGTCCAACGGCGCTTGGGTGGCTAATGGCAACCTAGCCATCCGGCATCTTGGCATTCCCACCGTTACGTTGCCTATGGGAATGGCGGCAGATATTGATATGCCGGTAGGCTTAACCTTTGCAGGAAAAGCTTATTCGGATAACAAACTTTTGGGTATGGCTTTGGCGTTCGAACGAACTGGCTCTTATAGAAAAGAGCCCCCCAGAACTGCTAAAGATAGTGGTAATTCATTAGCCGAACAGGTTAGGACTTATCTGATCAAAAATGCAGCTGGAAAAATTCCAATGACCTATCAAGAACTGGCCAAAGCTTTAAACATCCCGTCACCGCATACTATTCACAAACTTACGGTCGCTTTAGAATGTCTCATTGAAGAAGATTCCACAGCAGGAAATCCACTGATTGCAACTTTTGTAATAAGCAAAACACGGGGTGGAATTCCTGCACCTGGCTTTTTTGATTGTGCCCGGAAAACTGGTCGCTTGACTGGTGAGCCGTTAGCATCTCAAGATGCAATCTTTTATGCAAACGAGCTGCAAAACGCGACTGTATTTTGGCATAAAAAAATGTAAAAAAATAGTGTTTTTAAAACTTGTATGTTCTGGTTGCAAAGACTAATTTGACCGTAACGCCTAAACACCCATTCTCGCCCAAATTCTTGATTGTGTACTCAGACTATTCGCTAATGAATCTC
>CESJ01003282.1_pt1 | contig 11531 bp, 10 predicted proteins | sample 356311 | NCBI WGS metagenome assembly CESJ01 (sample SAMEA2621487, study PRJEB7988) | marine metagenome | biome: marine biome (ENVO:00000447); feature: surface water layer (ENVO:00002042); material: "saline water (ENVO:00002010), including plankton (ENVO:xxxxxxxx)" | depth 5 m
GTGATGCCCCTGGTGACATCGTTTATATGTCGGACAGTTTGTATGAACCGCATTGGGGGTACAACAGGGGAGATTGGATTCCTTATGAACTAGATTCATCTGTTGATATTTCGATTTACCCCTACGTTTGGATTGGTTATGTCTGTACATCATCGGACCCTATGTACCTTGGTCTTGATACAGAACGTATGTTGCCGCAGAGTATGCCACGATATTATGGTGATGGGTTTAACTGGTACCCCTCATTAGACCCCGGTGTAACGATGTTTCAACCATTTTTCAGATACAGTCCGGCAGAGATGGCGACCAAGGAAGATAAAAGTACATTTGTAAAAATATTTCCAAATCCATCTCATGATGGCTTTTCATTAGACCTAGATTCAGAAGAATTATTTGACTGTGTTTTAATGGACAATCAGGGCAAAACTATTGCCTCATTCCCGGCTGTAAGTCAGGAATTTTATTCATTTAATTACCTGCCGGCTGGCCTATACACGATTGTTCTTAGTACTCGAACATCTGTGTCAAGGTTCAAATGGATGAAGCTTTAATATGTTAGATTCAGAATTCCAAGAGAACGATACACCCTTCCAAGAGAGCGATAATACTGAAGAGCTCTATGTTCACCATAGTTTCGAGGCAGATCAGGGCCAGAGCCCTTTACGTGTAGATAAGTTTTTGATGAACTTCTTGCCTGATACTTCAAGGACTAGAATTCAAAAAGCGGCAGAAGCAGAAGCCATAAGAATTAACGGTAAACCCGTTAAAAGTAACCACAAGGTAAAACCTGGTGATCTTGTTGAAATGGTACTTGGTCAGCCACCTCGAGATAAGGAAATACTCCCAGAGGATATGGAACTTGATATTATTCATAGGGATGAACATGTCATCGTTATTAATAAGAAAGCCGGTTTAGTTTGTCATCCAGGACATGGGAATTACACAGGAACGCTGGTGAATGGTCTGGCTTTTCTTGCGGAAAATCTTCCTATTGGAAAACAGGGTGAGGAGCGTCCGGGACTGGTCCACCGATTAGATAAGAATACGTCAGGAGTGATGGTCGCTGCGGCATCAGAACTGGGTATGACCCATCTTGCAAAGCAGTTTTACGACAGGAGCACCTCTAGAGAATATATCGCGATTGTTTGGGGTGATGTGAAGGAAGAAGAGGGTACAATCACAGGGAATATTGGACGGAGTTTAAGAGATAGACTGCAAATGGCGGTTTTCGAAGATGAATCTGAGGGTAAACATGCGGTGACGCATTATAAGGTTGTTCAAAGATTTGGGTACGTTACTGTAGTGAGTTGTAAGCTTGAGACCGGTCGTACGCACCAAATCCGTGTTCATATGAAGCATTTAGGTCATCCATTGTTCAATGACGAACGTTATGGAGGAGATAAAATCCTAAAGGGTACTTCTTTTAGCAAATACAAACAATTTATTTTCAATTGTTTTAAAGCATGTCCGAGACATTCGCTTCACGCACAAAGTTTAGGTTTTGTTCATCCTTCTAGCGGTGAAAACATGGTCTTTCAGAAAGAGCTACCAGAAGACATGCAAGAAGTGATTCGTAAATTTGAAATATACACAAGCGCGTCGCTAAAGAATAGATAGGATGAAGAAGATGGGTTTTACATTAATGTGTGCGTTGCTTTTAGCTATAGGTTGTAGACCTGTAGATCCAAAGCATGAGGTTACGACATTAGTGTTAGAATACCCAGCTCATTTTCCGGAACCCACATTGCCTTTAGACAATGAGCTGACTGAGGAAGGGGTACTTCTTGGAAGGCATTTGTTTTATGACGTTAGGTTATCTGGCGACAACACGCAAAATTGTAATAGTTGCCACCGGCAAGAAAGTAATTTCGCAGAGCCTACTCCTTACAGCACAGGTATTGACGGTATTGACGGAAATATAAATGCCATGGTGCTTTCAAATCTCGCTTGGCAAGATTTCTTCTTTTGGGACGGAAGGGATGGCAGTTTAGAGGACCAAGTAAAGGAGCCCATCGTCAATCCTATTGAGATGCATTCGCAATGGCCCGATGTGATTGACAAAATTGAGCAGGACCTGACCTATAACGAGCTATTTTCAAAAGCTTTTGGCACAACTGAAGTATCAAAAGAAAAGGTAGCAAAAGCCTTGTCTCAATTTATAAGAACACTTGTAACAGGGACCTCTTCATTAGACTCTTATATTGAAGGCAGTTATAGCTTTACTTCTAGCGAGCAAAAGGGATTTGATTTATTTAATGGCGAACAGGGTGATTGTTTTCATTGCCATGGCCTAGCAACCACAGGATATCAAATGGGTGCCTTTGGCTTGTTACAATTTTCAAATAACGGTCTGGATAGTATCTATCAGACTGGGGACGGAAGGGAAGCAGTTACTGGATCCGCTTTTGATCGAGGGAAATTTAAAATACCTTCTTTACGTAACATAGAATACAGTTTCCCTTACATGCATGATGGTAGGTTTCAAACCTTAGCTGAGGTCGTAGATTTTTATAATATGGGAGGACATCTCTCTGCTACGATAGATCCTAATATGAAGGCTGCAGGTTCTGGACGAAATTGGTCAGAGGTGGAGAAAAAAGGTCTTATAGACTTTATGAAAACATTTTCGGATCCAACCTTCCTGATGGATACATCATTTTCAAGCCCTTGGTAATGAGAGAGTTACACAATTTTGACACCGTTCTAGAGACCGTTGATCCTATACGTGGTAATTACCGGTGTGTGGTTTTTGAAAAATCTATCGTTGATTCATTTCCACAAGGGCGTAAGACTAGGATTATCCTCAAGTTAGATGGTTGCATAGATGTTCAATGTGGCATTCAGCCTTATGAAGATGGTAGATATTTTTCTATGATTGGTAGGTCAAAATTAGAGGGCTATAGCTACGAAATGGGTCAGACGATCTCGGTGGTTGTTTACCAGGATCCAAACACATTAGGAATTTCTTTACCGGAGGTTTTGTCGACCTTACTTAAGCAAGATGATGTTATGAAGCAGGTTTGGGATAAGCTGTCTGACGGTAGAAAAAGAACATTATGTCACAAACTATTGCGTATTAATAACAATGATAATCAAGTAGATATGGCTTCTGACTTCCTTAATATGGAACGAGAAAAACTACTCGAAAAGGGAAAATGGTAAATAATGGCATGGCCTTTGAATAGTACATATCAAGGTTTGTTACCTTCATTCTACCTTATTAAATCTAATATAATATGAAAACTAATTTTCTCTTTGTAGTTGTCGCATCAGCCAGTATTCTCTTCTCGAGCTGTGGTTCGAAGATTAAAGTTCCAAAAGGCGAGACTGAAATGGTATTGCCCTGTTCCGGGTTTAAGAGTGATAAAAAGACTTTCCGTGTCTATAGTTTTGGTGAAAGTGCAGATATGAACGTCGCTAAGAAGAAAGCTCTGAGTAACGCTAAGACAGAACTTGCTGGTATGGTAAACTCTACGATGAAAGTGGTAGCAGATAATTATGTCAAGAGCATGGAAGTCAATAATATTGAAGAAGTACTCGAAAGATTTGAAGAAAATTCGCGAATGGTCATTAACCAACGTTTAAGTGGTGTTGTGGTGGCTTGCGATCGCGTAACACAAGTTGCGGCGACAAATAAGTTCAAGTACTACATCGCCATTGAGTTGGATGGTGATAAAATTGTAAAGGACTACTACAAGGCATTATCAAAGAATGATAAACTCATGGTAGACTATAATTACGAAAAGTTTAAAGAGACTTTTGAAAAGGAAATGCAAAACCAGTAACCTATTGGTAAGCTTTTTCAAGTTGCAACCCTATCGCATCCCAGGTATAGTTTTCGAACCATGCTTGGGATTTTTGTTGTTGACTAGGTCCATACAACAGGTTATTGGAAATGGTTTTCAGGGTGCTTTCTTCATTTGTGAAATCACAAAGCTGTGAAATGTCGGCTAGCGTTTCATGCATATCAGGAACATCATTAGCAATAACATTAAGACCTAGCGCTGCTGCCTCCCATGCGACAATAGAATAGGTTTCGAAGAATGAAGGCACAATCAAAAGACGGTGAGCTTGCATTAGTTTTAGGACATTCTTTCGACTTTGGTGGGGAATAAAATTAACATGATCACCAGCAAATTCTGTGCATTGTTTATAATAGTTAGGCTGGTTGGCATTAGCGTCGCCTACTACGGTCAAGGGCAAATTGTGTTTGGTCGCCCACTGAATCACTTGGAGTTGATTCTTGAGGTATTCTATTCGTCCAACCAATAGAATACCCTGATTTGGCTCTGCATCTTGATCATTGAAAATGAACGAGTCGTCTAGACCCAATGGAATCAATTGGTGCTTGTCTATAACTGAGTTATCTAAATTAGTGGACCACTGCAATATTCGCGTTAGCTCGCTCCTAGATGAGGTGATAACGACATTGGATTGATTTAATACCCTTTGCATACTGCGTTTTTGCCCTAGACGTAAATAGTCGAAACAGGGCCACTTGTCGCTTCCGTTTAAGGCGCGAGTGATGGTCTTTAAAAATTCTATGCGATGGCTACCCAATAGCCTAAATAGTCGTGGGTAGCGAATTTTATCGGCCATGCTATAATCTACATAGACGGTGCTAATTATTTTTTTACCTGGGAACTTCTTGAAATAGTAAAGCACGTCCGAGGGACGGCCTAAATTAAAAAAATGTAATACGTCAAGATCTTTCGGCAAAGCCATTCCTGAGGTTATAATGGAACAAGTATGACCTAGTCGCTTTAATGCGGCGGCAGATTGCTTTACCTGAACGGTGTCTCCACCGGGTTGGCTGTGCAATGTTTTGCGAGCGAGTAGACCGATGTTCATTATTCCACAATCATGTTATGTTGGTCTAAAATATCCAGTACATCATCTAGTGATATGTCATCTGAAAACGTGAGTGGTTTGTTCGGTAGCGCTATGTCGACTGACCAATTCTCTTCTCCCATTAACGCGTTCAAATCAGATGAAACTTTAGCAATACAATTGTTGCAGTTGATCTTTGAGTTTATAGTCATTTCATGCGTTGTTTTAATAATAAAGAATTACCCACCACTCCCAGCGAACTCAAGCTCATTGCTATACTTGCCATCATTGGGGTGAGGCTTATCCCAAATGTAGGATAGAGCACTCCAGCTGCCAAAGGTATAGCAATGATGTTGTAACCAAATGCCCAGAATAAATTGCCATAAATAGTGGTCATGGTACTCTTGCTTAAACGGAAATAATCGTTGAGTTGAATCAATCCTTCACGACTTAATACAACATCTGCATTTTCTTGTGCAGCAGCTGTAGCATGAGCAAGGCTAACTCCAACAGCCGCCTTTTGAAGAGCTACGGTATCATTAATACCATCACCAATAAATAGGGTAGGACCATCTTCTTGGTAAGATTGCACGACAGTCGCTTTTTCTAGAGGCAGCATCTCACCATGGTGTTTTTTAATACCAAGTTCGAATGCAATTTTTGCCACGGCTTGAGAACTGTCTCCAGAAAGAATGACTGGTTCTATGTTTTTATCTTTGAGTTGTTGTATGAATTGTTTTGATTCTGGGCGTACCACATCCTCAAAGTTGATGGAAGCAATTACGCCGATGTCGCTGAATAGCAGGGAAGTGGTAGTCTGTACTGCTGGCCATAAACCGCCAGTAACTTCACTGTACCACTTTGGTGATCCTAAGTAGACAAGCTTGCCGTCAAACTTCCCTTGAATCCCTTTGCCAGGAGTGGCTTTAAATCTATTGACCTTACTTGATTGAAAATTGCCACCTAAATAATCATGTAATGCACTATTTAATGGGTGGTTGCCTTTTGAGTTTAATGCAGTTAAAAGCTCAATGTTGCGGGCTGTTGTCCAGTGTACATTTTTAACAATAGGCCTACCTATAGTTAGAGTTCCTGTTTTATCTAACAGGGCATATTTAACAGAGGAAGCATACTGCAGAGCGGCGGCTTTCTTGATGATGATTCCTATATCAGCGCCTGCGCCATTCGCTGCAATGACGGCCAATGGCGTAGCAAGACCCAGGGCGCATGGACAGGCAATGACAAGAACATTAATAGTGAAAACAAGTGCCTGAGGCTCATCGTTAATCATCCAAATTAGCCCAACAACAAGGCTTAATACAATAATAGATGGAACAAATACTTTAGAGATGTTTTGCGTTAAGGATTCTATAGGTGCTTCGGAGGACTGTCCTTGTGCAATGGTCTCAATCAAAGATCCTATGGCTGATGTACTCCCCGTTTTCTCTACTGAAATGGTTAGGGAACCTTCACCATTTAAGGTTCCTGCCCAAACGGTATCTTTTGCTTTCTTATTGACGGGTATGGGCTCTCCGGTAAAGGTGCTTTCGTCTATGGTGCTTACTCCGTCTATTACAATACCATCTACGGGAATAAGTTCACCAGCTTTGATCAGCACAGCATCACCTACTTCCAGTGCATCAACATGTACTTTTTTCAGCTCATCTTCAGTGACTTTCCATGCATATTGTGGTTGAAGCGCTATCAATTCTAATAAGGCTCTGCCATTTTGAAATTTCCCCCGCTCTTCTACAAATTTTCCGACGAGTATAAAGAAAACGATGAGCCCTGCGCTCTCAAAATAACTCTCGTCTCCTTCTGAAATTAAGATGTTATAAACGGACAGTAGGAATGCACTAATAGAACCCAGGCTAACTAGGGTATCCATGTTGGTAGCACCAGATTTCAGAAGTTTCCATGCTTTTTTATGAATGCGCCTGCCGAAATAAAAAGAAAGGACTACTGCTAAAACCGCTTGAATTATAACACTCCATAAATGCTCCATATGAAGCATTCCTAACACGAAAAGAGGTAGGGCAAAAAGGGTAGAGAAAATCAACTCCCATTTTAAACTTCTCAGCTTGGTACGCGCGAACTCTACTTTTTTAGTTGGCGAAATATATTCACGCTCGAGGGTATATCCCGCATTTTTTAAATTCTCTTCAAGCAATTGAGTATCGAGCACGCTCTTATCTACGGTAGCTTTAAACAGACCATTGGCATAGCGTACTTGGACATTTGAAATCCCTTTGTGTCCCAGAGCGATTCTAGATGCGCTATGCGCACAGCCACTGCAGGTCATCCCCGAAATTGTCCAATTTACTTGCGTTTTTGACATAGTTTAAAGATACGTCAACAACTTGGATGTCTTATATTTGAGCACCGTATTCCTAACGACCTTTATATGAATCCACTCATTGAATTTCAGCCAACTGTTCACCAGTCTCTTCCTTTTCATTTGATTCTTCCAGAACATTTTATGCCAGCAGCTATCCATTGGATAGAAGTGAGCAGAAATCGTCATTCCGATATTGTTGCGAACCCGAAGGAACCCACCTTTGCGAATACATTAGTAGAATTAGAATTCGCAAGTAGGGAATTAGATATTGTAAGCAGTTGCTTTTATAATTTAAATAGTGCTGAAACGAATGCAGAGATTCAATCTATTGCGCGTGAACTAAGTCCATTGTTAACTGAATTCAGTAATGAAACCGTATTAAATGAGTCCCTGTTTTTAAAAATTAAACAGGTTTGGGATTACAGGGCAGCGGAGAGCCTTACTTCTGAGCAATTGAGATTACTACAAGAAACCTATGAAGGTTATGTTAGAAATGGCGCTCTATTGCAAGGCAAGGACAGAGAGTCACTGAAAGAACTCAGTGCTACACTCAGTAAAACTTCATTGGCCTTTGGAGAGAATGTTCTTAAGGAGACTCAAATCTTTGAGTTCTACACGGAGAAAAAATCCGATTTGGAAGGGTTACCTGATGATGTGATCGAGCAAGCGGAACTACTGGCACGTGAGAAGAGTAGAATAGGTTATGTACTGGATCTAGACATGCCCACCTATATCAGTGTTTTGAAGTATGCAGAACGTGAAGAGCTTCGTGAAATATTTTACCGCGCTTATGCAACACGTGGCGCAAAACCTAATGAATACAATAACCAGGAAATCGTATCTACCATTGTTAATGAGCGTTTAGCAAAGGCTAAATTACTGGGCTTTAATTCTCATGCTGAGCTGACTTTAAGTAAGCGAATGGCTCAGAAACCTGAAACTGTACTTAGATTTCTAGACGACTTAAAGAAACTCGCTAAGCCAGCCGCTGAAAGAGAGATTAATGATGTTTCGAATTTTGCCTTAAAAAATGGCGCACACCTTCCAATCAAGCCGTGGGACTTTTCCTTTTGGGCAGAGAAGCTTAAGAAGGTCATCCTTGATCTAGATGATGCGTTACTAAAGCCGTATTTTAAACTAGAAAACGTCTTAGATGGAGCTTTCCAGGTAGCTCATAAGTTGTTTGGACTGAGCTTCGTTCAAAATATTGACATCAGCGTTTACCATGATGATGTGGATGCTTATGAGGTTTTTGATGATAAGGGTAATTTTGTAAGTGTCTTTTATGCTGATTTTTTTCCAAGAACAGGGAAACGTGCAGGTGCATGGATGACAAGTTATAGAAACATGTTCGTCTTTCAAGAGCAAGCGTTTAGACCTCATATAAGTATCGTCTGTAATTTCACGAAGCCGACGTCAACCACACCTTCTCTATTGACCTTTAACGAGGTCACGACATTATTTCATGAGTTTGGACATGCCCTGCATGGCATGATGGCACAGGGTACTTATCCATCTTTAACAGGTACAAATGTATATTGGGATTTTGTTGAGCTTCCTTCACAGATCCTAGAGAATTGGTGTTATCAACCTGAATCCTTAAAACTATTCGCGAGACATTATTTGACTGGTGAAATGTTACCAGAAGAGTACATTGATAGAATAAAATCAAGCCAGCAATTTCTGGAGGCATACATGACCCTTAGACAGCTAAATTTCGGCTATTTAGATATGGCTTGGCATAATGCCACGATTCCGTTTTCTGGCAGTATTGCGGAGTTTGAACGGTCCGCTACAGCTGATACACAGTTGTTTGATCCGGTAGAAGGCATTATTTCTTCGACTGCTTTTAGCCATATTTTTCAGGGTGGATATTCCGCCGGTTATTACAGCTATAAATGGGCTGAGGTTTTGGATGCAGACGCCTTTGAGAGATTTGAGCAAGAAGGTATATTCAATGAAGTAGTGGCAGAAGATTTTGCGAAGATACTTTCAAGCGGAGGCACAATACCTCCGGATAAGCTCTTTGAAACCTTTAGAGGTAGAGCACCTAAAGTAGACGCACTGTTAAGACGGGCAGGTATAGCTAATTAATTACAAGTCTTCGGGATGGGTTTCCTGTAATTTCTTGGTCCTGTTCTGAAATCTGTAGTATAGAGCTATGGATGCTAAAACTAGTCCTGTGGCTAACCCTATCCACACCCCCAATGCACCATATCCAGCACTGACGCCTAAGTAATACCCCATCGGGACTGCAATGACCCAATAGCTAAAGAAAGCTATAACAGTGGGTATGTTAACATCCTTGATTCCACGTAGTACCCCCAAAGCTGTTGCCTGAAATCCATCGGGCAGTTGGAATAAACCTGCGGCTACTATTAAGACAGTGGTGTATTGAAGAACCTCAGGATCTGAACTATAGAACTCAGGTAATATGTTTCGTAGTAATAGGAGCAAAGCCATGGTAATAATCATCAGAAAGAACGTCAAGTGAAAAATACTCTGACCAGCAAGACGCAACATAGGGATGTTCTTTTGACCCAATTGGTTCCCCATTCTAATGGTTCCTGCAGCACCTAATCCAGTGACCATCATATAACTTACTGAAGCGATATTTAAAGCGATTTGGTGTGCGGCTTGTTGTACAGGGCCGATCATACCTACGATAACACCACTCATGGCAAAAGCTCCAGCTTCAAAAACATACTGTAGCCCACTAGGTACACCGATTTTCAAAATCTCTCTAATACATTTCCACTCTATTTTCACTGTTCTCCAGTGTCCCCAGTATTCCGTAAACTTCTCTTGTTTACGAATGTATAGGACCATTACCGCCAGCATCAAAAAGCGTGTACTTAATGTACTCACTGCAGCGCCTAATAGACCTAGTTCAGGAAAGGGTCCCCAACCTGTAATCAGGGGGTAATTCAATAGAATATTAATAATGTTAGCTCCTAAACTAACCTTCATGGCAGCTTTGGTGTCACTAAGGCCCTCTGCGAATTGCTTAAAGGCAAAAAAGCTCATCATGGGTATAATGGAAAACCCTACAAGATTTATATACGGTAGGGAAGCTTCAACTACTCTTGGATCCTGTCCTAGTAAATGAGCACCTTTTGCGAATAAAGCTATAGCGCCATAGATAATTAGTCCTAGGATGCTATTGAGTACTAGGCCGTTTTTAAAATACCTCGTAGCGGATTTTGAATCACCTGCGCCATCAGCAGCAGCGACAAGAGGAGTAAGTCCAAAGGCTACTCCCATTGCGAAAACCATGGGGATTATGATAATAGAAACAGCGAATGAAGTGGCGGCTAAAGGGATGGTTCCCAGAAACTTACCGACCATTATAGAATCAGCTACGCTCACCATGATCTGCCCCAGTGAACCTATAACAACGGGGTAGGCGAGGTTCATGCTAATCTTATACTGGTTGCTATATGTGCTCCAGCGGTATGCCATTCTAGATATTGTAACGATCTACTTCACGGATATAGAAAGCTTCCGCTTCATCAATCAAACCTTCGAGAGTTTTGGTAAGGTCGCCCTCGTCTTCATCACTGATGTCATCCATCCACTTCACCTCATCGTTCTCAAGATTTAGAATGAAAGATGGGAATTCAGTGTGAACAATGTAAATGGCATCTGGTAAATCCGTGTTGTCAGCAACCAAGAATTTCGGAAAATTCATAATCTAGTATTTGCAGCAAAAGTACGCTTATTTCTTTGCGAATTTAATTACAGATGACTTAGTAATTGGGTCACCACTTAATATATGGAGACGTTCAATCACATTTCTGAATTCACGAATGTTTCCTGTCCAATTATAGTCTTGCAATGCCTTGAGGGCATCAGCATTAATGTCCCTTTTCTTCACGCCATAGTCCGTGGCAACTTGCTGAAGGAAATGGCTTGCCAGTAATGGAATATCATCTTTCCGGTCATTAAGTCCAGGTACTTCAATCAAAATCACACTAAGACGATGGTAAAGATCTTCTCTAAACCGTCCCTCCGCAATCTCATTCTGCAGGTCTTTATTAGTAGCTGCTAATACACGCACATCTACTTTGACACTTCTTTCTCCTCCAACAGGAGTTATTTTGTGTTCTTGAAGTGCACGAAGTACTTTTGCCTGAGCACTCAAGCTCATGTCGCCAATTTCATCTAGAAATAAACTACCAGAATGTGCCAATTCGAATTTTCCTTTTCGATCTTTTTGTGCACCTGTAAAGGCCCCTTTTTTATGGCCAAATAACTCACTTTCTATCAGTTCGGCTGGTATTGCAGCACAGTTGACTTCAATCATAGGTGATTTTGATCGCTCACTGTGTTCGTGAATTTGATGAGCGACGAGCTCTTTCCC
>CESJ01135382.1_pt1 | contig 11475 bp, 6 predicted proteins | sample 356311 | NCBI WGS metagenome assembly CESJ01 (sample SAMEA2621487, study PRJEB7988) | marine metagenome | biome: marine biome (ENVO:00000447); feature: surface water layer (ENVO:00002042); material: "saline water (ENVO:00002010), including plankton (ENVO:xxxxxxxx)" | depth 5 m
GGTCAGACTGACATATTTACCAGTATTTTGGGTATATTTGCCCTGATCGTAAATTATTGTACACAAGGGCAATAATGACGACAATAACAGCTCCCAGCAGTGTTGGCAGCCAGATGAAATCCCAACTTGGAGCTGTTAAGAAAATCGCCACTGGGTTTGATCCAGCCGGAGGATGGGGTATTCGTAAGGCCAACATCACAACTGTTGCCAACGCCAAAGCAAGCGCCATGCTCCACCACATATCGCCAATCAAATGAAAGAAAAACAGCCCGATTGCCGAGGCGACGAAATGCCCCCCTATGATATGCCTTGGTTGTGAAAATGGCACATCAGGTGCCGCCATTACCAGAAAGATAGAAGCCCCAAACGACCCCATGATAACTGCATGCCCAGTGGAAAAAGCCAAAAAACCTAACACCGAGCCGGCCAAAAGCGCGCCGATAAATGCAAAACCTAACAGTTTGGGGTTTGGTCTGGGCGCACGCTCTTGGCACTGGCCTTTTAATTTTTGTAAAAATAGCATTATTTACTCGCTGCATCAGATATTTATTATTGCACGTTTTTGCCCCAAAGATTTCTGATCCCATACGATTAGGGGAGTCAGATAAACCAAGCAAAGGGGCTTTTATGTATCTGGCGGACGCGGTTTGCAAGGAGCGCTTGCTGGGCAAATCTTCTTAGCAAGGTTATCTGTAAACAGTGCGAGCGTCTATGGTAATTGGGCATAATTCGTGCTGATTTTTAATCTAGCAGCTCTTTACCCTCATGAAAAAATATGTAGAATAACAAATATAGCGTAAAATTTTATCGCTACTGAAGACGCTCGCAACAATAAGTTAACGGCCAGCTCACTTTGTAGAAATTGCAACTGTTCTGGATCGTGTTCTATGAATTTTTTTGTCTGTAACCTCATTGGTTTCGAACGCTCTGCTCGGGTCATAAACGTCGTTTATGAATTGGCGAACCCATGAGGCTGGAACTGCGTGATCTCGAGTTGATGGTTTCGCTTTCGCGGCATAAAAATTTCTCACTTGCTGCATCAGACTGTAATATCTCCCAGCCCGCTTTTTCTACCCGTATACGCAAGTTTGAGGAGCGGTTGAAACTGCCGCTGGTGCGTCGCGGCAATAGCTTTGGTGGGTTTACGCCCGAAGGTGAAGTGGTGCTGAAATGGGCGCGCAAACTCCTAGCAGATGCAGAGAGCCTAAGGCAGGAAGTTCATTCACTCAAAGAAAACTTGGATGGGACTTTGGCCCTGGGCGTAATCCCGACGGCGATGCCATTTGCTGCGCGCGTGTCATCAAAATTGCGTGACAAACATCCTAATCTATCGATTGAGATACACTCTTTATCGACTCGTCAAATAGCGCTTAGACTGAATAATTTTTCCCTTGATGCAGGGATCATTTACCATGACGATGTAGAAAACGAGGCAACGGAAATTCTGTATCAAGAGCGCTATGTTTTGATTGTGCCGCGATCGTTGAGCGTGCGGCAGGGCGGCAGCTTGACGTGGTCAGAAGCGACACAATTTCCACTATGCCTGCTCACACCTGATATGCGCAACCGACAGTTAATTGACGCGGTGTTTTCCCAAGTTTCAGTGGTTCCGAACGTGGTGATGGAGGCCAGTGGCTTTACCGCTGTGCTAGCCCAAGTGGTTGGCGGAAACGCTGCCACTATTGCACCGGTGGGTTTGGCTGAAACCTTCCTTGCATTAAATTCAACCATCCAATTTGAGCTTGTTGAACCGGTGATGACCCAAACGATTGGACTATCGATTAAATCCCAGTCACCTCAGTCGCCAATTGTGAAAGCGTTACGTAAAGCAGTCGAAGGCTCATTATAAACGTTGGAAATCACATCTTACGATATTTGTATTGTTAACTATTGAACAAACCTGCGAATCTCGAAACACGCGCTCGCCATCCAATTCAGACAGCAAGTCAAATCTATGACCCGACAACCCTAAAGAAGGATAGATTTTATGAAAATTCTCTGTGTTTTATATGATGACCCAACCAACGGAATGCCAAGCACTTATGCGCTGGATAGCCTGCCGCATGTTGAAAAATATGCAGATGGTATGTCTTTACCCAGCCCCAAGGCAATTGACTTTACACCGGGTGAACTGCTGGGCTGTGTGTCAGGCGAGTTGGGTTTGCGGAAATTCCTTGAGGACGCCGGACACACTCTGGTTGTCACCTCGAATAAAGATGGCGAAAATTCCGAAGCTGATCGAGAACTGGTCGATTCTGATATTGTGATCTCACAGCCGTTTTGGCCGTACTACCTAACTCGGGAAAAAATGGAAAGTGCGCCAAACTTAAAGATGGCAATCACCGCCGGTATTGGCTCTGATCACGTGGATCTGCAGGCTGCAATGGATCACAAAATCGATGTCGTTGAAGTGACTTTTTGCAACTCGATTTCGGTGTCTGAACATATTGTTATGATGATTTTGTCGATGGTCCGTGATTACCACACTCAGCATGCGATCGCCAAATCTGGTGGATGGAACATTGCTGATGCGGTGCAGCGCTCTTATGATGTAGAAGGCATGCACGTCGGCACAGTGGCCGCTGGAAGGATCGGTCTAGCTGCGCTGCGTAGAATGAAACCATTCGAAGTGAACCTGCATTATTTTGATCGCCACAGATTATCGGTAGAAGTTGAAGAAGAACTAAACCTGACGTTCCACGAAACTGTCGAATCGATGCTTGCAGTCTGTGATGTGGTGACCATCAATTGTCCTCTGCACCCTGAAACAGAAAACCTGTTTGATGCTAAGATGATAGGAAAGATGAAAAAGGGGGCCTATATAATCAACACAGCACGTGGCAAAATTTGCAATCGTGAAGCGGTTGCCGAGGCTTTGGAAAGCGGCCACTTAAGCGGCTATGCGGGCGATGTCTGGTTTCCACAGCCTGCGCCGAACGATCATATTTGGCGCACGATGCCTAACCATGGGATGACGCCGCACACCTCGGGGACAACGCTCTCCGCACAGGCTCGCTACGCATCAGGAACGCGGGAAATTCTGGAATGCTTCTTTGATAAAACCCCGATCCGAGATGAGTACCTGATCGTTCAAGGCGGGGCATTGGCCGGGACTGGGGCGCATTCCTACAGTGAGGGTAGTGCAACAAGCGGATCGGAAGAAGCCAGCAAATATAAAAAATAAGTAAATAATGAACTGCGAAACCCCAACTGGAACGGTGGGGTTTCGCTCGTTTTAAAGAGGTTTATTTGTTGGGTGAAACGATGCTTTTGTTCGGGTATTTGATTGCAAACTGCCTGATCTTAGTGTGCAACTGGTAATTGCATCGTCCTTTACCTTGATTTGGCCAATATCCAAACCTGACTTGGCGCGCAGAAAAGTTTGGAAATAATAAGTTTTTAATAAAAAGCTGGACGTATAAGTAAAAATGCTTGCCTAAATGGCAGAACATATTAGTTTTACATTTGTAAAACTGAATCTCGCTGTGACGCGTTGCATTGTCAGTTTTATTGACAGCTAAAAAACCCGCGGGTTTCGCGCCATCTTCAAAATTAATGACTACCGAGACAAGGAAGGTGGTTTGCGCTGCTGTAAACAGCTTTTGCATGGGCGCTCTTTTGCCAACTAAATACGAAACCCTACTAAAAAGACCGGACCAGTACGGTTCAGCCAAGGAATTTTTTTGAAAAACAACAACGCTAAATTTGGATTATACGACAGCTCTTTTGAGAAGAGTAGCTGTGGCGTGGGCTTTCTGACCCGTAAAGACGGCAAGCAAACCCACGAGTTGCTACTCATGGGTCATGAGGCGTTGTGTGCAGTTCCGCATCGTGGTGGCATGTCGGCTGAGGGCGTCGGTGATGGTGCAGGCGTCTGCGTTGATTTGTCATACAGGTTCTTCTGCAAGCTAACAGGCAAACAACTGCAAATGGGCGCTTTTGGCGTCGGTAACTTCTTTTTGCCAGATGATGTGGATCAACATGCGAGAGCGGAAGCTTTGATCGCTGGGGCATTGGAACATCAAAGTATGCGCGTGATCCTAATTCGAGATGTTGACGTCAACAATACAATAGTCAGACCGGCAGCTGTCCGGCATCAACAGAAGATCAGACAGTGGGTTTTTGTCACGCCAGAAGAGGTTGATACAGTCACCCTTGATCAACAGATTTATCAGTCTTTACTTCAAATCGAGGCGGAGGCGTTTACACAACCCGCCTTGCAAGGCCTCTATCCCCTGTCGTTGTCGCGCAAAACCCAAGTTTTGAAGGGACGCTTGAATTCAAATGAGATCCTGCCGTATTTCAAAGACCTTATGGATCGTGATCACGCCATCCATACGCTGTATTTCCATACGAGGTTTTCCACCAACACCGATCCTCATCCGTCTATGGCCCAGCCGTTCCGCCTGGTGGCCCACAATGGTGAGTTAAACACCGATAAAAAAAACCGCCTGTCCGAGGTGGCGGTGGCGCGGGCCCAGAACAAATCAATTATCCGGCCCAAAGGCCAGTCTGACAGCTGTCGCTTGGATCAAACCCTACAGTCTCGGGTCATTCAGGACAGTATGGATTTGGTAACAGCTGTTGTCTCAATGATGCCACCCGCATGGGAAAATGACACATCCCTGTCGCCTGATGTCCGGTCAATGTTGGAATATTTTTCCTTGTATGAGGAAAAAAATGACGGGCCTGCGGCATTGGTGTTCGGAGATGGATCCATTATTGGTGCCCGGCTTGACCGTCTGGGGCTGCGGCCACTCAGGTCGATTGAGACTACCGAATATCTGGCGGTGATGTCTGAGGCCGGTCAAGTGGCCTTCGCACCGGACACTGTGCTGAGCCGTGGCCGGATTGAGGCTGGCGGCATGTTGTATTTCGATCACGATCAAGGGCGATCCTTTGAAACAGCTGAAGCGTTAGAGATGCTGGCAGCGCGACGCGATTATTCGCAATTGTTAGAACAGGCCCGGGTCAACGTTGCCAATCTAGCCGAACCGACAGAAGATGAAATTGCTGCGGATGGACGCTACCATGGAGATTTTGACATATCGGCGCGGTATGTTGCGTATTCCCACAATCAAGAAAGCTTTCGTTTTTTAATGGATCCTATGCTGGCATCGGGCTCTGAGAAGGTGTCAGCTATGGGCTATGGGAACGCGATCAATGCGCTGTCCGACAACGAAGGCGGTGTGGCGAAATATTTTTCACAGCGTTTTGCGCAAGTCACAAACCCACCATTGGACTCGATCCGCGAGGCCGATGGGATGACGCTGCGAGTTGCACTTGGGGCAAAACCAGCAGGCGGCGTTGTTTCAACCCGACAATTGGTGGTAACCTCACCAGTCTTAAACATGGCGGATATTCGAAAGATCTCGGGCCAGTCCGAGACCCCAGTCATGCACTTCCAAATGCTGTACGCGCCTGTCCTAGATGATCCTTTGGCAAATCAAGCGGCCTTGATAAACAGCATAGACCGGCTCTGCGGTGAGATAGAGTCCTTTGCTGAAACCCAGGGCGGGATTGTGATAATTAGTGATCGACAGGTCAACAGCGCTCAGGCGGTAATTCCGATGATAATGGCGGTGTCAGCAATCACCCAGCGCTTGATAGGTGCCGGTTTGCGCCTGCGGGTGTCGGTGATTGTCGAAAGTGGTCAGGTGTCATCGTCGCATCATATCGCCTGCGCTCTTGGGTTTGGCGCGGCGGCGGTTTACCCGATTGGTGTGCAAATGCGAGCTGAGGAAAAGTTTAGTGCCGATCCTGCGCAGGCGTTTAAGAAATTTGCCAAGGCGGCAGAGAAAGCACTGATGAAAACGATGGGTAAAGTTGGCCTTTGCACGGTTGAAAGCTATTCTGGAGGAGAGTTTTTTGAACCAAACTTCCTAGATACCAACGATGTAATTCTGAAACGCTATTTCCCGAATATGATCACGCCCGTTGGCGGTGTAGGTTTTGAGGTAATTGCACAGGCCTGCGCCGATTGGCATGACCGCGCACTCAGTGTCGTCAGCGAGAAAGATATACCCATGCTCGGGTTGTTCAAAGAGCGCTCTGAAGGCGCCGGTCACTCTTACGGCACCACTGCCGTTCGGGGGTTTGTGGACCTGACCGAAGAAGCCATTACCTTTGAAGGCGACACCGGTACGGAACATGTGGATACGATGCGTTTATTAACGCTGAGCCAGATGGCGGATGCATTTGGTCTCGATGAAACCGCCTATGTTAATACCGGCTTTGAAAAACTCTCGCCTGCGGCGATCAACCACTTTGAAATCACGCCAGGATACCGAGATTTTTCACGCATGATGCGCGACGAGCGCACGCGGCGTCCGTCCGCCCTGCGCGACGTTCTGGCGTTTCCTGCCGATGTCAGTTTTCTCACCAGCGTTGAGGATATCACGCGCGAAATGATGCGCTTTAACCGCGGCGGTAACAATGACTTTATGATCCGTGGTTTAGAGTGCACAGCGCTGTCACCACAGGATTTTCAGTTGGTTCTCACCGGTCCTCTGGCCTGCGATTTCAGCCGTTTGGAGGCGCTGGCCCAGTCATTGACTGCGCGTTTCAAAAACGAGATAAAACACCACTATGTAGAAACGGGCGCCCTGCGCGTTCAGGTCGAGGGCATGGCGAAGGACTATTTAGCTCGGCTCAAGCCAGCGCTGCCTTCGATTGATCTGTCACAGGTGCAACCAGCAACCGAAATCACCCCATGCTTGGCGTCGGGAGCGATGAGCCATGGTGCGCTTGTGGCGACCGCTCATGAGGCCGTGGCACATGGTACAAACATGGTTGGTGGTATGTCAAACAGTGGTGAGGGCGGTGAGCATATTTCGCGCTATGGCACTCTGCGCGCTTCTCGGATCAAACAGTTTGCCTCTGGCCGATTTGGTATTTGGGCTGGTTATCTGGCCGACCCGATGCTGGAGGAAATCGAGATTAAAATTGGTCAGGGCGCAAAGCCGGGTGAAGGCGGGCAGTTACCAGCATCTAAGGTTACGGTTGAAATAGCCGCCGCGCGGGGGGGTACCCCGGGTGTAGAATTGATCTCACCGCCTCCGCATCACGACACGTATTCTATCGAGGACTTGGCGCAATTGATCCATGATGCCAAAGCCGCGCGTGTGCGGGTGGTTGTCAAATTGGTGTCGTCTGACGGTATTGGGACGATTGCGGTGGGCGTCGCAAAAGCTGGGGCGGATGTCATCAATGTTGCTGGCGGCACAGGTGGTACGGGTGCGGCGTCAGTCACATCACTGAAGTATACCGGTCGGGCTGCTGAAATTGGCCTTGCAGAGGTGCATCAGGCGTTGTGTGCTAACGGGCTGCGCCAAAAGGTGATTTTACGGTGTTCGGGGGCACACCAGACAGGCTCTGACGTGGTTAAATCGGCACTTTTGGGGGGGGATAGTTTTGAATTTGGTACCACCGCGCTGATGATGCTGAAATGTGTTATGGCTAAAAACTGCAACGTCAAATGTCCTGCAGGTCTGACAACCAATGCCGAAGCGTTTGATGGCGACCCTCGGGCCTTGGCGCAATATCTTTTGAATATCGCTCATGACATACGCGAAATTCTGGCCAGACTGGGGCTGACATCCTTGCGCGAGGCCCGTGGTCGCTGCGATTTGCTGCACCTTTTGGACCATCCGGCATCGGTTGGACGGCTTGATTTGCGGGCGATGCTTACGGTTGTGAGTGAAGTAAAGATTGAAAAACCGGTTTATATGGAACGTGATTATGCGATTGATGACACCTTCCTCGAGTTGTTGCAGACGGCGCTTATCGACGGCACGCATGACCATGTCGAAATGGGCGGTAATCTCCGCCTTAACAATTGCAACAAAAGTGTTGGTGGACAGTTAGCGGTGGATGTTGAACGGCTGCTTAACCATGACATGCCCGATCTAGATCTGCCGGCCATCATTACCGACCCGCAGGGGCGTCGCTTTCTCCAGCCTGGCACGGTGCAAATATCAACCAAGGGATCAGCTGGGCAATCGTTCGGTGCGTTTTGTAATGACGGGATGGTAATGCGCCATACCGGCACTTGTAATGATGGTGTTGGAAAATCGGCTTGTGGCGGGGAGATCATCATTCACGCCCCCACTGCCAACACAGATGAGCTTGATAAAAACGTTCTGATTGGTAACTTTGCTCTTTTTGGTGCGACTGGCGGCAGGACCTTTATCGAGGGACAGGCCGGGGATCGGTTCGCCGTGCGAAATTCTGGAGCCACCGCTGTAGTGGAAGGAGTGGGGGATTTCTGCGCCGAATATATGACCAACGGAGTGGTGCTGAATCTTGGTGCTTTCTCTAGCGGATATGGCAATGGTATGTCGGGTGGCTTTGCTTATCAGTATGATCCAGAAAGAAAACTTTCTGACAGCGTCAGCCACGATTCCGTGCAACTGGGATCAATCGTTGATAACACTGAAATGGCGAAGACACATGCTCAGGCCATAAACATGATGTTAAACTGGCATTTTAATGCCACAAACTCGCGTAAAGCGGCCTATCTGTTAGAGCATTGGGACGCACAAAAAAAGCACTTTTCGTTTATCATGCCCCGGTCATTGCTTCAATATCAGGATGCGGATGCCATCTTGGCGGCTAAGCCCCGCAAGGCGTTGATTGAAGAACTGGCAACTGCACTGGCGACACATCAACTGCGCAAGTTAAAACTTGCGTGGCGCAGGAATCAGCCGGTTCTTAAGGGCAAAGCCCCGTCGCAAGGTGAGGTCGACATCGATGAGATGTACACGTTACTAAATACTTGGACCGTTTTGGACGCAGCACAGAAACTGGCGCTCAAGCGGGTGCCTAATGCAAAGTCGATTGAAGACGTGGCGGTTGTTAAGGCTACTCGCAATCTTATTCTGACAGAAGATTTCACTTTAATGAGCCAGATGTTGCGTCATGCGCGGTCCGCAGTCGAAACTTATAGTAATCCTGATCTTGCGGTGATGGTGTCCAGCAAGCGTCTGACGGATTTCAAGCGAGCGCTTAGCCTGCGCAACGTGCTGTCGATGGATAGTCCGGGCACCTATGGATGGATTTTGTACCAGACACGGAAAAACAATCAGGCAATTGGCCGCATTCCAAGTTATGATGAGCTATTTGCTAAAAATGCACTGGGCGATATCTCGGCGATCGCCGCACAGTAGTGAGATTATAGATGAAGATACCATTTATCCCTGACGACGCCCCTTTTTCGGGGGACCAACGCTCCTACATATCTGGCTTCTTAGCCGGGCTGCATTCTCGTACAGCGTTTGGCCATGACGCCAATGTGCCAGCCACAGCCGCGCCTGATGCCCAGAAAACAACCCAGCTCAACATTCTATATGGCACCCAAACTGGCAATGCTGAGGCCGTTGCCCAAGACACGGCCAAAAGAGCCCAGTCACAAGGCTTTAAGGCTATAGTTGCCGCGATGGATGATGTAACCATGGATGCTTTTAATGCAATGGAGCGGGTGGTGGTCGTGGTATCGACGTATGGCGAAGGGGAGATGCCCGACAATGGCGAATTGTTTTGGGAAGCACTCGCCGCGAGTGATGCACCAAAGCTAAATGGCATGCAGTTTGGTGTGATTGCCTTGGGGGATACCGGCTATGATGAGTTTTGTCAGGCGGGTAAGCTGATTGATACGCGGTTGGAACAACTGGGCGCCAAGCGATTACTGGCGCGGGTGGATTGCGATATTGATTATGAAGACCCAGCTGAACAATGGGTGACAATGTTTTTGCCCTTGGCCAATGAGCGGGCTGCGGTTGCTATTAAGGCAACCCCAGAGCCCGAGCCTAAAAAAGCCGGATGGAATCGCAAAAACCTGTATGCGGCGAAGATTATTATTAATCGCAGTCTGTCAGGCCCCCAATCAGCGAAAGACATTCGCCATTACGAACTGTCTCTTGGCGATAGCGGGCTCAGCTATGAAGCGGGTGACGCGCTTGGGGTAATGCCGGTCAATGGCCTCCCCTTAGTTGACGATATAATACGCCGACTTGGGGCAAAAGCTGACACCGCAGTAACCGGGCAAGATCTGCCCTTATCAGCACTGCTGGAAAAGAAATTTGAAATTTCAACTCCTTCCCGCGACCTTATCCGTGAGATTGAAAGGTGTGCTGAACATGCGGAATTAAGCAATATTGTCGCCAACGGTGACAAAGAGGCTTTAAATGCTTTTATGTGGGGTCGTGACAGCCTCGATCTGTTGAACCTCAACCCAAAGCTTGCTTTTGATCCGGATCTGTTCGTGTCTTTGCTCAAACCATTGCAGCATCGGGCCTATTCGATTTCTTCAAGCCCCAAAGCACATGTTAACGAAGTGCATATGACCATTGCTTCTGTGCGTTGGACCAATGATGGTCGCCTCCATAATGGTGTATGTTCGACCTATCTGGCTGACCGCTGTCAGGCGGGCGCGGACGCAGGTATTTTCGTGTCGCCAAACAAGGCTTTCAGGGTCCCCAGTGACGATAATGCGCCGATAATTATGGTCGGACCTGGCACGGGTATTGCGCCGTTTCGTGCGTTCTTGGAGGAACGTCAGGCGCGCGGTGCGAGAGGCACCAACTGGTTATTCTTTGGTGACCAGCATCGTGCGACTGACTATATCTATTCAGAGCAATTAGCACGTATGAGCAAAGATGGTTTTCTCACTCGGCTTGATTTGGCCTTTTCGCGGGATCAAGCCAAAAAGGTTTACGTACAGCACCGGATGATAGAAAAAGGCAAAGACCTTTTTGCCCTGCTCGAAGACGGCGGGCATTTCTATGTTTGTGGGGATGCCATGCGGATGGCAAAAGATGTGGAGGCAGCCCTACATCAGATCGTCAAAAAGCATGGAAGAATGACCCAATCAGCCGCGAGCGACTATGTAAATCGCCTCAAGCGTGAGAAGCGTTATTTGCGGGATGTGTATTAAAAGGTCTCATGATGTTTAAATATGGTTTGCCACATAAATGCGTGTTTTCTCAAAGAGGGGAGCAGCCCCGCACTTTGGCAGAGCTTAACCAACTTAGTGACGTCACTTATCTTGATGGTGGCCTTGAAACACTTGCGTTTATTGGAACTCAACTGGACAACGCATTGATCAGCACCAACAACGGAGCTGCTTTACTCACAGGTATGGGAGGCTTAGCTCCTTATCAGAACGTCAATATGCCTTTTCGAATCTCACAAAAACGTATCACGCTGCGTATAAGATCTGAGGCGCCAGTTCGTTTGATAAGCACTAACGGGCAGAAAAAATGCAATGATCTTCTAGTTGTTGCAGATACGTCAGGTGAATTATTCCTAAAAATTGAAACCAATGGTGGTTATGACGTCCAAGCCATTGGTATATCAGATACTGAGCAGGCAGCAGCCCATCTAGCATGCTGTCAAAGTCTTCCAGAAGGCGTGATCTCGTTGAATGCCGTGCGCGCTGCGCGCGATGCTTGGAGCCAGAGCGACGCAGGAAAACAC
>CESJ01045137.1_pt1 | contig 11436 bp, 7 predicted proteins | sample 356311 | NCBI WGS metagenome assembly CESJ01 (sample SAMEA2621487, study PRJEB7988) | marine metagenome | biome: marine biome (ENVO:00000447); feature: surface water layer (ENVO:00002042); material: "saline water (ENVO:00002010), including plankton (ENVO:xxxxxxxx)" | depth 5 m
ATCTTAAAGGGATTGAAATAAGTATCCCATCATTGAACTGGCGTAAGCAATCAAAGGCTGTGGGTTCGTTTCAGATGGCCGGTAAACTCACCAAACCGTTAACAATAGAAAAATTTATCTTAAAGGCGCCTGATCTTGCCACATCTGGACAGATCCTAATGGGGCAGGCTGGGATTGAAACCGTTACTTTGGATAGGTTGGATGTAGGAGATTGGCTATCTTCTAACGTAGTGATGCGTAGACGTGGTGAGAATTTACCAATGGGCATTTATTTGTCTGGTGGCAGCATTGATTTGCGATCTCTACCTGATTTTGAGTCCAACGATAGTTCTGAGTTGAAAAGATCCCCCATTATTGCCAAGTTTAAAAGTCTGCGGATTTCTGATGAGATTTTTTTGACCGATGCTAATGCCGAGATGGTTGCGGATAACTCTCAGAGCGCAAAATTTTCAGGTCGAGTAAATGGTGGTGCTTTGATTAACGGTCACCTTAAAAAAACCAATGGGGTTTTCGTTATCGATTTACAGTCAAAAGATGGTGGTGGAGTGCTAAGAGATGCAGGTTTATTACGCCAGGCAAATGGTGGATCACTAAGTGCAACTTTGACATCTGCTGACGGGGGTTGGGAAGGTGAGATGTTAATTTTTGACGCTCGAGTTAAAGATGCACCGCAAATTGCAGAAATTATTAGTGCTGTTTCTGTGATTGGACTTATTGAACAAATAGATGGAAAAGGGTTATTATTCAGTGATATATTTGCTAGGTTTAATCTAAAAAATAGACTTTTTACTCTTTATGAAGCCAGCGCAGTTGGCCCCTCAATTGGGTTATCCTTTGATGGCTATATTGATTCAAAAACAAACCGCATAAATATCCAAGGAGTACTTTCACCGTTTTTCATGCTCAATAACGTTGGCTCGTTTCTGACGAGACGCGGAGAAGGTTTGATTGGTTTTAATTTTAACATGCGCGGATCTGCCAAAAGCCCTAACGTGACAGTTAATCCACTTTCAGCATTTACGCCTGGGATGTTTAGGGATATTTTTAGACGTCCTCCACCAGAGTAATAATAATGAAACTTTCTGATTTTGATTTTAAGCTTCCCACTGACAGTATTGCCACGCGGCCAGCGTTTCCGCGCGGCGATGCAAAGCTGTTGCTTTATAAATACGATTGCATAGAAGATGCATATGTGAGGGATCTTTGTACTTATCTCCGCCCCGGTGACCGTTTGGTGCTGAATGATACAAAAGTTATTCCAGCTCGATTGGTCGGGTACAGGAAGCGCAATTCGGCGCAAGGACCAGCGCAAGCAAAAATAGAAGTGACATTGCTTGAGCCACAATCTTCAGGTCAGTGGAAAGCGCTCATTAAACCTTTAAGAAAACTTATACTTGGCGAAAAGATAGTTTTCCAAAATGGCCTCACTGCCATCTGTATGGAAAAGATAGATGGTATTGCTTTGCTAACCTTCTCGGTCCAAGGCGATGCGCTAGATGCTGCAATTGACGCAAATGGCCAGATGCCTTTACCGCCATATATTGCGGCCAAGCGTAGTGCTGATAAGCAAGACAAGATAGATTATCAGACAGTTTGGGCCAAATATCGTGGCGCTGTCGCCGCGCCCACGGCGTCTTTACATCTGGATGATGTGATTTTGAATGCATTGGAAAAACATGGTGTAGAAATAAGTTACGTGACATTGCATGTTGGAGCGGGCACATTTCTTCCTGTAAAGGTCGACGATATTAGTTTGCACAAAATGCATGCTGAATGGGGGCATGTAAGCCGATCTACTGTTAACGAAATTAATGCAACTAAGGCTACAGGTGGCAGAATAATTGCGGTTGGAACCACTGTTTTAAGGTTGCTTGAGGCCGCTTCTCAGCCTGGGTTGCTAGGGGCTTTTGAGGGAAAAACTGACATTTTTATCTATCCCGGGTTTGAGTTTAAAGTCATTGATGGTTTAATAACTAATTTTCACCTTCCTAAGTCGACGCTTTTGATGTTGGTCGCCGCATTAATCGGAAAAGAAAAGCTTGATCGAATTTATAAGCATGCGGTGCGGCAAAATTACCGTTTCTTTAGCTACGGCGACGCGTCATTGCTTTTTCGGAAATAAAGGCGTCTGGTAATAGGGTAAAATTTGCTTGGGCCCTAGCTTTTGGGAAACTAATAACATAAACATTTAAGGCTTTGAGATGGTCCAGGTTTTGTCACGCTCATGGGCGTTGCTTCTCGGAATGATGCTGCTGATGGTAGGCAACGGCTTGCAGGGTACTTTGCTCGGCGTGCGCGGTGGAATTGAGGGCTTTTCCACCTTCGAGATGTCTTTTGTAATGTCTGCTTATTTCGCGGGATTTTTAGTGGGTTCGCGTGTTGCGCCAGAAATGATTCGTAGGGTAGGGCATGTTCGAGTTTTTGCAGCTCTTGCATCGTTTGTGTCCGCAATTTTAATTTTGTATCCAGCGTTTGCTAATCCGGTTGCTTGGGCTTGTGGCCGCATTGCTATCGGTTTTTGTTTTTCTGGTGTTTATGTCGCCGCAGAAAGCTGGCTGAATAATTCAGCTGACAACTCAAACCGGGGTAAAGCCTTATCCATTTATATGATTGTTCAAATGTTTGGTATCGTTAGCGCTCAGGCCTTGTTGGCCCTGGGGGATGCTACCGGATATGCCCTTTTTATTGTGTCCTCTGTTTTAGTTTCAATTTCATTTGCACCTATTTTGCTTTCGGTGGCACCAACACCTGCATTCGAAACGGCGAAACCAATGCCATTGCGCACTCTGATAGAAACATCCCCACTTAGCTGTTTGGGAATGTTCCTTCTTGGGGGTGTTTTCTCAGCACAATTTGGGATGTCAGCGGTTTATGGAACAGCAGCTGGTTTATCTATTACCCAGATTTCGCTCTTTGTATCAAGTATTTATATTGGAGCTTTATTGATGCAATATCCAATTGGCTTGTTTTCAGACCGGGTTGATCGAAGATTAGTAATATTGGTGGTAGCACTTCTGGGTGGCTTGGCTTCTGTCGTGGCTTTTCTGAATGGTGAATATTTTGGAGCTCTGCTAATGGTTGCTTTTGTTATTGGTGGCACTTCCAATCCACTTTATTCATTACTTATTGCTTACACCAATGACTATCTTGAAGCCGATGATATGGCAGCGGCTTGCGGCGGCTTGATTTTCATTAATGGAGTAGGCGCCATTTCGGGGCCTTTGATAATAGGTTGGGTAATGGATCGATATGGGCCGGAGTCCTTCTTTGTGGTGATAGCTGTTTTGATGCTAACAATGGCAGCATATGCTGGATTTCGTATGACGCAACGTACGCGCGTTGGTATCGATGATGGAGCGTATGCACCAGTTATGCCGAACGCAAGTTTAGTTGCTGTAGAAGTTGCTTCGGAATATTATATCGAAACATCCCTTGAAAGTGAGATTAATGATACTTGAACTGTCGATTTTCTTTGCACTTTATGCGCCACTAGGTACTGATTAAATATCAGTAACGCTTTTGAGGCGAATTAAATGGTAACTGCAAACCAAGTTGTGGAGTTTTGGATCGATGAAGTTCGTTCCGATGAATGGTATGTGGGTGGTGTGGAACTGGACCAAAAGGTAACAGAAGGCTTTGAGGCTACTTGGTGGGATACGCTGAAAGGTGGCAATGCTTTATGGTTAACCTATGCCACAGGGACTTTAGCGTATTTAATTTTAATGGATCAAATGTCCCGAAATATGTTTAGGGGTACAGCGCGTGCATTTGGATCTGATAGGCAGGCGCTGGCTGCTGCAAAATCGGCAATTCAAAATGGTTGGGATTTACGTATTGATGAACCAGCCCGTCAGTTTTTTTATACACCATTAATGCACTCTGAAAGTTTAACAGATCAAGACCGAGCCGTCCGCTTAATTAAGACACGCATGCCAAACGGGCAAGCCTTGCAGCTTCCGCATGCACGTGTGCATCGCGAGATCATTCGCCAATTTGGACGATTCCCATTCCGCAATGCGGCTTTGGACAGAAAGTCTACTGCACTTGAAATAGCATACGAAGTAGCTGGTGGATATCGTTTGACGCTCAAGGAGTTGACTGAGCCAATTACAGCATAAGTAAATCGACACTCCTAAAATACTATAAATGAATTTGCGTCTAGTTTAATTATAGTTTAATATTAAACTATATTTAAATATGGAGGCACAAATGTTGGCATCTGACTATGATCTTATTGTTATTGGCGCTGGCCCCGGCGGGTACGTTGCTTCCATTCGTGCAGCACAACTGGGATTAAATGTAATAGTTGTTGAGCGTGAGCACATGGGCGGTATTTGTCTCAATTGGGGATGTATACCGACAAAAGCTATGCTGCGATCATCCGAGGTCTTTCATTTAATGCAGCGTGCCGAAGAATTTGGATTATCGGCTGGGAATATTAAATATGACCTTAATAAGGTGGTTGAGCGTTCTCGTGGTATTGCAAAGCAGTTGAGTGGAGGCGTGTCTCATCTTCTGAAGAAGAATAAGGTTGCAACCCTGATGGGACACGCAACCATAACTGAACCGGGTGTAGTTCAAGTAAAAGCAGAGAATGGCATGCAAGTCCTTAAAGCTGCAAACATTATCATTGCCACAGGCGCTCGTGCCCGTGAGCTTCCCGGCCTTGAGGGAGATGGAGATGTTGTTTGGACCTATAAAACGGCTCTGGTACCGCCACATATGCCAAAAAAACTATTGGTCATCGGATCGGGCGCAATTGGAATTGAATTTGCAAGTTTTTATAACACGCTGGGGGCAGACACCACGGTTGTTGAAGTTCTGGATAGGGTAATGCCTGTTGAAGATGCTGAGATCTCAGCTTTAGCAACGAAGGCTTTCGAAAAACAGGGTATGAAAATTTGCACCAAGGCGAAGGTGAAAAAGCTTGATCGAGGTGTCGGGAAGGTAACTGCCCACATTGAACAAAATGGAGTCACTACAACTGAGGTTTTTGATGCTGTAATCTCGGCTGTTGGCATTGTGGGGAATATCGAAGATTTGGGCTTGGAAGCGCTTGATGTGAAAGTTGATCGTACTCATATCATTACAGACTCGCATTGCCGGACAGGTGTTAAAGGTTTGTATGCAATTGGTGACGTTGCAGGAGCACCTTGGCTTGCGCACAAAGCGAGCCACGAAGGGGTTATGGTTGCTGAATTGATTGCAGGCCAAAAACCTCACCCTGTAAAACCTGAGAGCATTGCGGGTTGTACCTACTGTACTCCCCAAGTTGCGAGTGTTGGCTTCACCGAATCTCAAGCTAAAGCCGCGGGTTATGATATTAGGATTGGCCGTTTCCCTTTCGTGGGTAACGGCAAGGCAATCGCCTTGGGTGAGCCTGAAGGCATGGTCAAAACTATTTTTGACACAAAAACTGGTGAATTATTAGGTGCTCATATGATAGGGGCAGAGGTCACTGAGCTGATCCAAGGATATGTCGTGGGTCGTCAGCTTGAAACGACAGAAGAAGATCTCATGAACACTGTATTCCCTCATCCAACATTGTCAGAAATGATGCACGAAAGCGTGTTGGATGCTTGGGACCGTGCGATACACTTTTAAAGTATGAGAATATCTTGAGAATTGCTTCCAATTCCAGCGTGGAGATACAGATGCGTTCAGATTGGGTGCTTATTGCATTAATTTTTGTAATTGGTATTTTTGCTGCTGGCCAATTTATAAAAGTCTCGCTGTCATTGCCTCAACTTTCTGAGTTTTATGGCTACGGCATAGCTGAAGTTTCGGTTCTGGTTTCACTCGTTGGAATAGTTAGTATAGTATTTGGCTTAGTGGCGGGTAACATTGTAGCTGCTTTTGGTGCTCGCAAAACGCTTTTCACTGCTTTGCTAATTGGGTCATCAATGTCAATTCTGCAAGTATTTTTACCGCCTATATGGGTGATGTCGATTTTGCGCTTTGTTGAAGGGTTTAGCCATTTGGCTATCGTTGTTTCGGCTCCTGCCATGATGGCGGGCGCAGCAAGTGAGAGAGCAAGGCCGATTGCAATGGCGCTTTGGGCTACTTTCTTTGGTGTTTCCTTTGCGTTAGCCACTATTATAGTTCCGAAACTCCTGGATATTGGTGGGTTGCCTATCCTATTTGGAATTCATGGAATTGGTTTGTTGGTTCTTGCTGCATTAGTTGCATTGCGGGCTCCATATTCTAATTATTGCCCTTTAGAGTTACATTATTTGCGGACACATTTGACGACATATTCGACGCCAAACCTCTGTGCACCTGCGTTAGGATTTGTATTTTACACATTTATTTATGTGGCTTTGTTAACTTTTTTACCAGATGCAATTGACAAACCAAGTTGGCAGACCTGGCTTCCTTTGCTCGCGTTGATTGCCACGATGGCAGCAGGTTGGCTTTCACGATTTTGGGGTACTTGCAGAATCTCACTTTGTGGGTTCTCTTTAACTATTGGTGGTGGATTGGCAGTGTTGTTTGGTTTGGATATTGCTGTCTGGGTTATGTTTGTTGGGTTAGGATTTATCCCAGCGGCCCAATTTGCGATGATCGCAGAGCTAAATGGATCTGAGGGCGAACGAGCAAAAGCCGCAGGCGCAATCGCGCAAATGGGTAATATTGGCACTGCCAGCGGTACGCCAGTTTTTGCAGTTCTGTTAATATGGGGTGGTGCGAGTTGGATATTTTTTTCAATTATTGTCGCTGCCTGCCTCGGATATGTGACGGTTTGGTTCTACTCGCGACAGATATCTCCAGTTACCTAGAATAAATATTTAAAATTAGAACTCAATACAAAGGTTCACATAATGTTCTCATTTTTTAATTGGTCCTACTAACACTTAACACTATGTTATTATTAAACACTGAGGTCAAAAATGGTTGAACTAACTAAAATCGAAGTTCGCGGTGCTCGTGAGCATAATCTAAAGAACATTGACGTCGATATTCCACGTGATCAGTTGGTGGTTATTACAGGCCTGTCAGGATCTGGAAAGTCGTCATTGGCATTTGACACGATTTATGCCGAAGGACAGCGTAGATACGTTGAAAGCTTATCTGCTTATGCTCGGCAATTCCTTGATATGATGGAAAAACCTGATGTGGACCATATCAGCGGTCTTAGTCCTGCTATTTCAATAGAACAGAAAACCACATCAAAAAATCCTCGTTCGACTGTAGGAACGGTGACAGAGATCTACGACTACTTGCGTTTGTTTTTTGCACGTGTTGGTACACCTTTTTCGCCAGCCACTGGATTACCTATCGAGGCGCAGCAAGTTCAAGACATGGTTGATCGTGTAATGAAGATGGATGACGGAACGCGTGGCTATCTTTTGGCCCCAATCGTACGAGATCGAAAAGGTGAATATAAGAAGGAGTTTATAGAACTTCGCAAACAAGGCTTTCAACGGATTAAAGTTGATGGTGAGTTTTACGACCTTGATGAACCACCGACGTTGGATAAAAAATTTAGGCACGATATCGACGTTGTCGTGGACCGGATTGTTGTGCGGGAGGGCGTGGAGACTCGTCTTGCAGATAGCTTTAGAACAGCTTTGGACTTAGCAGACGGGATTACAGTTCTTGAAACAGCCCCGTCTAAGGGTGAGCCAGAACGTTTTACATTCAGTGAAAAATTTGCCTGTCCGGTTTCTGGCTTTACGATTCCAGAGATTGAGCCACGTCTATTCTCGTTTAATGCTCCATTTGGAGCTTGCCCTGATTGCGATGGACTTGGTGTTGAATTGTTCTTTGACGAGCGCTTGGTGGTTCCGGATCAAACTCTAAAAATATATGACGGAGCTTTAGCGCCATGGCGTAAAGGTAAATCGCCCTATTTTTTGCAAACAATTGAAGCAATTGCGAAGCAGTACAAATTTGATAAGTCTGCCAGGTGGAAAGACCTTTCTGAAATGGTTCAGAAAGTCTTTCTGTGGGGCTCTGGTGATGATGAAATTCTATTTAGATACGATGAGGGTGGGCGAGTTTATCAAGTGTCTCGGACGTTTGAGGGGGTAATTCCCAACATGGAACGTCGTTACCGCGAAACAGATAGTAACTGGGTACGGGAAGAGTTTGAGCGTTATCAAAATAAACGTTCATGCGGAACTTGCGGTAGTTACCGTCTGCGTCCCGAGGCGTTGGCTGTGAAAATAGCGGGTCTTCACGCTGGTCAAGTGGTTCAGATGTCAATCAAGGAGGCATTTGATTGGTGCCAATCTGTACCATCCCAATTGGGTAAACAAAAACTTGCCATTGCCGGTCCAATTTTGAAGGAAATCCGTGAGCGTCTTGGGTTTCTGAATAATGTAGGCCTTGAATATCTGACTTTGGCTCGTAATTCCGGCACTCTTTCCGGTGGTGAAAGTCAACGAATTCGTTTGGCCAGTCAAATTGGGTCAGGCTTGCAAGGTGTGCTTTATGTGCTTGATGAGCCAAGCATCGGTTTACATCAGCGTGATAATAACCGGCTGCTAACAACACTCAAAAACCTTCGTGATCAAGGAAATACAGTGATTGTCGTTGAACATGATGAAGAGGCAATACGAGCGGCCGATTTTGTTTTCGACATTGGTCCTGGAGCAGGTGTGCATGGTGGCGAAGTCGTGGCGTGTGGGACGCCAGATGAGATCATTGCAAACCCCAAATCTGTTACAGGAGATTATCTCGCAGGACGGCGTGCAATTGAAGTGCCGAGCAAAAGACGTACAGGCAATAAAAAGAAAGTCACAGTCTCTAAGGCTAGTGGTAATAATTTACAAAACGTGACTGTTGATTTTCCATTAGGACAATTTGTTTGTGTCACCGGTGTATCTGGCGGCGGTAAATCTACTTTGACAATTGAGACCCTGTTTAAGACAGCATCAATGAGACTTAACGGCGCGCGGCAGACACCTGCACCTTGTGAGACTGTTAAAGGGCTAGAGCATCTAGATAAGGTTATCGATATAGATCAAAGGCCGATTGGCCGTACACCACGATCTAACCCTGCGACTTATACAGGGGCTTTCACTCCTATTCGTGACTGGTTCTCTAGCTTACCAGAGTCCAAAGCTCGTGGCTACAAACCCGGCCGGTTCTCTTTCAACGTCAAAGGAGGGCGCTGTGAAGCCTGTCAGGGCGATGGTGTTATCAAAATTGAGATGCACTTCTTGTCTGATGTTTATGTGGAGTGTGAGACCTGTAAGGGAGCACGTTACAACCGTGAAACTTTGGAGGTTAAATTTAAAGGAAATTCAATTGCTGATGTTTTGGATATGACGGTTGAAGTTGCTCAAGATTTTTTCAAAGCGGTTCCTTCAATTCGTGATAAGATGGATGCTCTGATGCGTGTCGGTTTAGGTTACATAAAGGTGGGCCAACAAGCCACAACTTTGTCTGGTGGTGAAGCTCAACGTGTTAAGCTGTCTAAAGAGCTTTCAAAACGCAGCACTGGCCGAACACTTTATATTCTGGATGAACCGACTACTGGTTTGCATTTTGAAGATGTTCGCAAACTATTAGAAGTTCTTCATGAGTTGGTGGATCAGGGTAATAGTGTGATTGTCATTGAACATAATTTGGATGTCGTGAAAACCGCTGACTATATTATCGATATTGGTCCTGAAGGCGGTGACGGCGGCGGTTACGTGGTGGCTAAAGGGACCCCTGAGTTTGTTGCAGAAGTGGAAGCCAGCCACACTGGAAAATACCTGAAGGACATTCTTGCCATAAAAACTTTTGTAAGTGCTTAAATTATTAAGCTCTCTAAAAGCTGTACATAAATGTTCAAGACTGCACTGGCGGTTTGCACAAAACTTGGTCTAGTAAAATCTGGACGCCGGTTGCGTCCAACTGATCAAACTTTGAACAAAGCGTTTCAATTTTGTTCGCACGGCTCACGCCTAAAATAGGGTCTGTGAACAGGTGAAATTTCTGAGATATCTCTGCATCGCTTAAAGGTAGATCAGTGTCGCCACGTGGGGTACGGGGAGCCGCATCGTAGCGTTTACCGTCTTTCATCAGGATGGAGACCTGAGCCCACCGTTTGCCGTCGCTGATCTGAGTTAGGCGCGGATCATCTATCAATTTTATTACTGTGCTTATTCGTAATATATCTGCAGCATGAAGGGCTGAATTTTTCAACTCAGAAACGCCAACTCGCCCCCTAACAATCATGCAAGCAACAGGAAAGGCGATGGAATATGCAAATTCGTCTGGATTTTTAGGTGTATGACCGGCAAGGCGGGTAGCATTGTGAAAGGTTTTGATTTCCACACTGCCGATATCCTCATGTGCCAGATTGTGCTTTGACATTAACTCAGCCGCTGCATCGATGCTAGGATGTGCCCACCTACAACATGGGTAAGGCTTGTAATGCGTGTCACGAACCAATGCCCAGACGTCGCCCAACTCTTCCCAATGAGTTCCCTGACATGTTAGCGCAGGGGCGCCTGTAAAGTGGTTGATCGCCAAATAACCTGCTGTCACCCCCGTCGGTGAACCCCATCCAACACCATCGCGCACCATTGTTGGGTAATCGATACAACGCATCATTTGACTGCGTGGACCGTGATATTCCCCAATGCCTGCAGCTTCATGGATAATTTCTGCAGTCCCTCCAAGAACGCGTGCAGTCATCGCAGCTACGCCGACGGCGGTCCAAGCCCCTGATGTATGGTAGTCTTCGCAGGTATCATGTTGTGTTAGGCCTGCGCGATAGGAAACCTCATAGGCTAGAGCCAAGTATGTTGCTAAATCTTGCCCCATCAGACTGCGGCCATCCGCTAAAGCAAAAAGTGCGGGAAAAATGGCGGATCCTGCATGTCCTTTGCAAGGTGTAGTGCCATCATGAGCGTCTACGCTGTCAATTGAGATAGCACCAGCCATTGCGGCACCTGCTTCGCTCGTGACGTTGCCATCAAATAGGCAGCGCGCACTGGATATTTTAGTAGGACCAAACATGTCCCTTGCGGCACGTGTTCCAATCCTTGCCATCTTGGACTGAGATCCAATTGCCGCAACGCCAATTGTGTCAAGCAAAGATCGGCGAAGAACTTTTAAAACCTTCTCTGGAAGAGCCTCAAATTGGAGCTCGGCTGCGAAATCTTTCATTAACATGTTGGACCTTACTTTCGCGTCCTATTCTCAAAACGTTGCAACATGGCAGAGAAATCTCGACCTGCACCATCTTCGTACTCCACAAATGCTTCATAGAGCGCAGTTGCCGCGGCTCCCATTGGTGTGTCTGCATCTGCTTCAGTGGCTGCTTGCTGTGATAATCTTAGATCTTTCAGCATTAAGTCTGCTGAAAAACCGGGGCGGTAATCGTTATCAGCAGGGCTTGAAGGGCCAATGCCTGGTGCCGGGCAATAGGCATTCATAGTCCAAGAATAGCCTGAAGATGTGCTCACCACATCAAACATGGCTTGACGGTCAAGA
>CESJ01003708.1_pt1 | contig 11435 bp, 10 predicted proteins | sample 356311 | NCBI WGS metagenome assembly CESJ01 (sample SAMEA2621487, study PRJEB7988) | marine metagenome | biome: marine biome (ENVO:00000447); feature: surface water layer (ENVO:00002042); material: "saline water (ENVO:00002010), including plankton (ENVO:xxxxxxxx)" | depth 5 m
GTCTAAAATTGGTGCAATATGGTTACTGCAGTAACTTCAACGTGATACCTGCGGGCGGCAGTGCGGCGGAATAGCAGGGCATCTCCTTTCAGAGTAAAAACTACCTTAAACAACATCAAATAATTTAACAAAGACACTAGAAACAAGCCTAATCGCCTAGCATAGCAAACTACTGGGTTGGCGCTATGTAATCAATAAATTACTCCCTAAGCGTGCTTTGAACGACAACACCATACTTACCCATTTCTTCTATAGCTGGTTCTATATCATCCAAATCCACATTTTTAAGATCATCGGTCAACCATTGATATGGCCCAATAGAACCCACTTTAGAAACAGCAAGACCTGCAATAAATATCAAAGTCTGAGCACTTTTTTGGTTTATCTCTTCCGCAATTTTCAACCCTAGATCAGCGCGGTCATCCAGCAGGCAGCCAAATACCGCGTCCGACTTTCTCTTATCGCTATTAGTTTGGTCTTGGGCGACCGGATCATAGTCAAGGGCCAAAAGCATCAGATCAGAACCCTTTTTAGTTTGTCCATTTTTCAGAAGCGCTTCACCATATTGCTGCAAAATTACGGATCATTGGGCACCGTTTCGTGCGCTTTTTTGCCATGTTAAACTGCCAGCTTGAGCTTTCCGGACATAGCATTTACGGCAGAAAGCAATCTGTGACATTCAAAATCGTTTGGATCAAGTTTCAAAGCAGCAGGTAACAGTGTCCCTGCGTTTAGATGTCCTACGGTTGAAATAGGCTATTGGCAGCGTGTGAGGGCCATGAACCGCTATCTGTGACGTTAAGACATCGGTGAGGCGGGATTTGGCTCGATGGGCTATCAACGGTTCAAGCAAAACCAACTAACGCCAATTGGGCTCGTGCCAGACTGTATGTTGAGGGGAAAAACCCTGCGCGTCTGCGAGCTCATCTGGATAAAATTCTAGCCAAAACAGCCAAGGTGAAGTGGGTCAAGCATCACGCGGCCGGACCATACAAGCAGATAAATGAGTTCGTAACTGCATTACGCGCTCGTCGTGGCGGCTCAGCGATAGCATTAAAGTTCATGATACTGACTGCTGGATGGACAGGTGAGGTGATCGGCGCACGATGGATCCAGATTGATCTTACTGCCAAAACTTGAACTGTACCGGCAGATCGCATGAAAGCGGGTTAAGAACACAGGGTGTCACTTTGTGATCGCACCGTAGTGATACTCAGCAGCATAAAATCTAACCGTAATCCTGATTAGTTTACATTCCAGGGCTGGAAGGTGAGGACGGGTTTAAGTAATTTCCTTTGGACTGTTGGCAGTCAAAATTATACGCCGCAGGAGATGGCAACGCGGCAGATGTATTTGTCACATCCAGACGAGTTTCTGCTGTGGTACTGAAACAGTTTGTATCATATCTCCATATAGAGCCAAACGCCGTTTATCACTGGCAGGCTGATAAGCGGCTCGTTACGCAAAACATAGATGGATTGGACTGTAAGGCTCGGAACGCTGCATACGTGCCAATCCACGGGCGTTTAGACAGAGTTGCAGTCCTACTGGACGTTCCTCTGATTGGCGCCCCTTGGGACGACGTGGCAGCTGCCTGTGATGATCTGGACGATAACGCACGTCTTACCCCCGTTTTGCTAGACGCTTTCAAAGTATCAAAGACAACGCTCACACCAGAACCTAATGTCTCTCTGAAGCCTTTCGTTTTGCTGCTTGATGAATACGACACCAATCTCTACCGCATTTCAGAAACTGAGAATTGGATGCATGAGGCCCAACGCATTGGGTTCATGGGAACGTCATTCAGCGTAAACATAACCAGCATTGCTTTGCGCATTGCTATTTCATACGAAGCTGCCACTGGGGTCGCTGATCCCCAACCAATTGATCTTGGATACGAGAGAATCGAATATGGCAAAATGACCGCTGCAGAATATGTTTCAGAGAGATTGAGGTGATAATCTGTTAGTAGGCAAGGGTTATCTGCTGAATGCGATAGTCCCAAGTCGCATATTTGGCATGCACTTTTCAGAAAAGTGTCCAAAACGCTACCAACGTAATCTGCACGCACATTGAGGCATTGAATTCATACAACATCAGGTATGTCAAATTACTCAGGAAAATAGTGCCCTCGCAAATCAGGACCTATCCAAGCAATAAGGCCGACGCAATACCACTATGGCAATTGACCTATCCATACTTACGAGGTACGTTTTTTTTGATAAAACTTAAATAGCTCAGAGAGAAAGCCAATCGAGACTCAATCGTAAGAAGCCCTATCAGGTCGGACGTTGCAACTCGCTGAATAGCTATCCAAGAGATCAAACGAAAGCCTCAAAACATGGATATCGGCGCGATCCCTTTTGATGAGAATGCATTTTTGAAACACAGCTTGAGGATTGGTGAAAACATCCGCCATTTTCGGAAAAAACAAGGGCTGTCATTGTCTCAGCTTGGCCTAACTTCCAATGTCTCAAAATCCAACATCTCAAAGATCGAAAATGGGATTATCTCGCCAACGTTTGAAATGATGGAGCGTATTTCGAGTGGTTTGCAAATCCCAACGTCAAGCCTGCTGTCAAATAACGTGCAGAACATCGGCAAAAAATCTTTCAGTAACGCCAATAGCGATCCACGTTCCTTAGATGGACATTATGAATTTGAGTTTTTGTTTTCAGATTTTGCAAGCCGCCGCATGGTTCCATTTGTAACAACGGTTACAGGTTCGGGGTTCGATGATCTCAAGCCACCCGCACAACATCGCGGTGAAGAGTTCTTTTATGTTCTGGACGGAGCCGTGGACTTTATTGGATCCCAAAAACAGGCAACCACCATGAATGTAGGTGACTCGGTCTATTTCGACAGCAACGAAGAGCATCTCGTAATAAATCGTGCGGCAGGACCTTCGAAGGTTCTGTGGGTCTGGCTGGAATAGGAAGGCGCCGCTTTAAAATACCATCCTATTCCAGTTCTATTTTACCATCTGTTCTAAGGCGTTCCCAGCGGCTTCGATTGAGACATCAATGTCATCTTGAGTGTGTTCAGTACAACTCAGGTTATGGAGGATTTTATTGCCCGAAAAGAAGATACCCTGATCGCGCATCAGCTGCGAGAACTCACCATATTTCCCGAGGTCCGCCGATCCGCAGAATTCACGATATCCATTGATGGCGTCAAGGTCAGTAAACACCGGATGGAACATAGATCCGACATTCTGAACCACCATGTTCTGTCCGGTGTCTTTGGCAACCTGATTGAGCCTACTGGTCATCTGATCACCAATGTCTGCGATCTTTTTGAAGTTGGAAAAATTGTCACGACTCATCTCCTCCAGCATAGTTTTGGCCGCATAAAGGCCTAGACGTGGAGCATTGTGACTGCCGTAATGCAGAACCTTGCCGTATTCGATGCTTTCCATAATGTGATCCGGGCCGGCGATGGCAGCCACAGGAAAACCTTGGCCAAGTGCTTTTCCGTAGGTCACAATATCTGGCTTCAGGTCATAGAGTTCGGCCGCGCCGCCTGGGCCAACACGGAAACCCGTGACGGTTTCGTCAAGGTAGAACAGCACGTTGTGGGCGCGGCACAATTCCTGTGCGCGTTTTAGATATCCCGGTTTTGGCAGAATGATCCCCATGTTGGACATCACCCCTTCCATCACCACGCAGGCAATGTCACGACTATGTGCGTCGAGCATCCGCTCCAGCGCCTCTTCATCGTTCCAGACACAAACTAGGGTGTCTTCTAGCGATCCAGGCGTCAGCCCCGAACTGTCGGGGATGCGGACTGGATCATTGGGATGGCCCAGTGTGGTCACCGGCTGCGGGTTAGTGCTGACCAGCAGTCCATCATACCAACCGTGGTAATGGCCCTCAAACTTCAGCACCTTGCGCTTGCCAGTGATGCCGCGCGCCATGCGCACGCCGGTCATGCAGGCTTCGGTTCCAGTGTTGGCGAACCGGACCTTGTCAACATGTGGCAGCATGTTCACCATCAGTTCAGCAGTTTCAACCTCAACCTCGAGCGCAGTGGCAAAATGAGTGCCACCAGCGACTTTTTCCTGAACGATTTCTACGATCTTTGGGTGGGCATGGCCCAGAGGCAGGCACCCAAACGACAGCTGCCAGTCGATGAATTCGTTACCGTCTACATCCCAAATCCGCGCTCCTTTGCCTTCACGCATATAGGGTGGAAAAGGTTTATAGTTCATTGGCCCGCGAGAGGCCGAGCTACATCCCTCAACAAGCACCTTCATTGCGCGGTTGAAATATTGTTCGGATTTGGTTGTTTTCATTTTTGCACCTGGGTTATTTTTATGGATAGCAAGTTTTAAAGCACTGCGAGAAGGTCTCTTGATTGGGCTGCAGCATTTGACACGTTCAGTCGTTCGAACGATTTGCCGAGCAGTCTGTGAAAAGCTTGTTGAGTTTCTAATGTAAAAAAAACAGTTCCGTCGTCTTCGATAAGTTCAATTCCGTCCCATTCTAAAGAACGGTTATTTGTCTGAATTGCCTGTTCCAAAGACCATTCTGGCGGCAAAGAGATTTCGATTTGTGAGCTACTTACTTTGGCAGGATACCCGCCCACAAATTGTTTAATGCCAGGAAGGTGAATATCAGAAATAGTAGATGAACAAAGAGCTCGAAGTGCAACAAGACCCGCCGACGCCGTGACACGATTGAAATGCAGATCATAGGGAAATGCAAACGGCACGCGTAACACTCTCTCTGCCAAGGCAGTTTGATCTTGACCGTTAACCGTTGTTTTTAACAAATAGGGAGGAAGCTCCTGGTCGATTTTCCCGTTCAAAACATAGTATTCGAATGCATGCTGAGCGACGAGGTGAACAACGACATCTTGTGGGTGGCAATTCAGCTGGCAGGCAACTCCTGCTTTTAGTTTTGGTATAGGCTCCTGGACATTACCTATACCGCAATCCGGACCAAATCCGGATCTAGAAAGGACCGGATTGATAACATCGGGATATGAAGCACCAATCCAGCGTGCGCCGATATTTGCTTCGTCAATCCGGTCGCGAAACTTGGACATCAATGCAAGATGAAGTGACATATACCCAGCAAAGGGTAAAGATGGTTTGTCAGTTTTGTCTAGCTTCCACCAAGGCATTAATGAGGGTGCGGAAAAGATCATATCCGGATTAATTTTTCGTAAATCAGAAGAAAAAGATGGGTCATCTACATCGAGTTGTACGCCCTCTATTTTCGGATAAAATCCCTCAATTCCAGCACCTATGATCGCATTGTTCGCACGTAGAACGGCTTTCAACTCACTCCGGCTTCCAACCACAATCCGGTCGAACAGACTTGAACGCGCCACTGTTTCCAACAACGCTGTACTCAACTCACCAAGAGATAAAATAAGAATTGTAGGCTTAGTCAATGGTCAAAAACCTCTAGAAATTTCGCTACCGCCAAGGGCAGTTCATTGGAAATATATCCACCTTCCTGAACAATAACTGTTGGGAGACCGAATCTCTTTAATTGTTCAGCCAGTTTTAAGTACGCCTTTAGTGAAACATTGTGCTCGCCGTGTGGATCAGAGCCAAGGGCGTCAAGACCAAGCGCAACGACTAAAGCTTGTGGTTTGAAAGAGTGCGTCCGTTGAATCAGCTGTGCAAAAGCCTCCAAGAATTCTTTATCGCTTGATCCTTTTGAATAACAGATATTAGAATTGAAGCCTATTCCTTTGCCGGTTCCGGTTTCAGCCTGATAACCGCTGAAAAAGGGATAAAAGTCACAGGGATCTGAATGCATTGACCCGGTGAAAACATCGTTGCGATCGTAAAAGATCGTTTGCGTGCCGTTTCCATGATGAACATCAACATCTATGATCGCAACACGCGAGAATTTTTTACGGAGTAGCTGCGTTGCGATTGCAGAGTTATTCAAATAGCAAAAGCCCATTGCATTGGACGCACCTGCATGATGACCAGGAGGCCTGCACAGAGCATATGCCGGGTTTCCAGTTTGAAGAGTAAATCTTGCCGCATTTAGGGCACATTGGGCAGACGTGTAGGATGCAGTCCAGGTTCCTTCTGCTATTTCGCAAGCTAAGTCGCCAGCGTATCCTCCGAGACGCCCTATAAGGCTTTTCAGTCTCGGGTGTGGTGGTGCATCACTTAGAACATTGGGTATCAGTGGACTGCATTTTCCATAAGTTCCAATCCATTGTGCATAAATTGTTTGAAGAAACTCGATGTAGCCAGGACTGTGAACCTTCAGAATATGGTCTACCCCCAAATCTTCAGGCACCGTTATTACATGGTTCCGTCGGTGAAGTTCTGAAAAAATAAACTCACCACGTTCCGGCCTTTCAGGACTGGCCACGAGTCGACCAAGTTGAAGAAAACGAGCATCAACATGGGCCAGTTGGGTCTCAGACCAGTATACTTGCATCAAATTTCTTTCACCGTTGACACACGAGGCGAACCATGCTGTGTATTTGTCATCGTTTCATATTTGAAACATATCTCTCTAATTACAGGGATTGTCAACAACAACAAGGAGTTAAAAATGTCAAAGCACACATACTTATTGTTAAAAATAAAATATTTATTATTAGGAGCAACGATTTTGCTCTCAACAGCTGCAAGTGTCCAAGCGCAAGAATACAAGTGGCGAATTGCTACATTCGACGGCGAAACTGGCGCTTACTGGAATAATTTTCTAGTGCCATTTGTTGACAATGTCGAAAAACTGACCAATGGGCGCATGGTTTTGGAACCCATTCCAGGAGGTACGTTAGGAAGTATATTCAAAATCTACGAACAAGTCGATGACGGTTTGGTCGAAATGGCGATGATGCCGCCGACATTTCTGGGCACAGAAGATATGACCAACGCGACAATTCTTGCGTTCCCGACTGGCCTAGGTGTCGACTCTTTGTTGCCTTGGATATACGAAGGTGGTGGGCAAGATATACTGAAGGCTCATCGAGCAGAACGTATGGACATGCACGCGTTTGTGTTGGGTGTTGGGCCCACTGAAATCTTCGCGCATAGTCGGAAAAGCATTAAAGAAACCAGCGATTTGGCCGGGTTAAAATATCGAACTCTGGGGAACTGGGCAGCAATTGTTCAGGAGTTTTTTGACGGCGCACCAACCACAGTTCCAGGAGCTGAAATCTATGGTATGCTCGAAAAAGGCGGGTTGGATCTGACTGAATATTCAACTCCGAGTGAGAATATGAAACGCGGCTATCACGAGGTGGCGGACTATATCATCTATCCGGGAGTGCATGCCAACGCGTGGGGATTCGAAGGTGTTGTCAAAATAGACAAGTGGAATGAGCTGCCAGCAGACATCCAACAATCTATTGAAGTCGCAGCACAACTGGCAACCTACACGGGCTTTAACAAATTTATCATTGATGACCTGAACGCTATGCAAAAGCTCCAGCAGGGCGACAACACCTTTGTCCGCCTTTCTGATGACTTTATCGCCGAAACCCGAGCCGCAGCCAGAACCTGGGCGTTGCGCGAAGCCGGAAAAGCTGAAGCCGACGGAAATCCATATCCGATGCAGATTTATAATTCGGTAACCGAATTCCAGGATCTATGGATAGAAAATTCCAAATATATGGGCATGGACTATCGTCCATAACAAAAAACATAAGGCAGGCCCGCCGTTAATTTTGGCGGGTCCGTCAGTTTGGAGATAGAATGAAAAAGGCTATTTCTTATCTAAAAGCTTTAGACAAGTTGGGCGTTCTCCTCGCATATTTGTCTAGCGTTGGCATTGCCGCGATGATCGCTATCACGGTTTACGAAGTCGTTGCCCGCAAGGTTTTTTCCGCACCAACTCTTTGGTCAAATACGTCAAGCTATATGCTAAGTGGGACCATATTCTTGTTTGGTGCAGCGTATACGCTGCGTGCTGATAGGCATGTCAAAATTGATTTCATGCTGACTGTTATGCCTCTGAGAATTCAGCATCTCATTAGCTTTCTCTTCTATGCTGTTATCTTTTTTCCAGCGCTATGCTTGATCTGTGATGTCGCTATGACCAAAACACTAAAGGCTTATGATCGAGGAACACTGGAAGCAATGAGCGCGTGGCGGCCAGTTATATGGCCCTTTATGGCAGGGATGGCGCTTGGTCTTGCAAGCCTCACTCTTCAGGTGTTCATAGAAATGTTGCGACATCTCCTCGTGATCATTAGTCCGGTGGATGTTGACAAAATATTGGATACTTTTGATCAGCAACAAAATTCACATGGATAATGTCTCCTTCAGCGCACTCATGTTTCCACTTCTGTTTTTTTTCATATTTCTTGGTGTTCCTGTTGCATTTTCACTTATTACCACCGCGTTCATTGGTGGCTGGATGGTGTTTGGGCCGCTTGCGGCAAACCAAATATTTGGTATCATTCAGCACACGGCAACTCAATTTATTCTAACAGCGATTCCAGCATTTGTATTCATGGGTGTCGTGCTTGAATCCTCGGGGATTTCTGCACGACTTTTCCAGGCCATGCATGTCTGGTTGGGACGGCTACCCGGCGGGATCGCACTCACAACAATGAGCATGGCCGGTATCGTGGCAGCGTCGACTGGCATAGTTGGTGCTGTAGAAATTGTAATTGGCATAATGGCGATTCCAATCATGCTTTCCCAGAATTACAGCAAGTCACTTATTTCTGGAACCATTTGTGCTGGCGGTTCACTTGGCACTATGGTGCCACCTTCAATCGTGATCGTTATTTACGCATCGATATCGAACCAGTCTGTTGGTCGGTTGTTCTGGGCTGTTGTAATACCTGCAACTATTATGGTTTTCCTGTTTTGTGCATACATTTTTCTAAGCGCCTTATTTTGGCCAGAGACCGCCCCACGAGACAAAAACACCGAAACTGTTCCCCTACGAGAAAAGCTCAGGTTGACGGCAACAGGCATCTTCCCAGCCATGGCTCTGATTGTAGCGGTCCTTGGATCCATCCTTTGGGGCATTGCAACACCAACCGAGGCGGCATCTATTGGTTCAGTCGGCGCAATCATTCTATCGATGATGTACCGGACACTTACATGGACTGTAGTGAAAGATGCCTTTGTTAAGACGATTTTTATAAACAGTATGATTATGCTGATCGTTGTTGGAGGAAATGCATTTTCCGGTATTTTTCGGCTCCATAAAGGTAATGAACTGATACAGGCGATTGTTGATAGCTTGAGTGTTACACCCACCGGAGTTGTACTAATTTTATTAATAATTGTGTTCGTGGCTGGCCTTGTACTGGACTGGGTATCTATCGTTTTGATCACATTACCAATTTTTATGCCTTTATTGACCACAGCAAAAGTGGAACCAATCTGGTTCGCAACACTTATGATTATAGTGATCCAGACATCTTATCTTACCCCTCCAATGGCCCCATCAATTTTTTATCTCCGATCAATATCTCCACCTTCGATAACCTATCGTGACATGTATCTGGGTGTTGTGCCCTTTATCATCTGTCAGATAATAGTCTTATTAATCGTCTGGTTCTTTCCTTTGGCTGCAACCTATTTGCCAACAACATTTATGGGCCAGAACTGAACTTTTCGACCAGGTTGATTTCACTAAATTGGTGTCAAATCATCGGCTGTGAGAAATCTGATGTAAGTTAATGGTGTCCCTTTCAAGTCTCCAAATACAGAAGTGATTTCCAGACAAGAACTGAGTGAGGCTGTGACCGATGGGACTGTGTATCTGACATGTTGGATGACAACTGCACAGCTTGAAAAAATGAAAGCAAAGAGGCACCTCCCATTTGATCCTCAGTATGGCTCGATCATAATAGGTAATGTTAGAGGCGAGTTTTATGTAAACACCGTCTCTGTGGCTGAAGCTAAAGGCTTTAGACGGGTGGGTTATGTACTAGTGTGATTGCATTTGTGAGGTCAGATAATTGCTTGCTCAGTTCTTTCAAATAACTAAACTGCACTAGCCTTTTTAAGAAAGGTTCATTCGATGAAACGCAAACTGACTTATAAATTGCTTTGTTTTTACTATTAAGCACTCTTTGTATTTTTATTGTGCTTTTAATTTGCAGAAGAGTAATAGCTAATCCGCCAGCGTATGGAACCCGCAAGCCCACAACGGATAAAGTCCGTTATTGCCAGATGTTAGTCAATCGTTTGGTCATCGATCACAAATTATAAATGATGATTACTATGGTGTCGGTGGTAGCAGGCCAATTCCGAAAAACTGGATGAATGCTAGGAAAGAGACGACTGAAAATGCTAGATTAAACATCATTACTGGGACCAGCATTTGAAAAACTACGTATCATAATGTCTCTGCGTTGAGGGACTAATTCATGTTCCATATCTACTCTCCCGTCTTATCCGCTCATATGATGAGCGCAAATGGAGGTTTCAAGTCTCAAGTTCTGATACTGAGTACTGGAAAAGCAAAAAGGGCGACACCCGAAGGTGCCGCCAGAATTATTGAACCAATCGGGAGGAAAGATATTCAATAAGGGGTAAGGTTGGGAGAAGAATAGCCTCATGTACGCACGTGACTCAATATCTGAAGTGCCGAAACCAACAATTCTGCAATGCGTGAAATGCATATGTTGCATATGTATATTTTTCAATCAGAGTTAGAGGCATTTGTTGCATTTTAAAGCATAATAATACGACACCAAGCCTCGTAGCTGTGGAGAGTGTTTGTGGGTAGACCCATCAAGGTTTCGCCATGCTTGGCTTGAGGCTTTGCGGCTAGGTTCTCTTTTTGGGAGCAGACAGATTATAGCCGCTTTAGCTGGCAAGATAAACGCTACCTGCACAAATCATGATCTGAATAACGGGCCATGCACACATAACGCCATACACCCCAGTGGCCCTTGCACCCCCTATGTAACACCTCAATGTATTGCACACAGACAAGTGACCTGAACTCATCCAGTGGTCAGTTTAATGGGCCATAATGGTGATCATATTGAGTAGGTGATACTTGTCACAACTACCCTACTGAGGGTTTTACTAAATAGACCCAACAGTCGGGGTTCAGCCATTACACAGCTTATGCTGATCCGTACTGTGTCTGCACTTACATGTTCTACAGTTTGAGCAGATTAGAACACCTATGCCCGTCACATCTGCCCCACTAATGAGTGTTAGCAATTCAACCCAGCATCAGGGCCAATAATCCACTTAAATACAGCACGTACGGCGGCGGGACTGCCTCATCGCAACATGCATAAAACCTGGCACACGTTTACGTCTCGGACTATTCGGGGCGGTATTAGGCGAGAGCTATTGATGACTGTGATGGGCCATTCAGAGGAGCAGGTAACCACTCAAGTTTACGGGCACCTGATGGATGATAGTTTCGGTGACACTCTAAAAGTTTTACAGTCTTTGGAGAGCGGGTTGAGGCAGCAGTAGCTAAAACTTGCGCATTCAACGTATTACCAATCAACAGTTATTG
>CESJ01048979.1_pt1 | contig 11416 bp, 11 predicted proteins | sample 356311 | NCBI WGS metagenome assembly CESJ01 (sample SAMEA2621487, study PRJEB7988) | marine metagenome | biome: marine biome (ENVO:00000447); feature: surface water layer (ENVO:00002042); material: "saline water (ENVO:00002010), including plankton (ENVO:xxxxxxxx)" | depth 5 m
CTTACTTTAATTTTATTTTTTATTTTCAATAAATATATCCTCAATTACCAAGACAATATTATAAAATAATAATTAAAAATATTTATTTTATCATTTAAAAGCTGTTAATAATGTTTCCTTTGATATTAATAAAGGAGAAAGCTTTGGTATTGTAGGCGAGTCGGGCTCAGAAAAAGTACAATTGCACGCCTTATTGCAGGGCTTGTTAGAGTAGATGCTGGTAGCATTAAAATTTTTGATCAGGAAGTAGTAGATAACAAAAATATTAAAGATGTCATTAATATTCAACGTGATATACAAATAATTTTTCAAGACCCTTACTCTTCTCTCAATCCAAGAATAAGAGTACAAGATATTATAGCTGAACCGATAAATTTTTATAAAACTGCATCAAATTATAATGAGACTAAAGAAATTGTATGTGATCTTTTAAATCATGTTGGTTTGAGTAAGACTGCTTTGCTAAAATATCCTAATCAATTTTCAGGTGGACAAAGACAACGTATATGTATTGCAAGAGTTCTTGCATCACGACCAAAAATTTTAATTTGTGATGAACCAACATCATCCCTTGATGTATCAGTTCAGGCACATATTTTAAATCTGCTAAAGGACCTTCAAGATGAGTTAAGCCTAACTATGTTATTCATTTCTTATGATTTGCCTGTCATACGACAAATGTGTGATAGAGTTGCAGTTATGCGCAAAGGACAAATTTGTGAAATTAATAGTACTGACAATATATTTGAAAAACCTGAACATTCATATACGAAAGAACTAATCAGCTTAATACCAAAAATTGAATCTATAAATCAATCTTGTTGATTTATAGTAAACAATAAAAGCATAGGGTAGGTAATTGAACCTAGCGTGGTAGCTAATTCAAAAAAAAGGTTGTTAGTGTTCAATTTATGTTTATTAAAATATTTTATCAGGATATAAAATAGATATGTTTAAAATAAAAAATCAATTATGAAATCTATACTTTTTGGCTCTATTGGCGCTTTAGTAGAATGTTCAGAAATTCAAAGAAAAGCTTTTAATTCAGCATTTCAAGAATATGGATTAGATTGGTACTGGAATATTGCTAATTATATTAAAATGCTTGAAGAACCTGGTGGTTTAAATAGAATTGTTGAATATTCAAATTTTAGACTATCTCAAGAAGATGCAAAGAAAATTCATCTTTTAAAAATAAAACATTTTAAATTGCTATCTAAAAATTCATTAAAGCCAAGAGAAGGTATTGAAGATGTCGTTCAATATGCTTTGAAAAATAATATTAAAATTGGTTTTATTACAACTACTACTAAAGAAACCTTGGATTTAATAACTGAAAATATATCTAATTATATAGATTTTACAAAATTTGATTTAATTACTCATGATGAATTAGTAAATAAAAGAAAGCCTGACCCAGAAGTTTATAATTACGCTTTAAGAGAACTGAAAGTAAATAGTTTAGATTCTGTTGCGATTGAGAATACTTTTGAAAGCTATAATTCTTCTAAAAAAGCCCATATACACACTTTATTTTATCCAGGTGAATATACAACTTATGATCATAGTGCTATTATAAGCATGGATATTTTTAAATCAGTTAAATCTTTTTTTGAAAAGGCTTAAATTATTAAATGGCAGAAATTGAATTAATTAACGTATCAAAAAATTGGGGTGATTTCAAAGCTGTTGTTGATTTTAACTTAATTATTCGAGATGAAGAGTTTTTAGTTTTGTTAGGTCCGTCTGGTTGTGGAAAAACGACTACCATGAGAATGATTGCCGGTTTGGAGGAATTAACAACAGGTATTATTAAAATTGATGGTCATATTGTAAATGAATTAGAACCCAAAGATAGAGATGTTTCTATGGTGTTCCAATCATATGGCCTTTATCCAAATATGACTGTTTATGAAAATGTTCGGTTTCCACTTAAAATTAGAAAAATCCCTAAAAAATATCATGATGACTTGGTTATGAAAGCTATAAATATGGTTGAACTAGAAGATTTTTGTCATAGAAAACCAGCTGAATTGTCAGGTGGGCAAAAACAAAGAGTTGCATTAGCTAGAGCTTTAGTAAGAAAACCTAATGTTTTTTTAATGGATGAGCCTTTGTCCAACTTAGATGCAAAATTGAGAGTGTCCACAAGGGCACAAATTAAGCACCTTCAAGACAAACTGAAAATCACTACTATATATGTTACTCATGATCAAATTGAGGCTATGACATTAGCTGATAGAGTAGTTGTAATGGACAAAGGAGTTATTCAACAGATTGATACACCCAAACAAATTTATGAAAAACCAATAAACACATTTGTTGCGTCTTTCATTGGTAATCCTCCAATGAACTTAATTAAAGGTAAAATTGAGAATGGTATTTTTCTATCAAAAGATATTCATATTCAGAATTTTTATCACATAAATGATGAATATATACTTGGATTTCGTGCTGAAGATGCTATAATAAATGACGGAAACGTTGGAAATATTAGGGGCCCAATATTTTCCATAGAACTTTTGGGGGACTCTGTAATGGTTACATTAAAAATTGAAAATTGTTTTATTTCTGTAAAGATGAATAATACTTATAATGCATCCATTGGAGACGAAGTAAATATTTCAATTTTGTCTGCAAAATGTCAAATATTTAATAGTGAAACTGGTTTAAATTTAAATTAAAAAAAGGATAAAAAATGAAACTATTGTTAATAAAATTACTATCTTCAATAATACTTTTAACGTCTACAAGTGCATTTGCATGTAGTATTTCAGCTAGAGTTAGTATTGTTGGTAACGAATTTCCTGCAATTCAGACAGTTGGCTCTGGTGCTAAAGAATGTAATGGTGCAAAAGTATCTGCAAACCTAACCGCCGATCATCAGAAAATTAATGTTGCTGGAATGAGTAGTGATCCAGCTGAATATACATCAGCTATTGTCGCTAATACATCTATAGTTGCTTTACTGAATAATGATCTTATTAGACCATTGGATGATTTGGTAGCAAAGCATGGAAAAGGTATTAAGAAAAATCAATTAATTACAATTGATGGTAAAGTTATGGCTGTTGCTTTTATGGCAAATGCTCAACATTTAGTTTACAGAAAAGATATTCTTAAAAAACTTAATATTAGCTCACCTCAAACTTATGAAGAAATGCTCGCTGCGGCAAAAAAAATTAGAGTGTCTGGGCTTGCAAAGAATCCTATTGGTGGTGCTTATAAAGCTGGTTGGAATTTAGCTCAGGAATTTAATAACATGTTTATTGGTTATGGAGGCAAGCACTTTAAAGGAAACACTCCTGAACCAAATGTTAATTCTGATGCGGGCGTAAATGCTCTTGAAATGATGAAATCACTTTCTGCATTTATGAACCCTGATTATCTTACTCATGATAGTAATGCAACGAATGCAGAGTTTAGAGCTGGAAATGTTGCTCTTATGAATATGTGGGGAAGTAGAGCAGCTACACTGACTGATGCTGACGGTGTTAGTGATGAAGTTAAAAAAGGAATGGCTATATCTGGACCAATGACAGTTGGAGGAGGAAAAATACCTGCATCAACATTGTTTTGGGATGGGTTTACAGTTGCAAAAAAAATTAGTGATAAAGAGGCTGAAGCAACTTTTATTGCTATGACTAATGGAATAAGACCTTCAATTATGGAAAATCAGGATATAAGAAAACAGGCTGTTTGGTTGATTGATGGTTACAAGCCAACAGATTCTGCTAAAGGTGTTTTTGCAGCTGCAAAAATGAACACTACACCCTATCCTATGTTGCCTTATAATGGTATTATGCATTCGGCAATAGGTGCAGAATTATCTGATTTCATGCTAGGCAAAGAAACAGCTAAAAAAACTTTATCTGATATAGAAGATGCTTATAGAGCGTCTGCTAAAGAAAAAGGCTTTTTATAGAATAAATTGACTAGAGAGTTTATAGCTCTCTAGTTATATATTATGAAACATAAAACTTTTTTTTGGTTTATACTTCCTACTTTTCTTGCAATGTTTTTTTTCATTATGTTGCCAATAATATCTATTTGTCTTCAATCAATACATACACCTCATGAGAATGTATTGGTAACAGTAGAAAACTGTGATCCTTTTGGATGTAAAAAATCAACTTCTATTGATCATAATGCGACAAATATTTTAAAAGACAAAAATCCATTAGGTAAATTTGTTGGGTTTGATATTTATTTAGATAGAGGACACTTAGCGATTGAAAAAATTAATGAAATTTGGATGAAAGAGAGTAACTTCTTTGATTTTCTCGCTTCAATATCAAACTTACCATTATATAAAGCTATATTTTTTACTTTAACATTTACTTTTACTGTTACACCTATAATGCTCATTTTAGGTTTGTTAGTTGCATTAGGAGTTAATTCTATAAACAAACAACTGCGAGGAATGATAATATTCTTTTCTTTATTGCCAATGATTGTTACCCCATTAATTGGTTCTATAATTCTTTTTTGGATGATTGATAGTCGGGGAATAATTGGAAATTTATTACAAATATTTTTAGATGACCCAAATTTTTCCTTAAAGGCTTCAACTAATATAACTTGGCTTATGTTAATTTTATATGGAGTTTGGCATGCCATACCTTTTTCTTTTATTGTTTTTTACGCTGGGTTACAAACTTTGCCAAAGGATCAAATAGAATCGGCTCAAATTGATGGCGCTAATAATTTTCAACAAACAATTCATATAATTATACCACATTTAATGCCATTAATAACATTCGTTACTTTAATGCAATTAATGGATAACTTTCGAGTTTTTGAACCAATAATTGGCTTTAATGCTGAGGCACACGCAACTTCGTTAAGTTGGATAATATTTAATGATTTAGGTGGAGAAACTAGACAGCTTTCTGCTGCGGCCACTTCATCTATTTTAACTATTATAGGTGTAATAATTTTATTATTGCCTGTCTTAATAAAAACATGGAAAGAGTTTGAGTTTAAAAAATGATTTTAAAATCACATAAAAAAAATTTCAAATACACATCAATAATAATTTATTTTTTTGTTTTATTATGGGTTTTGTTGGCTTCATTCCCTTTTCTATGGACTTTTTGGGGATCGTTTAAGGTAGAGTTAGATTTCTTTTCTATTGCAAATTGGACAAATGCAATTACGGGTGAAAATACTAAACAAACATATGGTTCTCCATTTACATTTGTTGGATATCATGGAGCATGGGTGGAAGAAGAGTTTTGGAAAGCTTTTATTAACACTTCATTAGTATGTTTATTTGTCGTTGTTACATCTTTAACAATAGGAACATTAGGCGCATACGCTTTATCAAGATCAAATTATAAATACACATTTTGGCTTTTAATTATAGCCTTGATTTTTCGAGCTATGCCTCCAATTACTCTAGTTGCTGGATATCTTCCTCCTTTTTTTGAATGGAATATATGGGGAACATTGCCTACAACAATAATAGTTTTAGTTGCAATAAACCAACCATTTACTTTATGGATGTTGCATTCTTTTTTTCAAAATATACCTAAAGAATTAGATGAAAGTGCTAAAGTAGATGGTTGCTCTCAATATCAAGCATTTGGGCATGTCATTGTTCCTGTGATGTGGCCAGGTATAATTACAACTGGGTTATTTAGTTTTTTATTAGCCTATAATGACTTTGCTGTAACCTCGATGTTGTTATCAGATGAAAATAGGACAATGGTTCCTAAAATAGCAGCTTTTTTGGGCACAACTTACACTGAAGGAAATGTTATGTTTGCTGTAGCAGCTGTGGTTTCAGCAACTGTACCTCTGTTTATATTAATAATGTTTAGTCAAACTAAAATAGTAAGTGGCTTAACTCAAGGCGCTGTTAAAGGTTAAAGGTTTAAAATTGAATATGAAGAAATCAACAATTAAGCAATCAATTTTCACTACTGAAAATGATTTATCAAAGACACAAAATACTAAAGAAGTCATTGATAACATGGTTAAAGCATTAAATGATCATAGAATTGACGATATTGGAGAATTTTTTTCCAATCAATTCAATTGGTTTGGCAATTATGGATGTGGAACAAAAAAAGGTTTAAAAGAATTTCAAGATAATTGGCAAAAACCTTTCCAAGAAGCTTTTTCAGATAAAGTTTGCATAGATGAAGCTAGATTATTTGAAGGAGAATGGGGGGCTGCTTTTGGAAGGCAAGAAGCTGTCCATACTGGGAATTTTATGGGAGTTAGCCCTACAAATAAAAAAATAAAAATTAGATATATGGATTTTTGGCAAACTAAAGATAATAAAATTGTTAATAATTGGGTAATGGTAGATTTTCCAGATGTTTTAAAACAGTTAGGTGTTGATGTTTATAATGGTCATGGGTGGGAAAATTTTGATATTAACCAAAAAACAAATAATTGTTTTACTGATGAGAATGAAATAGAAAAATTTATTTATGAAATTACAGAAGAAATTTGGGAAAACAAACAAGTTGAGAATATTAGAAAATATTATGGTTTAGATGTTATTGTTAGATCTCCTTCAATAACAACTTATGACTGTGATAAAGTTGTTCAAGCAACATATAAAACACTTGATCAATTTCCAGATAGAGAATTGATAGGTGAAGACGTTATTTCATGTGGAAAAATTAATGGCACTTATCTTAGTTCTCATAGAATACTCTCAACAGGAACGCATTTAGGTGATGGTTTCTATGGAAAAGCTACTGGCAAAAAAATAATATATAGAGTGATTGCAGATTGTCTCGTTGTAAATAATATAATAGTAGAAGAATGGATAATTAGAGATGAGGCAAGTATATTAATACAGCTAGGTTTTAATGTTAGAAATTTTGTTGAACAAAAAATTAATGATGGTTCATTTTCAAAAACTGATATTGAATTTACAAAAAATGCATTTGTACAAAAGTATATTTTGAATGATTGCCAAAATGAGTACGCCTTAAAATATAAAGATTATTTTACAAAATTAATTAATAAAAACACCTTATCTCTTAAAGATTACTATGATAGAGCTGCACAATTATATTGGATTGGTGGAGAATTAATATATACCCGTGAAAAAATACTTGAAAAATGGAATACTTTTCTTTCATGTTTTGAAATATTAAAATATGAGGTTTCAAGTAGTATATCTCTTAGCCAAAATAGGATGAAACCAAGGTCTGCACTTCGGTGGAGACTAGTTTGCAAGCATAACTCCAATGGTTGTTTTGGTATAGCTACAAATAAAGAAATTGAAATATATGGTATAGCACATGCAGAGTTTGGCAAATATGGTATAGTTAGAGAATTTATATTAATTGATGAAATTTCAATTTGGAAACAGATATTAATTTAACTAAATAGGGTAATTATGGATAACTTTAACGTAAAAAAAAGACTTGTTAGGTACGGAGAACTTATACCTTGTAAATCTGCGTTTATTGACACACACACACCAGGTTCAAACGAAAAAGAAAATTTTACTATTATCGGTTCAGGTGTTTCTGAGAATCCAGATCAGCATGTACATATTGGTATACCTCATGGTTTTAATATTGGAGCTGCTGGTCAACCCCCTAAATGTAATAATTCACTTCATAGCCATCGTACAGCAGAAGTTTTTTTTGTTTTATCAGGTAGATGGAGATTTTTTTGGGGCCGTTATGGTAATGCTGGAGAAGTGATACTTGAAAAAGGTGATATCTTTAATATACCCACTGGAATTTTCAGAGGATTTGAGAATATTGGAGAAAGTTATGGGATGTTAATGGCAATATTAGGTGGAAATGATGCTGGAGGAGGTGTTATTTGGGCACCAGAAGTTTTAATGGAAGCAGAAAAGCATGGTTTAGTTTTATCAGAAAAAGGTAAAATTTATGATACTTTTAATGGTCAAAAAATTCCAAAAAATGAAGGGTTAATGAAATCATTAACTGAGAAAGAACTTAAAAATTTTCCAGAGTTATCAGCTAATGAAATAGTACCTAATTATGTAGCAAGATATTTAGATCTTCACTCAATGTCACAAAAAAAACCTTTAACTGTTATTGGTGAAAAAGGAATTCTTTTTGATAAGCCTGGGTTTGAAGTTGAATTTATTTCTGAAAAATCATTTACAGATATTAATAATATTTATGAAAAAGATACTGTGTTTATGCCCTTAGATGGCTTTTGGAGAATAGATTCAGATTTTTGTAATATTATTCTAAATCCAGGTGATACTTTTTCATTACCTAAAAATAATAAATATACTTTAGAGCCAACTAAACCTGGAATGGCGTCTATTTACAAAGTTATACCAACCAATCATATACCAGGTCTAACACATAGGAAATAAATGAAAAATGACTATACTTACAACACATGTAGGGTCTCTTCCAAGGCCTAAAATAGTTTCAGATCTACTTTTTAGTAGAGAAAACAACGAAAAATATGATCAACAACAATTTGATGATATAATTACAACAAGTGTAGAAGAGGTAGTAAAAAAACAATCAGATCTTGGGATAAGCATTATTTCTGATGGAGAAATGTCAAAGATTTCATACGCTACATATGTTAAAGATAGATATAACGGTTTTGCTGGGGATAGTGAAAGAAATCCGCCTCAAGATTTAGAAAAATTTCCAAATTATATGAAAAGAATAGCTGCAAGTGGAGGCACTCCTACTTATACTCGACCATGTTGTGTTTCAGAAATTTCATCAAAAAAAAATAATGACCTAAAAAATGACATTCAAAATCTTTTAGATGCTTCTAATAAAGTTAATCATAAACAAATATTTATGAATTCTGCATCTCCAGGTGTTATATCGCTCTTTTTAAGTAATTCTTATTATTCGAGTAGAAATGAATATTTAGATGCTATTGCAACAGCTATGCAAGAAGAATATGAGACAATAGTTAATGCAGGTATTCAACTTCAATTGGATTGTCCAGATTTAGCTTTATCAAGACATATGACTTTTAAAAATGAGAGTGACGACGACTTTATTAAAATTGCAAATCACAATATGGAGATACTTAACGAAAGTCTTAAAAACATTCCTTCAAATAAATTAAGGTTACATGTATGTTGGGGGAATTATGAAGGTCCCCACATTCATGATATATCAATTGATAAAATTTTTGAAGTATTGATGTCTTTTAAAGGTAACTATTTACTTTTTGAATCGTCAAATCCAAGACATCAACACGAATGGGAAATTTTTGATAAATTAAAAAATAAAATACCTGAAAATAAAGTACTTATTCCTGGAGTATTGGATACAACTAGTAACTTTGTAGAACATAGTTCTCTTGTTCGGCAAAGAATTGATAAATTTGTTAATATTGTTGGAAAAGAAAGAGTAATAGCAGGCACTGATTGTGGCTTTGGAACTTTTGCAGGTTTTGGAAATGTAGATCCTGATATTGCTTATTTAAAGTTACAGTCATTGGTTGAAGGTGCAAGCCAAGTTAAATAAGAAAATAGTGGAATTAATTAATTGAACTTTCAATCTCAAAAGAAAATAGTACTTGATTTTTATGATGCGCTTCAAAACTCAGACATTGAAGAAACTTCAGACGTGTTATCTAAATATTGTTCAGATGATCTGTTATGGCGCGGTTTTCATCCATTTAATGAAATTAATGGTTTGGAAAATTTAGCCTCGGAGTTTTGGTTGCCATTTAGAAGAAGTTTTACAAAAGTTCAAAGACGCATGGATATTTTTTTAGCTGGTTCAAATTCAATTGTGGGTAATGAAGGTGTTTGGACTGTTTCTATGGGGCATTTAATGGGCTTGTTTGATAAACCTTGGCTAGGAATTAAACAAACAAATAAAATTGCAATGTTACGTTATTGTGAATTTAGTAAAATAGAGAATGGTAAAATTTCTGAAGTAGCAATGTTTTTTGATATTCCTCATTTAATGATTCAAGCAGGTCTAAAGCCTTTTTTAAAAGAAACTGGCATAAGTTTAGTTCAGCCAGGTCCCTTAACGCATGATGGATTGATGTTTACTGAACAAAATCTAAATGAAGGAATAAGAACTAAAGACATAATTGAAAATATGATTAATGACGTAAAAACTTGGAAAAGTACAAATAGGGATTCATTAATCCAAGAACTTCATAAAAGTTGGAATGAAGATATGATTTGGTGGGGACCAACTGGAATTGGTGCTACCTATACCATAGAAAGATATGCAGATCAACATGCTGGTCCATTTAGAGAAACTTTTAAAGATAGAAATTTTAATGGACATCTTTGTCGAGTTTCTGAGGGTATGTATGGTGGTTTCTTTGGTTGGCCAAATTTAACTTTAACTCCTACTAAAGAGTATATGGGTATTAATGTTACTGAAAAGTCATGTGAAATGAGAGTAATAGATATGTATAGAAGAGAGGGTGAAAAATTAACCGAAAATTGGATATTTATTGATTTTTTACATTTTTGGAAAATGCAGGGAATTGACATTCTTGCTAGCTTATAATTAAGTTAAAATAAGTTAACTAAATTTTTATAACCTTTAATCTATAGCACTAATATCCATTTCAAGTTTCTAAGACCGCAAAACAAGCTAATGAAAAAAAATTAGGGTGACAAGCAACAAAGTATCTTTTTGATGAAAAAGAGATTTTTTTAATTAATTTGACCTGTCTTGTAAATATAAATTATAATAGTTACAGTAAGTAAAAACACAAAGGAATGTCTTATGCTGTCTTGTGGTAAAAATAAATCAATTATTTTCAATGGCTTACAAGCCAAATTAACAGGTTTGAATCTATGACAATAAAAAAAATATTAATTTATATAAATATTATTTTATTTTTTAACTTATTTTCAACAACTCATCTATTTGCTAATGAAGAAGCAAAAGGGATTGTTAAAGAAAGAATGATTAAATTCAAAGCTAGCAAAACATTAATGAAAAAAATTAATAAAGGTCTTCAGAATCAGAATTTTAGAGTTATAGAAAAATCTGCAGAAGCGCTCTTAATTTGGGGTAAAGAAATGTCAAAATATTTTCCTGAAGGTAGTGATAATCCTCCTTCAAAGGCATCATCAGATATTTGGAATGATCCAGAAGGATTTAAACAAGCTATAAATAACTTTCAATTAGCTTCTTTAGAACTTATTACACAATCAAAAACAAATAATATGGATCAGACTATTAGTTCTTTTAGAAGTTTAGCTGGAACTTGTAAGGGTTGTCATGAAAAATTCAAAAATTAATTTTAACATCATCTAAAAGGAGAAATTAGATATGCAAGGAGTAGTTTTTTTAGGCAATAAAAAGTTAGAAATGCAAAATTTTGAAGACCCTAAACCAGGACCAGATGATGTTATACTTGAAATTCAAGCTTCAGGAATGTGTGGAAGTGATCTTAAATTCTATAGAGCAAATGGAGGCCCATCAGCCTTAGGTCTTGGTGG
>CESJ01142893.1_pt1 | contig 11416 bp, 13 predicted proteins | sample 356311 | NCBI WGS metagenome assembly CESJ01 (sample SAMEA2621487, study PRJEB7988) | marine metagenome | biome: marine biome (ENVO:00000447); feature: surface water layer (ENVO:00002042); material: "saline water (ENVO:00002010), including plankton (ENVO:xxxxxxxx)" | depth 5 m
AAGCTATGCCTAAAATGAAAACAAAATCTAGTGCTAAAAAAAGATTCAAAGTAACTGGAACAGGTAAGATTAAAAGAAAACACGCTTTTAAAAGTCACATACTAACTAAAAAGTCTAAAAAGAGAAAATTAAAATTAACTCATACTGGACTTGTAAGTGATAGTGACAGTGATAACATAAAAAAACAATTACGTTTGAAATAAAACGGTTTATAAATCAAGTTTAACCAGGAAAAAGGTTTAAAGTTCATTGTATGACACCTAATCCAAAAAATTAATAAAATGCCAAGATCAGTAAATTCAGTCGCCTCAAGAAAAAGAAGAAAAAAAATTCTTAAACTAGCTAAAGGTTATTTCGGAAGAAGAAAAAACGTTTGGACAGTAGCTAAAAATGCTGTTGAAAAGGCTTTGACATACGCATACAGAGATAGAAAAAATAAGAAAAGAACATTCAGAGCTCTTTGGATTACCAGAATAAATGCAGGAGCAAGATTACATGGATTATCTTATTCAGAACTAATGGGTAAATTAAAAGCTAACAATATAGATATCAATAGAAAAGTACTAGCTGATTTAGCTATGAACAGTCCAGAAGCTTTTACAGAAATCGTAAATAAAGTAAAGTAATTTTTTTTAAAAAGGCATATCCTCATTCTCATCTCTATACCCTCCACTTTCAAAAGCTTGATCTGGATTAACTTTAAGACTATCCTTATTTATTTTAGATTGATATTCAAAAGGAGTTTCAAAATTATCTAGATTTTCGAATTTACCTAAATTAGATACAAATTTAAGCTTGATATTATTTAATCCTCCGTTTCTGTGTTTTGCTACAATAAATTCAGCTTGGCCTGCTGATGGAGTTCTTTCTTCATCATCCCACTCATCTATTTTATAATATTCAGGCCTATAAATAAAAGATACAATATCAGCATCTTGTTCTATAGCACCAGATTCTCTTAAGTCTGAAAGTATTGGCCTTTTGCTACCTCCTCTAGTTTCAACAGCTCTTGATAATTGTGATAAAGCAATAACTGGGATGTCTAATTCCTTTGCTAGAGCTTTTAAATTTCTAGAAATTGTAGAAATTTCCTGTTCTCTATTACCGTTTTTATTTGATCCTCCAGCTGTCATTAATTGAAGATAATCAATAACGATAAGTTTAATTCCATGTTGAGATGATAATCTTCTAGCTTTAGCTCTTAAGTCAAAAATAGATAATGAGGGTGTATCATCAATAAACAAAGGAGCATTTTCGAGAGCGGATACTTTTACGTTCAATTGTTCCCATTCAAATTTTTCCAAATTACCAGTTCTTAATTTCTCAGATGATAATCCAGTTTCAGAAGATATTAGCCTAGTAATTAACTGAATAGAAGACATTTCTAAAGAAAAAAAGGCAATTGGTATATTTTTAGCTACAGCAATATTTCTAGCCATAGATAATGTTAATGCAGTTTTACCCATTCCAGGTCGAGCGGCTATAATAACTAAATCACTTGGTTGCCATCCTGATGTCAATTTATCGAGTTCTGAAAAACCAGATGGAATTCCACTGAGTCCGTCTTTATTTGAAATTTCTTCAATTTTTTTCTTTGCTTGTATCACTAAACTCTGTGCAGTCTCTGTAGATTTCTTAATATTACCTTGAGTAACATCGTACAGTTTAGACTCCGCCTTATCTAATAAATCAAAAACATCTTTAGTTTCATCATAAGATTCCTCAATTATTTCAGTTGAAATTCTTATTAAACTTCTTTGTATGTATTTTTGTAAAATAATTCTAGCATGATATTCAATATGAGCAGATGAGGATACTTTTTGAGTGAGTTGAACTAAATAATAGTCTCCACCAGCTTTTTCTAATTTACCATCTGACTTAAGTTTAGAAGAAACAGTTAATAAATCTATGGGTTCAGTATTTTCAAATAACTTTACTATACTTTGAAAAATATATTTATGAGATTCTTTGTAAAAGGCTTCTGAGTGTAAAATATCTATAACTGCATCAACACCCTTCTTGTCTATCATCATTGCTCCTAAAACAACTTCTTCTAAATCTAATGCCTGAGGAGGAAGTTTTCCTTTTTCAAAAGGGACAACCTGTGGGTTTTTAAAAGATCTATCAAAATTTGGCTTCACCTTTTCCATACATCTAACTTAGAAAAAGTAAAATTAATTTAACTATAAATGAGAATTATAAAACAAACAAGAATTTGTTAATAAAGCTAAATAATTGTTAATATCTGAAAGTTTATTCATCAAAAACACCCATTGATGTGAACTTATCCATTCTTTCATTTATTAAAACATCAATATTTTTTTGTGATAATAAATTGAATGAATTGATAATAGCTTTTTTAACAGATTTAAAAACTTTATCTCTATCATTGTGAGCCCCACCTAATGGTTCAGGAATAATTTTATCAATTAACTTATTTTTTTTCATATCTGTGGGAGTTAATTTCAAAGCTTCAGCAGCTTTCTCTTTGTAATCCCAACTTCTCCAAAGAATTGAAGAACATGATTCAGGTGAAATTACAGAGTACCAAGTGTTTTCCAACATCATTACATGATCACCAATAGCAATTCCTAAAGCTCCCCCTGAAGCGCCTTCACCAATAACGATTGAAATAATTTGAGTCTTTATATTGAACATTTCAAATATATTTCGAGCTATAGCTTCTCCTTGACCCCTTTCCTCAGCTTCTAGTCCAGGAAAAGCACCTGGCGTATCAATTAAAGTAACAATAGGGATATTAAATTTCTCAGCTGATTTCATTAGTCTCAAAGCTTTTCTATATCCTTCAGGATTAGCCATACCAAAATTACGATATTGACGTGTTTTTGTATTATACCCTTTTTGTTGGCCAACAAATAAAAAAGATTGGTCGTCAATTTTTCCGAAACCACCAATCATAGCCTTATCATCAGCAATATTTCTATCACCATGTAGTTCTAAAAAAGAGCCTTTTGTTAAAGCATTAATATAATCTAATGTATAAGGTCTTGATGGATGTCTAGATAATTGAACTCTTTGCCAAGGTGAAATATTTTTATATATTACTTTTTTAGTAATTTCAATTTTTTTTAACAGCTTTTCACAAGTCTCTGAAACGTCAACTTCTGATTTATCACCTATTAATTTACATTCAGTTAACTGATCCTCCAATTCCTTTAAAGGAAATTCAAAATCTAAATATTCCATATCAATAAAATAATTTTCAAATATATAAATAAAAAAAATTAAAGACTTTTATTTTTACGAAGCTTTATAATTCCGTTTAATATAACTGAAAGAAAAATTAAAATAAAACCAATATAAAACTCTAAAGAGAGCTGACTGCTTTCATTAAGAATAATAATTGCTAAAATAATTCCATAAACTGGTTCCATATTAATAGATATCATTAATGAATATGGAGACAAATGTTTTAAAACATCAACAGAAATTACAAAAGCATAAGCTGTACAAACAGTTCCTAACAATATCAGCCATAGTAAGTCTGATTTAGAAAGATCAAAAAATGTATTATTAAAATCACCAACAAAAATTAAAATCAAAGTAATTAAAATAACACCACCTAAAAGTTCGTAAATAGAGATAACTAAGGAGCTAGCTTCTTCAATAAGTTTTCCGTTAATTAATCCAAAAATTACACTAAGAAATACAGAAATCAAAGCATAAAAAATACCTTCAATATAATAATACTGTGATTTAAAAATTAACGAAGTTCCAGCAACAACAAAAACTCCTAAAAAAACTTCGTATAAAATTATTTTTCGTTTGTAAAACAAAGGCTCTAAAAATGATGTTAAAAAAGCACCTAAAGAAAGAACACTTAGTGTAATTGAGACATTAGACACTTTGATTGCTTTAAAAAACGTAATCCAGTGTAAAGAGATTAATGCTCCACAAATAATTAATTTAATTAAAAGTTTCTTTGAAACTTTTATATTTCTTTTGAAAATTATAGCAAATAAAATCAAAAACAGAAAAGCTATTAACATTCTATACCAAACTAAAGGTAAAGACTCAATAGAAATTAAAGAACCTAGTATTGCTGTAAATCCAAAAATGAAAACTATAAAATGAAAATGCAATAAGCTTTTTAGTTTATTTTTTTGCATTTTTTAAAAAATAAAAAGCTAATAATAAAAAAACAAAATTTGGTATCCAAGCACCCAAAAAAGGAGATAAGTTAGATTTACTTACCATAACTGAAAAGAATTTATCAAAAAAGACAAACGTAAAAGCAGTAATAATTCCAAATGCTAAATTAATACCCATTCCTTCTCTTCTTTTAAAAGATGAAACAGAGACAGCTAAAAGAGTTAAAACAAATGTAGAAAAAGGAATACTCCATCTTTTATGTCTTACCAGTAAATGATTATTGATTAAAGGGGAACCACTCTCAATTTCCTGATTAATAAATTTATTAAGTTGAAAGAAGTTTTGTGTTTCTGCCATATAATTTAGACTTGAAAGTTCGTTTATTTTAAAAGAAAAAACGGTGTCTTTAATTCTTTTAGATTCAATTAATTGTTTGTCATTTTTAAAACTTCTTTTAAAATAATCATTTAGTCTATATGTACTATCCTCCGAAACCCACCTTATATTACGAGCAGTTATTTTATACTCTAAAGAATTATCAGTAAATTTTTCATAAGAAAAATCATAGGCCATTTCTCTAGTTGGATTATAGCTACTAACATAAACAAAATCACTATCACTAACTTGTTTATAGATTTTAGAGGTTTCTCTAGATTTTTTATTTTTCTTTAAATATTTATACTGAAATTCATTGTATTTTTTGTTCTTTTCTGGTACTATAAACATTCCTGAAAAAAGAGCAAAAAAAGCAATAATTGATGCTGCTATCATAAATGGTTTTAAATATCTATTAAATGAAATACCTGAACTTAAAATCGCAATTACTTCCGAATTATTAGCTATTTTTGATGTAAACCAAATCACAGCTAAAAAAACAAAAATTGGATAAAGAGTATTGCCGAAATACCAAACAAAATTTGAATAATAATCTACAATTTCATTGAAAGGAACATCAAATTCTTTTAATTTATCAATCTTTTCTGATAGATCTACTAAAATTCCTATGGGAACAAACAACAATAACATTGCAGTGAATGTTATCAAGTATTTTTTAACTATATAACTATCTAATATTTTCAAAAATTATAATTTATTATCCATTTGTTTAACCATTATTTTTTTCCAAGCTAAGAAAGTACCTTTTATAATTTGGTTTCTAGCTTCTCTGACTAACCATAAATAGAAAGCTAAGTTATGAATTGTTGCGATTTGTCTTCCAACGGATTCTTTAACAGTGAATAAATGTCTTAAATATGCTTTTGAATAGTATGTATCAACATATGAATAATTATCAGAATCTATAGGGCTAAAGTCACTCTTCCACTTTTCATTTTTTATATTAATTCTTCCATTAGCTGTAAACAACATTCCATTTCTTGCATTTCTAGTTGGCATTACACAGTCAAACATATCTACGCCAAGGGCAATATTTTCTAAAAGATTTATCGGAGTACCTACACCCATTAAATATCTTGGTTTATCTTCTGGAAGCACATTACACACAACTTCAGTCATTGAATACATTTCTTCAGCAGGCTCTCCTACTGATAGACCTCCAATTGCATTTCCAAAAGAATTAGTTTCAGAAATAAATTCTGCAGACTGTAACCTCAAATCCTTATATACACTTCCTTGTACAATAGGAAATAAAGTCTGAGAATATCCGTGAATTGGATCTGTCTTATTAAATTCATCAATACATCGTAACAACCAGCGGTGTGTCATATGCATAGATTTTTTTGCATAATTATATTCACAAGGATAAGGCGTACACTCATCGAAAGCCATTATTATATCTGCTCCGATTGATTTTTGAATATTAATTGCTCTTTCAGGTGTGAAAAAATGATATGAGCCATCAATATGAGATTTAAATTTAACTCCTTCTTCCTTAATTTTTCTATTTGCTGATAGAGAATAAACTTGATAACCTCCACTATCAGTAAGAATTGGAGAATTCCAATTCATAAACTTGTGAATTCCTCCAGCTTCTGAAATAATTTCAGGCCCTGGTCTTAAATATAAATGATAATTATTGGCCAAAATAATATCAGGATTAATTTCTTTTTTCAAAACCATTTGATCAACCCCTTTAATAGAGGCAGCAGTACCTACAGGCATAAAAATAGGAGTTTGTATTATACCATGATCTGTTTCAATGGTACATGCTCTTGCTTTTGTTTCAGGATCTTTATGCTCTAGTACAAATTTCATATAATAAAAATTCAAAGATAATCATCTATAGTTATTAATATTATGTATTTAAAATTGTTAATTAATTATGTATTTAATTATTAAAAAATGTTTGTAATAGAAATGTATATAATTAATTTTATATGAATAAAAAAAATCCATGCAAACTAATTTAAATGAGTTAACTACTCAAGTAAGAAGAGATATTCTTAGAATGGTTCATAAAGTTAATTCTGGACACCCTGGTGGGTCATTAGGATGTGCTGAATTCATGGTTGTGCTGTACAATGAAATTTTGAATAGAAAGGAAGAATTTGAAATGAATGGTTTAAATGAAGATATATTTTTCTTGTCAAACGGTCACATATCTCCTGTTTTTTATAGTGTTTTAGCTAGATGTGGATATTTTCCAATTAAAGAATTAAATACTTTTAGATTGTTGGATTCAAGATTACAGGGTCATCCTACTACACATGAAGGACTTCCTGGAATTAGAATTGCCTCTGGATCACTAGGGCAAGGATTATCAGTTGCCATAGGAGCTGCTGAAGCAAAAAAACTTAACAACGATTCAAATTTTGTATATGTATTAATGGGTGATGGCGAACTTCAAGAAGGTCAAAACTGGGAGGCTATTATGTATGCATCTGCTAAAAAGATTGATAATTTAATTGCTACGGTTGATTTAAACGGAAAACAAATTGATGGAGCAACAGACGATGTACTTCCAATGGGAAGTATAAAAGGAAAATTTGAAGCTTTTGGTTGGAATGTAATAGAAATCGAAAACGGAAATAATATTAAGGCTATTTCCAAAGGATTAATAAATGCAAAATCACTTTGTGGAAAAGAAAAACCAATCTGCATATTACTTAAAACTATGATGGGTAATGGAGTTGATTTCATGATGCACACTCATGCATGGCACGGAAAAGCACCTAACGATGAGCAGTTAGAATCTGCTCTGTCTCAAAATAAAGAAACTCTTGGAGATTATTAATAAAATCACAATAATGAAAGAATATACTTATAAAGAAAAAAAAGATACAAGAAGTGGTTTCGGAGCCGGCTTAGCGGAACTTGGTAGAAAAAATCCAAATGTTGTTGCGCTTTGTGCAGATCTTATTGGGTCATTAAAAATGAATACTTTTATTGACGAAAATCCCGATAGATTTTTTCAAGTAGGTATTGCTGAAGCTAATATGATGGGGATAGCTGCTGGATTGACAATAGGTGGTAAAATTCCATTTACTGGTACATTCGCTAATTTTTCAACTGGAAGAGTTTATGACCAAATTAGACAATCGATAGCATACTCAGGAAAAAATGTAAAAATCTGTGCATCTCATGCAGGTGTTACTCTTGGTGAAGATGGAGCTACTCATCAAATACTAGAAGATATTGGTCTTATGAAAATGCTTCCTGGAATGGTCGTAATCAATCCTTGTGATTACAATCAAACAAAAGCTGCTACAATTGCTATTGCAGATTATGTAGGGCCTGTTTACTTAAGGTTTGGAAGGCCTGCTGTTCCAGTTTTTACACCAGAAAATCAAGTTTTTGAAATAGGAAAAGCAATAAAATTAGTTGAAGGTAGTGATGTTACAATTATTGCGACTGGACATCTGGTTTGGGAAGCATTAGAAGCTTCAAAAATTTTAAATAGTAACGGTATTTCTGCTGAGGTATTAAACATTCATACTATTAAACCATTAGATGATAAAGCTATAATAGAATCTGTCTTAAAAACTGGATGTGTTGTTAGCGCGGAAGAACATAATTTTTTAGGTGGTTTAGGGGAAAGTGTAGCAAGAGTATTAGTAAAAAACAATCCTGCTCCTCAAGAATTTGTTGCTACAAATGATACATTTGGTGAATCAGGGACACCCAAACAACTTATGGATAAATACGGTATTAATTGTCAATCTATTGTTGATTCTAGTATAAAAGTAATTAATAGAAAAAATAATTGAAAAAGCTCAATTTATTATTCTTAATTATATCGCTAAGTGCATTTTCTCAATTTGAGTATGGAATTAAAGGGGGAATTAGCCTTAATAGTAACTTAAATATTGATTCAAAAATTGAGTCTATAGAAAATACCATAAATATTTTTGAATCAAGAAACGGTCAGCATATTGGTGTTTTTCTTAAACTATCAATTAATGATTTATTTGTAAGACCTGAAATAATATATTCTAAAATAAAAAATAGTTATGATATTCCCCCTTTTGTTTTAGCTCAAACAAATAATATTATTACAGATTTCAACCAACATAAAATTGATATTCCTGTGATGTTAGGTTATAAATTTTTTGGATTATTAAATGTTTTTGCTGGGCCAAGATTTGAATTTATAAAAAATGTAAGCTACGATAATATTGACTTAGATGATCTAAAAAATAAATATCGACTGGGGCTTCAATATGGTATTGGTATAAAATTTGGAAAATTTGAAATTGATTTGAGAGCCGAAAGAGGATTTACTAAAAATGAAATCAATTTCATGAAAAACCAAGCAGAAGCTAAAAATCAATTTATAACCTCAAATGGCAGATTATATCTGTTGGGAGTTTCTTATTACTTGTAAGTTAATCTTCATCGTTATCTAAATAATCTGGTGTTCCATCTCCATCAGTATCATCAGCAATACCATCTCCGTCGACGTCGTATTCATCAACTGTTAATATACCATCTCCGTCATCATCACGATCTCTATAATTAGGTATATTGTCAGAATCCGTATCATCATTACTAAAAATATGGTCACCATTTAAATCTTCATCAATAGAATTAACCCCATCTGCATCATGATCTGTAGTGTTCATGGTATACATGTTTACTTGAAAAATAAGGGGGGAATAGGGTTGTATTCCTACAGTACTATTTTCGTAATATCCTAAAAAAGAAGGCATTATTACAAAACCTACTCCGAAATTATTAAAATCATAAGTTCCGTTTGGATTTGTTGAAATCTCACCTCTTTTCAATAATGCATTAAATTCTTTGAATCCTCTAACTACGGTAGTATTATCTAGCCAAATTGGGTTTTTCCTAGTATCAAAAACACTATTCCCTAAGGTTAAGCCTTTGTAAGAAACAAAAACTGAATCAGCAACTGTGGGTTTCTCAAGACTACCTTCACGATTTATGATATAATACATATTATGTGGAACTACTTCATCATTTTCATCAATAATATCAATACTCATTGAAGTCATTTGATCAAATAATGATATTTTGTCACTATTATCGCCTGAAATCGTGTCAATAACTAATTCGGCAGAATTATTAGAAGATAAATTAGAAAAATCTTTATAATTATAAAAATGAGTCTTCATGAAATCAATTATGGAATCGTTTTCAATAACATATTGAGTAGAAATAGGTTCTAATGGAATATCTTCTGTTTCTTCACTATCTGTTTTACTACATGAATAAAACAAAATAATAGTTGATAAAAAATATACAGAATTTTTGAACAATTTTTTCATTTAAAATAAATATGTCGCAAGATACAATTTTCTTATATTTCTGATATATTATATATTTAATTTATTTATGAGAATTGATCTATTTCTTTGGTATACAAGAATTTTTAAATCTAGAACAATAGCTAGTAATGCATGTAAAAAAGGTCATGTGAAAATAGAAGCTAAATCTATAAAACCATCATTTGATGTTTTTAATGGGTCATCATTTAGTGTGAAAAAAAAACAAATATTATATAATTTTCATATTCTTGATCTTCCTTCATCTAGAGTTGGTGCTAAAATTGTAGATCTTTATTTAAAAGATTTAACACCAAAATCTGAAAATGAAAAAAAAGAAATACTAAATAAATACAAAAATAATTTTAAATACGAGAGTAAGCCAAGTAAAAAAGAAAGAAGAGATATAAATGAATTTCTAAATGAATAATTATATTTAATAAAAATTAAAAGTTGGAAAATAAAATTTTAAATACAGACCAAATAAAAAAAATTGTAAAAAGAATAGCCTATCAGATTCAAGAAAATAATTTAGAATATTCAGAAATAATTTTAATAGGAGTCTATAAAAACGGGTATATATTGGCAGAGATAATTGAAAAAGAACTTAAAAAAATTTCTAAATCAAGCGTCGAATTATTTTTTATAAAAATTAATAAAGAAAACCCAATGGATAATATAAAATTAGATTGTGAAAAAGAATATTTAAATAACAAATCCATAGTACTTATAGATGATGTTCTTCACACTGGTAAAACTTTAATTTACTGTGTTAAATATTTATTAGATGTATCTATCAAAAATTTTAATACAGTTGTTTTGATAGATAGAAATCACAAAAAATTTCCAATTAAAGTAGATTTTAAAGGGATTTCACTTTCAACTTCTATAAGTGACCATGTTGAAGTTTTTTTTAAGAATAATGAAAGTTATGCTATTGTAAATTAAGCTTACCAATTATTTCTTTACATATATTATCTAAACCTTGGTTAGAATCCGTAATTATAAAATTAGCTTGATTATAAAATATAATTCTCTCAAATAAATGTTTAGAAATAAATTCTTTCAATTTATTAACTGAGGAAATAGATTTAATAATTGGTCTTTTAGTTTTTTCTTTAAATAATCTCTGAGAAAGGACTTCAACAGTAGTATTAATAAAAAAAACATTTTTAGAACAATTTAAAACAATATCCATATTATTGTGATAACAAGGAGTTCCTCCACCTAAAGAAATAATACTCTTCTCATTTTTATTTAATAATATTTTAAGAAATTTATTTTCAATATTTCTGAATTCAATCTGCCCTTTAGATTCAAAAATTTGAGGAATTGACATTTTATATTCGTTTTCAATAAATTGATCAAGATCAAATGAGGGTAAATTAAGAATAGTTTCTAATTTATTAGATAAGGAAGTTTTACCAGAACCCATATAACCTAGAAGAACTATGTGTGAATTAACCATCTATGTGAATATATTAATTAAACAATAATACTAAGCAAATTTATAAGAAAATCTCTTTGATTAATAAATTTATTGAAGCTATATTTGCAGCCTCTAAATTATATTTAGACTTGGTAGCTCAGCTGGTAGAGCATCTCCCTTTTAAGGAGAG
>CESJ01033366.1_pt1 | contig 11347 bp, 8 predicted proteins | sample 356311 | NCBI WGS metagenome assembly CESJ01 (sample SAMEA2621487, study PRJEB7988) | marine metagenome | biome: marine biome (ENVO:00000447); feature: surface water layer (ENVO:00002042); material: "saline water (ENVO:00002010), including plankton (ENVO:xxxxxxxx)" | depth 5 m
AATTGCTAATTGGAATCTTGATATTGAAAAGAATGCTATAAAAGTCAACCATACCCTTGATTATCAAACTAATATACCTGGAATTTATGCAGTTGGAGACGTAAATACTTATCCTGGAAAACTTAAACTTATTCTTTGTGGATTTCACGAAGCTACATTAGCAGTTCAATCTGCATACAAAATTATAAATCCAAATAAAAAAGTAGTTTTAAAATATACTACAGTTCAGGGAATTCAAGGTTTTGATTGATCATAATTAAGCATCTTTAATTTTTGAAATTATATTTTTTACCATTTTAAGGTTTGATATTTTGATTTCTTGCTCAAAAAATGTTTTATCAATATTATTTGGTGTTAAATGTTTCCATTTAATTGATTTTGATCCAGATAAATGAATTGAAGTAAATTTAGCTTTCTTAAACTTTATAATGTTCTCAAGATTTATTCCTCCTCCCGGCTGTATTTCTATTTTATTTAATGAAATAGATTTCCATTTAATTAACTTTTTTATACCCTGAATTGCTGTTTCTGAACCACCTGAGGTAAGTATTCTTTTAACTCCCATTAAAGAAAGTGATTTTATTGCTTCTTCTGGATTTTTAAGGCAGTCAAATGCTCTATGATAAGTAATATCTAAACCTTCTGCTTCCTTAACTATTATCTCTAATTGTTTGGTGTTAATTTCATAATTATTATTTATAACTCCGACCACTATTCCTGATATTCCAAGTGACCTTATGTTTTTTATATCACTAATGATCGTTTCAAAATCATATTTATCATAAATAAAATGCCCCTCTCTTGGTCTAATTAAACAATGAATAGGAATTTTTGATTTTTTTATAGCTGATTGAATTAACCCACTTGAAGGTGTAAGACCACCAATGTTTAAACCAGAACATAATTCGATTCTATCTGCTCCAGCTTTATTGGCAATAATTACAGATTCAAGTGAACTAGAGCATATTTCGATTTTCATATATTTTAATTTTTTATTAATTTTACAAATTAAATATTTAACCTATTAAATAACTTCTAAAACTGAATTATTTTACAAGTTATTTAGATTCTATATATACTACTTTTATGTCATCTAAAATGTTGAAAATCATATACAAAGAGTTTTTTTTAGTTATATATTTATGCTTTAATTTTTAATGAATATAAATGTATAGAAGCAAATGTGCTTTAGCTAATTTTCTTGATCATTTTGGTGATAAATGGTCTATGTTGATTATTAGAGATATGTTTATTGAAAAAAAAACTTTTAATGATTTTCTCACAAGTGCTGAGGGAATTGCTTCTAATATTTTAACAAATAGATTAAAGAGTTTAAAAATTGATGGCTTGATTGATAATAAAATTAATCCAGAAAATAAAAAAGTCAAGTGGTATTATTTAACTGATAAAGCGATTAATGTTTATCCTGTCGTTATAGAAATGGTAAAATGGAGTGACCAGAATTTAGATAAAAATTTTGGTCCAATATCAATACAATGGATAAAAGATAACTCTCAAGATTCTACTGAGGTTGTTGCGAATAAAAAGATTACAAAATATAAAATTTTTAGAGATGATCTTTTTGTAAAATCTTTAAAGGACTTTTAATTAAATATTTTACAACTTCAAATCATTATTTAGGTTCACTTTCAACTATATTCACTTTTTAGTCATATCCTAACAAGATTATTTAATGAAAAAGCTTACTATATTTTGGTTTAGAAGAGATCTAAGACTTGATGATAATGTTGGACTTTATAATGCATTAAATGGAAGTAATGATGTAATTCCAATTTTTATTTTTGATTCAAATATTATAAATAAACTTCCTAATAATGATCCAAGAATTAAAATTATTCATAATGCTTTAGTTACCATGAATAATGTTCTAAAAAAATATGAGATAAATATTGCATGTTTTAAGGGTAATCCCTTAAATGTTTTCAAAGATTTAGTTAAAAAAAATATTGTAGATAAAGTAATTTTCAATCATGATTATGAGCCTTATGCTAGGAAAAGAGACAAGGAAATTATTTCTTTTTTAGAACTAAATAATGTTGAATTCAGATCTTATAAAGATCATGTGGTTTTTGAAAAAAGTGAAGTAGTAAAAAATGACGGAAGTCCATATAAAGTATATACGCCATTTTCAAGAGTATGGATTAAAAAATACAATTCTCAACAGAAAATTAATTTTTCATCCGAAAAACTATTTAAAAACTTTTCTTCCAATCATTCTTTACCCTTTTTATCCTTTTCTGAGTTAGGTTTTTTAAATCCAAAAATTGAATTACCAAATTACAGATATAATTCATCTATAATAAAGGATTATGAAGAAACTAGAAATTTTCCAGCATTAGATAATACATCTAAATTAGGAGTTTACATAAGGTTTGGTCTTTTAAGTATAAGGAAATTAGTTGAAATTGCAAATAATGAAACAAATAAAACTTTTTTAAAAGAGTTAATATGGCGTGAATTCTTCATGCAAATTATGTGGCATTTTCCCAATACAACTCAAGAAAGCTTTAAACCAAAATATGATCGTATCGAGTGGTTAAATAAAAAAGATGACTTTGATAAATGGTGCAATGGAACTACTGGTTATCCAATTGTTGATGCTGGAATGAGAGAGTTAAATAAAACTGGTTTTATGCATAACAGAGCTAGAATGATTGTAGGTAGTTTTCTTTGTAAACACTTGCTAATTGATTGGAGATGGGGAGAAGCTTATTTTGCAGAAAAACTATTGGACTATGAACAATCTAGTAATGTTGGAAACTGGCAATGGGTATCAGGTTGTGGAGTAGATGCTGCTCCTTATTTTAGGATATTTAATCCTTATGAGCAGGTAAAAAAGTTCGATAAAGAACTATTGTATATAAAAAAATGGGTTCCTGAATTTCAAGAATTAAATTACCCATCTCCAATAGTTGATCATAAATTTGCTAGAGAACGATGTCTTAAAGTATATAAAAGTGCATTACTATAGATAATCTTTAGTATGAAAAATAAATTAATTCCAACTAATAGTGCCGAAGTAGCCTGGTTTGCTCCTATTTGTAACGGAGATGATCAGTTTTTGGGTGATCATGACCCTAACTATAAAAGTTCTTGGGAAAACACATCTAAAATTGTTTTAAAAGCAGATAAAATTGGGTTTAGAAATATTTTATGTCCTTCTTCTTATCAAGTTGGTCAAGACACAATGTCATTTGCATCTGCAATAGCTCCATTAACTGAACAAATTAATTTATTAACGGCTATCAGATGTGGTGAGGTTCACCCACCAATGCTAGCTAGATCGATAGCTACACTTGATCATATTTTAAGAGGAAGGTTAACTTTAAATATTATATCATCCGATCTACCGGGAGACTCTCTTTCGTCTGATTATAGATATCGAAGATCTAATGAGGTCATTCAAATATTAAAACAAGGATGGAATAAAGATTTCATTGATTTTAAGGGAGAATTTTATAATGTCGAACTTCCATCTGATCCTGTAAAACCCTATCAACAAAATGGAGGTCCATTATTATATTTCGGAGGATATTCTCCAAGTGGAGTTGAATTGTGTGCTGAACACTGTGATGTATATCTTATGTGGCCTGAAACTATTTTAAAATTAAAAAATCACATTGAAAATTTAAAAGTAAAAGCAAAAAAATTTAATAGAATATTAGAATTTGGTTTACGTGTTCATGTTATTGTTAGAGAAACTGAAGATGAAGCTAAAGAATATGCAAAGAAATTAATATCTCATCTTGATATTGACAAAGGCAATGAAATTAGAAATAGAGCACTAGATTCAAAATCATATGGAGTTTTACTTCAAAGTGAAATGCGAAACCAGTCAGATAAGGAATACTATATAGAAGATAATCTATGGACCGGTATTGGAATTGCTCGATCAGGATGTGGCGCTGCAATTGTTGGAAATCCAGATCAAGTTTATAATAAGATAAAAGAGTACATGGAAATTGGAATTAGGTCCTTTATTTTTTCAGGATATCCTCATTCATCTGAACTAGATTTATTTGCCAAGTATGTATTGCCTAAAATTCAAACGATTTCTTTTCCTCAAATTTTAAATAGAATACCAAAAAGTTTTCCTTTGACACCGTTGGCTGATGGTAAAAGAAAATAAAGTATATAATAATGATTGACTTTTTAATTGTGTCTATTTATTTTGTAATCATTTTTATTACAGCTCTCAAAGGTTCAAAGCTAAATAAATCAATTACCAGTGAAGAGTATTTTTTAAGTGGAAGATCACTAAAATGGTACTCAATTGCATTGTCAACTATTGCAACAAACGTTCAAGGTTATCAGTTTCTTGGAATGATGGGGTCTGCTTATTTATTTGGATTAGCTCAAGCTAGTTTAGAAATTAACGCAATGCAAGGACTTTTGATTGCTGCATTTATTTTTGTTCCTGTTTTTTTAAAACATAGAATTATTACGATAACCCAGTTTATTAAACTTAAATTAGGAAGTACTATAGCTCTATGTTATTCTTTAGTTAGCATATCTCTATTCTCCACTATCACTCTTGGCGCTGCTTTGTTCTGGGGTGCTTATGCGGCTGATATGGTTTTTGGAGATATCTTAAATTTTATTAGTAATAATCAGGTATATAGGATTTCAATTTTAATTATTATTCTTGGATTATTTTCAGCTACATATACCTATTTAGGTGGTTTAAGTGCAGTTGTAAAAACTGATATTATTCAGTTTTTTGTTTTATTATCTGGAGGAATTATTATTTTATTTATCTCTATAAATGAGATAGGAGGGTGGAATCAATTATATAGATTAACTCCTGAAAAAATGCACTTACATCTCCCTGCTAATCATGAAACCTTACCATGGACACATATGTTTGGATTATTTTTTCTTAATATCAATTACTGGTGTGCCAATCAAACAATAATGCAAAGATCTATTGCTGCAAAAAGTTTAAAACATGCTCAGACTGGTTTAATGGTAGGAGGTGTTCTCAAATATTTTATGGCTATTATTATCATTATACCAGGAATTGCGCTTATCAGTATTCTAGATCAACCATTGACAGACCCAGACATGGCTTTCCCATACATAGTTAAAAATTATATTCCTGTTGGTTTAAGAGGTTTGATTTTATGTGGACTTTTTGCATCTTTAATGAGTACTGTTGATTCAACTTTTAACTCAATTGCAACGATGTGGTCAGTTGATATATATTCTATTTATATCAATAAAAAAGCTAAAGATTTTGAAAAAGTTCAATCAGGGAGAAAAGCAATTGTATTTAGTCTTTTTACAGCTCTTTTAACGGGTTTAGTATTGCTTTATTTTAAGTTTGAGAATCCTGGAAGTGCTTTTACTCATACTCTAAATGAACTCAGATATTATATTAATTGTGGAATTGTTGTTCTAATTTGTTCTTCTATTTTATTACTCAAGCCTAAATTAAATTTTGTTTTATTTGCCTTTAGTATCACCTTACCTGCAAATATTTTAATAGAATTTATATTTCCTGAAATCAATTACTTTGTTAGAGCTTTTTTTGTAATTCTTATAGGGATGTTTATTACAATTAAATCTAATATGAATAAAATTATTCCCTTAAGAGAATTAATAAAATATGACAATAATATGATAAGGAATTGTGGAATATTTCTAGCTTTTAGCTTAATTATTATTCATTTTATTTTTCATTAGACATATGCATCACTTTTTATATTGTAATGTCAAATATATTGTTCTAGGCGAAGATGGAATAATACCTGGACCAGGATAACCCGTAGCTCTTCTTGTAAAATATATTTTATTAAATAAATTATTAATTCCAGATTCAAATTTAAATTCTTTGTATGAATACGAAGTAGAAATATCAAAAACATCATATTCAGGAATCATACCAATAACACCACTTAAATTACCATTAATCGCATTAGATGAATCAGTAAATTGATCAGACAAATAAGTATATTGAAATCCTATTAAAAAGTTTTTAAATCCAAATTTACTACCTGTTTTTATATTTAATTCAGGTATAAATTCAACTTTTTTTCCCTTAACACCAGGCTCTTTCGAGTTTATGTATTTAGAGTCAATTAGAGAAAAATTTATGAAGTAATTGAAACTAATATTATCATTTTTTTTTAAAATAAGTTTAGCAAGATTAAAATCAATAATCGATTCTAATCCTAATATTCTAGCATCTCCAACATTTCCTCTTTCACTTTTAACATTTCCATCTGAAGTAACTCTTTGAATAAAACCAATTCTATTATTATATGATAACAAAAAAGCACTTAAATCATAAGATATCAATTTTTCATATGTTCCTCTAATTCCAAGATCTGAAGTAGAACCATCTTCATCAGATATATTTGGATTAATTATGTAGGATGGATTAAAAATACTTATATCAGCAAATGTTACTGATCTGTAATTTTCCGACAGATTAAAATACATTTCAAAACTGTCAGATAATTTATAGCTAGCACCAACTCCCAATAAAATAAATTTTCTATTTCTTTGTTCAGTATTATTAATAATTTCGTCAAATATTACATTTCCAGCTGCATCCTTATTTGTTTTTTTATAAAATCCATCACTCTCAGTTTTAATTTTTTCATATCTAAGCCCTGGAGTTATTGATATTTTATCAGTTAAATAAAATATATTTTCTGAGAAAAAGGCTAAATTTTTATTAGGATATTTATAAGTTGATTGAAAATTATAAGTAGGAAATTCATTATTTTTTATGTTAAAATCAGGATCATCTCCTTTAGATCCCGGGCCTTGGTCAGATGTATTGTTAGAGTTATAGTATTTACTGCCAATCACAAATGTAGATTTTTTATTAAAAAGCGTGTAGTTATTTAAAAACCTAATCTCTACTCCATAATTTTTAAATCTACCTTTTATTAAATCACGCTCCTCCATCGGATCTATTTGATTTACCCTATTTGTTCTGAATCCTAGGGCATTTCTTGATGCATTTAGACCAAAAAAACTAACTAAAAATTTTGATGATTCTGAAAAGTCATATTTATATTGAATATTATACAATAACCAGTTGACTCCAAACCAATTTCTTGATCTATTACTCTGATAAGGATTTTCATCAAACATCCTATCTGTTAAGCCTCCAGGTTGTTTAGCAAGATATTTTAGATAAGTGATTTCAGCACTTAATTTTGCATTATTATTTATATCATATTCACCTTTTAAAAATAGATTTAATGAATTAAACTTTGAATTTGATCTAAAACCATTCCCTTTTTTATAATTCACAAATACATATGATCTAATTCTATCTTTAGCAATACTAACGCTGGTGAAATTTGTAAATAAGTTATTTGATCCTATTGTATTTCTATTAACTATCTCTAATGGTTTATACTTATTTGCTGATTTCATTATGAAGTTAACTAATCCTCCAAATTGAGTACCGTACTGAAGTGATGCCGCTCCTCTTAAAATTTGAATTTCATTAATTCCCTCTGCAGGAGGTGTGTAATAACTTTCAGGATAACCCAAAACATCTGCACTAATGTCATATCCATTTTGCCTTGTATTAAAATTAGAACTTCTATTAGGGTCAAGACCCCTTCCTCCAATATTTAGTTGAAGACCAGCATCATCATTTTGAAAAATATTTAATCCTGCAATTTGACTGTAAATTTGTCTTGAATTATTACTTGCTAAGTTAGCTAAGGATTCGTTAAGACTTATAACTTCTGTTTTTTTTCCAGCAAAGACAGATGTTCCTTCAAAATCTTCCAATCTTCTTAATTCAAAAACTCTTTTTTTGCGCGCATTTATTATAACTTCAGATAGATTTTGGATTTGAGTAGGTAGTAAAATTGAAATTTTTAAATCATTTTTGGGATTAATCTCTTTCTCAATAAGAGGATAGTTATTTGATATAATTATAATAGAAGTAGAATCGTTAGTTTTTAAATTAAATTTAAAAACTTGACCAACAGCAGTAGTTCCTAAAAAACCAATATTTCTATCATAAACTTCAATAATTTCATTTTCAAAATCATTATTAGAATTATTAACTATTAATTCAATTATGTTTTGAGAAGAAACTATAGTTGAGTTAATTAAAAATATAATTATAAATAGATTAGAAGCCTTTAATTTCATCTTTAAATGGTATTATCCATGTTTTATGTTTAAATGACTCTTTTTGACTATATAAATCAATATTAGGATTTACAAATTTAGTACTTTTTCTTCCGTTTAATGCGACATAACTGTCAACAAATACTTGTAGGTTTTTATGTCCCTGACTTATAAAGTGATCTCCAAGATAGTGAGCATATTCTAAAATAAAATCTGGCTGAAAACTCATTTGCTTTTCTTGATATGAAGTCAAAAAGTCATCATTTTGAACATAAAAATATTTTTTACTAATGCTGTCAACTATTTTAAAATTTGAATAACCTCTTTTTTCAATTAACATTACGCGCCAAGAAAAACGATAGCCCTCTTCATTCCAAAAGAGTTCTCCAGGATAAAGTGAGTATCTCAAAGGAAGTAACAATTGAAAGCTAAAAAATATAATTATAATATTTAAACTAAATCTATTTGTTTTAAAACAAACTTTATATTTTTTTAAACTTTTAATTGGTTTAACTGAAATAATATTCAGTAAATAGTTAATTGAAAGTGTTAGGGTATTTAATATATTTTGATGTGTTTTAGAATCAAAAAATATTAAAGAAGCTACTATCATGATATAAGGGAACATTCCTATGGGAAATAATATTTTAGTAAAAGCATGAAAAAAGATAACTAATGCAAAAGCAAATAAGCGAGTTCTTTTATATAAGAGAAGAAATGGGATTAATAAATCATAAAACATACCACCCCAACTCATAAAATAGTGTATCCATTGTTCTTGCATTAAATTCTCTCCTATTAGAGGTAAATCATATTTTGAAGGAAGCCAAATAGATAGGGGCATAGCTTCTAAAAGCCATTCAGAATTAATTTTAGCAATTCCTGCATAAAAATAAATGATACAAAGCATTAATTTTATACTGTCTATGGTCCATTTTTTAACTATACTATAAGATTTATTTGAAAAATAGCTATCCAAAGAATAATAACAACTTAATGGTAAAAAACACATTAAAAAACTTATCGAACTGATAAAATAGTAGTGATTTAAATAGGTTGTTTTATCAATCAACTCGATATAAGTAAATGATAAAAAAAATATAATTATGGAGGTTCTATATTTATACCCTAAAGAAATAGAAACTGAAGATAAAGCACATATAAAAAACAAGAGGTAGGTGAAATTCCCAAAATCACTTACCCAACTAAATCCATAATATGAAAAGTGAAATTTCGGATCTATATAAATTGTTTTTATCCAACCATTTTTCCAAAACCTAATAATACTGATAAACATTAGAATTCCAAAAAAAATTCTAAAAACAGCTAATGGTGCTGCGCCAGTGACACTATTTTTAAAATAATTTCTAATTTTACTAATTGTTGATTGATTACTGACCAGTATTTTTCAAACTTAATATAATTATGCTAATTAATCACCGTCAGCATCTATATAGTCAACGTTTATATTTAACGCCTGAAGCATATCAACTTTTAAGAGAACAACTGCAACTTGTATTATATCATAAGTAATTAACATGTCTAATTTATTATTTTCGAGCTGAATAGTGAAGTCATCATTAAGACCATTCAAAGCAGTTCTAGATAATTCAAACTGATCGATAATTAATTGTCCGAGAGAGGTTCCGTTTTTGGTAGTTTCTAGAAACTCAATATAATCTTTTAAACTAGTTCCTTTGGGAGATGAATTTCCATGAAAAGAAATTCCTTTGAAAAACTTCGAAATAGCTGTAATAGCTTCAATCGATAGTGTTTTGGACATGTCCTTTTTGTAGAAAGCTTCTACACGGTCTAGTAGAGTGTTTCCAGAAAAAACACCTGAAGGAATCCCAATTTTATTTGCTCTAAAACCTTTTTCATAGTAATAAATAAAATCATTAGTTAGTTTATTTATACTTGATGTAGCTGTGTTTTCAGTTGAAGAAATAAAAATATCTCTATATGATGAAATCCAATCAGAAACCACTAAATCAGTAAGCTCAACCATTTTATTAGATACAACAATCAAATATGATAAGTATTCGCTATTTTCCGAAGTATATTTTTCTAAAATCTCTGAATTATTTGCCCCTATTCCATATAATAAATAATCCATTGCAGGTAAACCTTGTGCTGCATAATCATTTGGATTTTCAATGTCTGAATCACTGTTTAAAATTTTAGCTTCAATCCTTTGGGTGTTAACTGGATAAATATTCATTCTTACTGGGAAATTTATTTCTTCAGATTTACCAACATTAAACATTTCGATATGCTGCCATGATTTATATGCAGTAGTCCAATTTTCTCTTATATTATTTAAAGAGCTTGCAGAGGTATCAGATGAGAAATCATTTATGGAGTTTGAAAGATTTATTAAATCAATTTGAAATTTTTGATGTGCAGGTATAATAATACTATCCGCCCAAAAAACAAGCATTCCTTGTCTATCAAAATTATTTAAGGGTTTTGTTGTTGTGTTGATATTTGGAACTTGTTCCTCAACATCGTCAGTAGAACATGACAAATAAAAAAGGAGAATAAATAAACTAAATATTTTTTTTTTCAAAATAATAAAATTTAAAAAAGACAATCGCAATTGTGCGATTGTCTTTTTATTATAAATGAGTTTAGTTTTTAATACTAAATAAATTAAAGAGTTGTATTAACTCCAGTTGCTGTATCAATTGCATTTGCCATAGCTGTTAACTCAGCAGCAGTTCTATCCCAAAATCCATTTCCAGCATCCAACTCAGTTAATTTAGCATTAACTTCATCGTAAGTCAAATATGGACTTCCATCTGCTTTTTGAGTAAATTGAAGACTAAAAATAAAACCATAACCTTCAGATAGCGAATGGAAAGCAGATGCCATATTATTGTTTGTTACATGACCAGCACCGCTTCTTAAGTATGAAGCAGCTTTTGCTCCAACAACTTTAGATAATTCTACTTTAATGATTGCAGCTTGTGCATCACGTTGAGTATAATTTTTAGCAACAATAGCAGCTCTTCCCAATTTAAAAGCATTATAAATATTATCTGCAATTCCAATAGTATTATAGCTAGCTGTAACTCCACTTAAATAATCATTTAATAAACCTCCTTGACCAAGTTGAGGATCAAGCTGATCATCTTGACCATATAAGTATCCAAATCCTTCATCCCAATAATGTTCCATTTTTGTAACATTCGCTTCTGAAGCTCCAGGACTAGTG
>CESJ01139387.1_pt1 | contig 11338 bp, 9 predicted proteins | sample 356311 | NCBI WGS metagenome assembly CESJ01 (sample SAMEA2621487, study PRJEB7988) | marine metagenome | biome: marine biome (ENVO:00000447); feature: surface water layer (ENVO:00002042); material: "saline water (ENVO:00002010), including plankton (ENVO:xxxxxxxx)" | depth 5 m
TTTTATGTTTTAATGCAATGGAATAAATCTAAAGAAAAATGAAAGAAACACATCATTCAGAATATTTAAAATTAGCTTCTGTATACATAAAATCTGCAGAGAATTCATTCCGCTCAGAAAAACAGCTGTCTGAGCAATGGCAAGAATTACAGTTTCTTTCAAAGCCAAATTTTGAGCAATCCTTGAAAGAATATAATTCGTTTCATTTATATTTTACAAATAAAAATATAGAAACATGTTTCTTTCCCGTGGATGAAAAAACATGGATAGATTCTATATATTGCAGAGATGCCTCCATTGCTACAGATTTTGGAATGATTATTTGTAATATGGGTAAAAAAAGAAGAGTATATGAACCTAAAGCTCAGTTAGAAGCCTATCAAAAAAACACTCTTGAAATATTAGGAGAGATTACCTTTCCAGGAACTTTAGAGGGTGGAGATGTTGCTTGGTTAGATCAAAATACATTAGCTGTAGGCCATACATACAGAACAAATGAAGCAGGAATAGATCAATTAAAAGCATTATTACATCCAAAAGGAATAGAAGTTATTGTTGTTGAACTTCCCCACTACAAAGGAAAAGAAGATGTTTTCCATTTGATGTCAATTCTAAGTCCAGTTGATAAAAATTTAGCAGTTGTCTATTCACCTTTAATGCCTATAAAATTTAGAAATGAATTGTTGGGTAGAGGTTTTCAATTGATAGAAGTTCCTGAAGAAGAATTTGAATCTATGGGCTGCAATGTTTTGGCTGTTTCTCCTAGAGATTGTTTGATGGTAGATGGTAATCCAATTACAAAAAAATTACTTGAAGAGGCAGGCTGCCAAGTTATTGCATACAAAGGGAACGAGATTAGCGTAAAAGGAGGTGGAGGCCCAACTTGTTTAACTCGTCCTATGAAAAGAACCCTCTAGCAAATCAGTTATTTTTTTCTGATTTGTAAATAGTTTCTAGGATATTCCTTTTAAAAAACCGTTTTCATTAAGTTTGTAGAGATGAACAATACACTAGGTAAAAAAGAAAGGTTAAAAAGTCGCAAGCTCATTGGTAGACTTTTTGAAGAAGGAACATCTATCAAAAACTTTCCTTTTAGATTGGTGTATCTTTCAACAGAGATAACGTCAGTCTTTTCTGTTAAGGCATCATTTTCAGTTCCAAAAAGAAATTTCAAAAAAGCAGTTGACCGAAATAGGATTAAAAGATTGATTAGAGAAGCTTATCGATTAGAGAAAAAAAATGTATTCAAAGAATCAGATTTTCACTGTGCTTTTATGATTACCTTTATTGGTAAGAAAGAGCCAGTATTTCCTGATGTTCAAGAAAAAATTAAGGAACTTTTAAAAATATTTATTGAAACACAAACCAACAAAGAAGATGCGTAATCACACAATTAAAAAACAGGCAATAGTTGCTCTAGTTGTTGGAGTTATTTTTCTTTCTTTTTCATTTAAATCAAATTTCTTTGAAGTAGCAAAACAATTAGAAATTTATACGACTTTATTTAAAGAATTGAATATTTACTACGTAGATGAAATTAATCCTGCTGAATTTACCAATGAAGCCATAAAAAACACTTTAAAAGAATTAGATCCTTACACAAATTATTTCGACGAGCAAGAAGTTGAAGAAGCAAGAATTAGAAAAGAAGGAGAGTATGCAGGGATTGGTGTATCAGTTTTTTATGATAAAAGAGGAATTATATTAAATGAAATTTATGAGGGCTACGCAGCAGATAAAAAAGAATTAAAAGCAGGAGATATTATTACCAAAATAGGAAACCAATCTCTTCAAGATATGGATAGAGATCAACTTTCACAATTGTTGAAAGGTGCTACCAATGCTTCTTTAGATTTAGAGATTTATAGGCAGGGTGAAAAAATAACAGTTACGGTTTTTACAGAAAAAGTTGTTATAAACCCTGTGCCTTTTTATGATTTAATAGATAATGAAACAGGCTATATTATACTTACTAGATTTAATGAAAAATCCTCATCTGAAGTTAAAAAAGCATTCAATGCGTTAAAGAAGAGAGGAATGAAAAAATTAGTTTTTGATTTAAGAGGAAATCCCGGAGGATCTCTAGGAGAGGCAATTAATATTTCCAATTTTTTCTTACCAAAAGGCAGCACTATTGTATCTACAAAAGCAAAGGTTAAAAAGTGGAGTACTATTTACAGAGCATCAAGCACCCCTTTAGATTTAGAAATCCCTTTAACTATCTTGGTTAATAATAAGTCTGCCTCAGCATCTGAGATAGTGGCTGGAGCCCTACAAGATTTTGATAGAGCGGTGATAATAGGAGAGCGATCCTTTGGAAAAGGATTGGTTCAGAAATACATAAATCTCACCTACGGAACACAATTAAAACTTACCATTTCTAAATATTACACGCCTAGCGGAAGGTGTATACAGGAATTAGATTATGCTAACAGAGATAAAAATGGCAAAGTACCTAAATTTTCGGAAGGAAGTATAAGCTCCTTTAAAACAAAGAATGATAGAGTTGTTTTTGATGGAGGAGGAATTACACCAGATATATTAATTGGTTTTTCTAAAAGGAATGAAACCACGAAAGAACTAATAAAATCAAGAGCAATTTTTAATTTTACTACTGATTATTTTTACAAAAACCCTTCCATTAGTTCAGTTACTGATTTTTCACTTTCTTCATCAGACTTTAATAGCTTTCTTAACTATATTAAACTATCAGATACTGTTTTTGAAACCACTCAAGAACGTCTATTTTTAGATGCCTATAAATCCTCAGAGGAGATTAAGTTCATTGACAAGGAATACCAACAAATAAAAATGAAATTACTTCAAGAAAAAATTTCTAAAATCTCAAAGAATCAAGATTTTTTATCAGAAATCATTAAAGATCAAATTTTAATCAGATACTACTACAAAAAAGGATCTTATGAGAACAAATTAAAAAATGACTCAGTGATTTTAGAAGCAGTAAAAGTTCTTAAAAATAAAAAGCAATATGCTAAGATCTTAAAAGGAGCTTAACTTTAGTCGAATTACCTATCTTTACAGCCTAAAAAGAGTATGTTGCAAACAAAACATAAAGAAAGAACTAGAGCGCAAGAATCTACCAATGCTATTGAACGATTGTATATTTCTATGCGACATTTGTTCAGCAGGGGTTTTTATAAGCCAATGGGTATTTCAGGAGAAACTTTACGAAAATCATTGCTACTTCTTCGGCCAGAAATTTATGGTTCTATTGCAGAAGAACGGGTAGAGTTAAATGGATTGATTTATGTAATAGAGCGTTTGCCAGAAGGAATTGAAGAGTGTCAATTTATTAACCTGACAGCTGATGAGGGATATAATAAATCTCATTTTAAGATAATTATTCCTCCAAAGAGAAGAAGAAACTGCTATAGAATAGACAAAGATCAAATGAATATTGAGATTACCAGAGGTAGATCTGAAATCTATGATATTCTAACACATCTTACTTTTTTATTTATAGAATCTCATAAAATAAAAGAACGTGTTTTACTAAATTTAAATGGTGATGTTACCAGAGAATGGAAAAACTTAGAAGAGGTTGTTCTTCATCATAAAAACATATCTGAGGAAGAAAGAGAAATTACGAAGGTTCATCTAGCAAATGTTTTAGGAAGAACTTATGATGAGGTAGCAGATACATACAATGCTTTCTCTTCCAAAGAAAATCCGGATCGTTTCTTTCAAATTATTTATTGGTTAGGAAAATTAGCCATCACTGAAAGTTGTTATCATCAAAAAAGAACGGTCAATTTCAGTTCTGTGTTAGGAGAAGGTATAGGTCATCACATATATGGAGAGATTTGGGCCAATAACATAAAAAAAGTATTAAGAGACAATCAACTTTTAGAAAGACCAATTCATATTATAAGTGCAAATATGCACAGTGTTTTAAATACTATTTATGCTACTAGTTCGTTATCTAGTATAGCAAAAGATAAAGAAGGTTTTCAATTGTATGAATTATTGAGTAATAATGACAGTAAACCACTTCAGAAAAAAGTAAAAGAATATGCTTCTGAAAATGGATTGATATATATAAAAGACACGTCTGGAACAAATATTAATGTTCAGGTGATAGATACCGAAAAAATAGTTAGTAGTAAAATACAAATTAAAAAAGGAGATTTAAAAGATAAAGATCCAGTAATTATTGTGATGGATTATGCTTTTGGAGAGCAAGCCTATGAAACGATGGATGAATTGTTAAAACCATATAAAGAAAAGAAAAGCTCAACTCATTTAAATGTTGAATCTATTTCTATTATGGGGAAAGCAGGTATTTTAGAGGGAGGAAAAGGAGACATTATGATTCCTTCTGCACATATTTTTGAAGGGACAGCAGATAATTATCCGTTTACAAATGAATTATCTAAAGAAGATTTAGAAGGTTATGGAGTTGCTTCTTTTGATGGTGCGATGGTAACGGTTTTAGGAACATCACTTCAAAACAAGGATCTTTTAAAATTCTTTCATGATTCAACATGGAATGTTATTGGCTTAGAGATGGAAGGAGCGCACTATCAAAAAGCCATTCAGGCAGCATCTAAGATTCGAGGAAATATATCAGAAGACGTAAAAGTACGGTATGCTTATTATGCATCTGACAATCCATTAGAGACAGGAGCTACTTTAGCGTCAGGTGGACTAGGAATGTCTGGAGTAACTCCAACATACGCCATTACACATAAAATACTTGAGCAAATTTTTAACAGTTAAAAGTATATTTTACAATAAAATTAATAAAGATGTCAAAAAATCAAAACAACAACGAAGAAGAGGTAGACTTAGGTTCTCTATTTGTAATTATTGGAAAAGGAATTACAAAATTCTTTAATTTTATTGGAAGTTTTTTTAAAGAAATTTTTCACTTTTTAATTTCAATTTTATTATTTTTTAAATCTCATGTTATAAAGTTTATAATTGCTGCCTTACTAGGAGGAGTAATAGGTGCGTATCTTGAAAGCTCTAAAGAAAATAGATTTGGATCTAATTTATTAGTGCAACCAAATTTTAATACTACAAGACAATTATATAAAAATATAAATTATTATAATGATCTTGTTAAGCAAGAAAATATAGAACTAATTGCCTCTCTTTTTGATATAGATACGATCAAAGCTAGAAAATTTAGAAAATTTGAAATAACCCCTGTCATAAATAATAATGACATCATTAATGGATACAATTCATTTATTTTAGCTTCCGATACATTAACAGTTCAGAGCTATGACTTTAAAGAATATGAAAGTAATTTCACGGATTATGATTTTAATATTCATGACATTGAAATAGAAGCTACAGTAAATGATGTTTTTAGTGGTTTAGAAAAAGTTATAATAAAAACGGTAGAGAGTAATCCTTTTTTCAATCGAATAAAAAGATTGACCAACGAAAACCTTAAAAGAACTGATTCGTTATACAAAGAAAATTTAAAAAATGTTGATTCAATTCGTCAGGTGTATCTGAAGGTTATGTTGGTTGAAGCAAAAAAAGAATCTGCAGGGACAAGCATTGATTTAGGTAGTACCAAAAAATCAACTAAAGAAATTGAGTTATTTGATACTGACCGAAATATAATGAAAGATTTAGAACTTAACTCTAGGTCCATTGCTCAAAAATCTGAAGTAATTAATATTGTGTCAAACTTTCAAACAATAGGATATGAAGTTAAAGGAATTACAAAGAATTTAATTCTCATACTAGCAATATTGTCAGTTTTGTTAACATTATTTTTTATTCTATTATTTGATTTTAACAAGTTTTTAAATAAGTATAACAAGAATATATAAATAGTATTTTTCTATTATCTGAAAATAGTATTCTTACAATAAGAATATATTAGTTTTAAAAAAAAAAACAAATAAATAGACTTGATTATTAGATGTAATTAAAATAAGTCTTTATGAAAAAATTGTTTAAAAAAGATTTCTATGTGTGGTATAACAGGAATATACTCTATTAATAATATCCCAAATATTAAGGAAAGAGTTCATCAAATGAATTTTTCAATCAAGCATAGAGGACCAGATGCTGGAGGAATATACATAGAAAACAATCTAGGCCTTGGACATAGACGATTGAGTATTATTGATGCTAGAGAGGTGTCTAACCAACCTATGCATTCAAATAGCAAAATTTGGCACCTTGTTTTTAATGGAGAGATATACAATTTTGAAGAAATAAAATCGCAACTTAATTATAACTTTAAAACAATTTCGGATACAGAAGTTATTCTTGCCGCTGTGGAAGAAAAAGGTCTAGATTGGTTTATTAATCAAGCCAATGGAATGTTTGCAATTGCATTGTATAACTCGGAAACTAAAGATCTTTTTTTAGTCAGAGATCGATTAGGTATAAAACCACTTTACTTTTACAACGATGGACAGTATTTAATATTTTCTTCAGAAATAAAAGCAATTTTGTCTAGTGGGTTAGTGCAAGCTAAATTTAATGATGATGCCGTAGATGAGTATTTAGCCAATAGATATGTGCGAGAGCCAAATACGTTTTTTGAAAATATTTCTCAAGTAAATTCTGGAACCTATTTGTGGGTAAACAAAAACTTAACCATTGTTGAAAATAAATATTGGGATATTCCAGATGCGTTTAATATAGCTAGTGAATATAATGAAGAAGAGATTCTGAAAGGATTAGATGACGAGTTAAACAAAGCTATAAAATATAGACTTATTGCAGACGTACCTTTAGGAACCTATTTAAGCGGAGGCGTAGATTCTAGCCTTATTACTGCGATTACAGCTTTAAATAAAAAGGAAAAAGTAAACACATATACAATTGGTTTTGAGGAAATTAATGAGTTTGAGTATTCAGAGGTTATTGCCGAAAAATATAATACAGAGCATCATGAAATTTTAATGCAAAAAGAGGATTATATGTCTAATTGGGAACGTCTTATTAATTTTAAAGATGCACCATTAGGTGTACCTAATGAAATTCCATTAGCTGTAATGTCCAGTAAGTTAAAAGAAAAGATTACAGTAGTATTATCTGGAGAAGGCGCTGATGAATTAATGGGTGGATATGGAAGAATTTATAGAGCACCTTTTGATTATGCAAATGATGATACAAAAGAGTCTTTTTACGATTATTTTATTTCAAAGTATGATTATGTACCAAGATCAATGAGAGATCAATTAATTAATACGCCTAAAACCTATAGAGCCGAATTTGATGCCGAGATAAAGGCTGATTTTAGTAAAAAATCTAATGAAGAAAGTATATTTAAGTTCTTTCATAAATATCATGTAAAAGGTTTATTGCAGCGCGTAGATATGACCACCATGCAAACTTCTGTGGAAGCTAGAGTGCCATTCTTAGACCATAATTTAATTGAATTTTCATATCGCAATATTCCATACAATCTTAAATTACATTGGCTAAATGAAGAAGCTAAGAATCAAGCAAAGTCTATGAATTCTAATCAGTATAGTGAAAACTTGGATACACCAAAATACTTACTTAGGAAATTATCGTACAAATACCTTCCTAAAGAAATTGTAGAACGTAAAAAAATAGGTTTTCCTGTCCCTTTGACAGAGTGGTTTGAGAATCTAGAGGCTTTAGCAAAAGAACTTTTACCAAATGCCAACTGGCTGAAAAAAGGAGTGGTAGCCGATTTAATAGAAAAAAGTAAGATAGAATCTAGAGCAGGGCAAATTCTTTGGATGTTTATTAATATTGAATTATTTAGGAAAAACTATTTTAATAAAGAATGGAGATGGTAATTAAAACAAAGAAAAATGTATAAGAGAGGAGACGAGAAGACAATTATTGGTTACACTTCTGGTGTGTATGATTTGTTTCATGTAGGGCATTTAAATCTAATAAAAAACGCTAAAGGATTATGCGATAAACTTATTGTAGGAGTAACTTCGGATGAACTAGTATCATATAAAAACAAAAAAGCTGTTATTGGTCATGCAGAACGTATGGATATCGTTAGAAGTATAAAATATGTTGATGCCGTAGTACCTCAAAATGATATGGATAAATTTAAAATGTGGGAGCGCTTAAAGTTTGATGTTATGTTTGTTGGAGATGATTGGTTTGAAAGCGAGAAATGGAAAGATTTAGATGAAAAATTTAAGCTAGTTGGTGTTAAAATTGTGTACTTCCCCTATACTAAAGGAACATCCTCTACTTTAATAAACAATACTTTGAAAGATATAAGAAACAAATAAGATTAATAATTGACGAATTTTATGTTCCTAGATAAAAAATACTTTTTTTTAAGTATCTCTCTTTTTTTTAAGTTATTAATAAATATTTTTGTCATATTTTATATTGCAAAAATGGTAAGTGTATCAGATTTTGGGCGCTTTTCCTTAGCTTTTATAATAGCTTCAATTACTACATTATGTTTAGATTATGGTTTTAATTTAAAAGGCCTTGTATTGACAAGTAAAAAGAAAGAAGAGATTAATGAAGAATTATCTTCAATGATTTTTTCAAAAATAATTATTACAATAATAATTATTTTTTTTTATTTTTTATTTTTTATTTTAAGTAATTATGATGATACAACAAATAAAGTAATGTCTATTTTAGCTTTTTCTGCTATTCCAGCTTCATTTGGAAATTTTTATTTAAATAGCTTTAAAATTATAAATAGATTTGAAAAAGAAGCTATTGGTTATATCATTCAAGGAGTATTTTTATTAATTTTTTTAGGAATTAATCATTTTTACGGTAGTAAAAATATTATTTATTATTCGATAATTCTTCTTGTGGCTAGAATTATTTATATGTTGTATGGTTTTTTTGTTTTCAGAAAAGGTTTTTTAAAACGAGTAACTTTTGATTTTAGAAAATCTATAATTGCAATAAAAACAGCTACACCTTTTGGAGTGCATTTAATTTTAGGCGCTTCGATAATCTATATTGATACGTTTATATTATCTATTCTGTCCATTCTTGAAAATGTAGGCTTATACCAGGCTGGAATGAGAATAATAATGGCCTCTACGCTAATTGCTGTTATTATTAGCGATGCATTTATTCCAGAAATAGCTAAAATATTTGAAAACAAATCTATGGCATCTGAAAAATTGTCAAAATTATTTGAGTTTATTTTATTATTTGCAGGTCTTACATTAAGTTCGATTTTCTTTTACAAGAAAACCATTATTCTCTTATTGTTTTCGCAAGATTACCTTATTATAGAATCATCTATAGTATTAATTCTTCTTATTGTTTTATTACGATATATAGGTATTGTTCCAGGGATTATTCTAACAAGTTTCGGAAAGCAAATCATTAGAGCAAGAGCGGTGGTTGTCTCAGTCATTTCTAGCATTATATTAAACGTTATTTTAATTCCAATTTATGGTATTAAAGGAGCTTTTTTAGCAAGCCTTACAACGCATGTTATTTTAAATATAATTTATATTTATTACGCCCATAAAACAATTATTTTTACAAGTAAAATTTCTTTCTTACTGATAATTAGCATCTTTTTGTTAAATTTAATTTTACAAATTTTACTATTTTCAGAATCAAAGCTTTTTTTAGCAATAACAATGATTTTAAACATACTATTAATAGGTATCTATTTTTTTATTACTTACAACAAAAAATTAAATTTAAAAAATGAAGTATAGCTATAATACAATACAGAAAAGTTTACATTCACAAGAACCTTGGATAAATGTTTTTTTATTAAAATATATAACCTTTCCTTTAGTCTATATAATAGTTAATTATACTAAAATAACACCTAATATTATTAGCTTACTATCCATAACATTTGGAGTGTATTCTGCATATAATTATATGCTAGGAAATGTTCTTTTAGGGGGCTCAATGTACTTTATTTCATATGTTTTTGATGCTTTAGATGGTAAAGTTGCACGAATAAAAGAAACAGGAAAACCCTACGGAGCTTGGTTAGACATCTGTATTGATCGTTTTAATCTAATTATTATAACAACATCTATAGCTTATAATGTTTATGTTAAATCAGGTGATGTAAATATTATATTCCTAAACTGTTTTTTTTTAGGATTTGCTTTCGTGGGTTGGGAGAGTAGATACAACATAGATTATTATAAGTTAAAACATATGTTCAAAGAATCAGTTACAAGAAATCACTCAAAGTATCATAAATGGTGTCAAAAGAAAGGCATTATAAAAGCACCTATTTCTTTACCAGAATTATTTTTATTTTATTTAATTTTTGCCCCAATTTTTAAAATTGAATTCTACACACTTTCTATGCTTATTTTTTTTTTAGTATTAAGGCTAATAGCTCAACAAAAATTTTGGTTAGATGTTCTTAAAACTAAATAAACTAGTATTATTTTTTATTGTCATTTGTTTTATCTCAATGATGATTCCTCGAGTTTTAAATCTAGCAGATGGAAATATATTTCTACAAGATTTCTATGCTAAGAGAATCATGACCATTGCATCCCTGCCTTTTTTTTTGTTAATCATTTTCTTAAGCGTTAAAAACAAGGTCACTAAAATTAACAGAAACATAATTTTATATGTAATCCTTTTTATAATAATATTAATTAATTCCTTTATTTTTAGAAATAGTTTAAAGTTAATTTTACTGGATGCATTTATTGCTATGCTACCAATTTTTTTTTATCTTTTAGTAAATAAATCAGGTTTTAAAGTAGATGACTATTTTAAATACTTTGGTTTATTTTTAATAATCTCGTGTATAATGGCCATTTTAGGCTTTAAACTACAATTTTCGTACTTTACTCTTTTGGGTATTGCCTACGTATTTTTTCTAACAAAAATTAGTTTTAAAAGTATAATTTTTATTATCGGTACACCAGCTCTTATAATGAATACTTTAATAGGTAAAAGCTCATTAATAATGATAGGGATTTTAGTTTTGTACTTTTTTGTTTTTGAAAAAACCCTAGTTAGTAAACAGAAGAAGATATACTTAGCGATAGTGCCAAGTGTAATAATCGTTATAGGAGCTATTGTTTTTTGGGAATCAATAAAAGCAACAGGGGCTTATATTAATACAGTATACTTTTTTAGACACGCAAACTTTAAGACTTTTAATTTTACAGATATGTCTACTGGCCAAAGAATTTATGAAGCTTCCTGTGTTTTGAAGCAATTTTCTGATTCAAATCTCTACATTAATTTATTTGGAAATGGTTTTGGCGCAACTATAGATTTATCTGGTACTTATGACGTTGCAGTAGCAGGATCTAATTCAGATTTGTCAAAAGTTAGACATATTCATATAGGTGTTTTTGCAGTACTTCACAGATTTGGTATATTAGGCTTATTATTATATTTGACATTTATTTTTAAATTAATT
>CESJ01142396.1_pt1 | contig 11288 bp, 11 predicted proteins | sample 356311 | NCBI WGS metagenome assembly CESJ01 (sample SAMEA2621487, study PRJEB7988) | marine metagenome | biome: marine biome (ENVO:00000447); feature: surface water layer (ENVO:00002042); material: "saline water (ENVO:00002010), including plankton (ENVO:xxxxxxxx)" | depth 5 m
AAACGATGAGAAATAAAATATTAAAACATTTTGATATATTAACATTATCAAATTTAGAAATATAATTTTATGGAAACAGTTTTTGAAACGCTAGACTGGGTAGTCTTAGGTATTTACTTTTTATTATTAATAGGGGTTGCTATTTGGGTAGTAATTCAAAAAAATAAAAATACAGAAGATTATTTTCTAGCTGGAAGAAATGTTGGATGGTTTGTAATTGGAGCTTCTATTTTTGCTTCAAACATAGGTTCTGAGCATGTTGTTGGGCTTGCAGGTACTGGATTTGAATCAGGAACCCCTATGGCTCATTACGAATTACATGCTTGGATAGTATTATTATTAGGTTGGTTGTTTCTACCATTTTATATAAGAAGTGGTGCTTTTACAATGCCAGAATTTTTAGAAAAAAGATTTGATAGTAGATCGAGATGGTTTTTATCAATCTTCTCATTGTTAGCTTATGTTATAACAAAGGTTTCAGTTACTATATATGCTGGTGGAATTGTAGTATCCGAGTTATTAGGCATTCCATTTTGGTATGGCGCAATAGGGATTGTAATTTTCACTGGAGCATACACAATTATTGGGGGAATGAAAGCAGTAATTTATACTGAAACTCTACAAACTATTGTTTTGATTTTAGGATCTGTAATAATCACTTATTTAGGTTTACAAGAAGTTGGTGGATGGGGACAGTTAAGAGAAACAGTTACAGCAGTAAGCCCTGATCATTTTAATATGTGGAGACCAATGAATGATCCGGATTTTCCATGGACAGGATTACTCATTGGAGGTACAATTGTTGGAATATGGTATTGGTGTACAGATCAATATATTGTTCAAAGAACTTTAGCTGCAAATAATATTAAAATAGGTAGAAGAGGAGCAATTTTTGGTGCTTATCTAAAATTACTTCCAATTTTAATTTTCTTAATTCCTGGCATAATAGCTTTTGCTTTAACAATTCAAGATCCAGAAACATATGTTGTAACTAAAGCAGATAGAGCATTTCCAATGCTAGTAAACACACTCTTACCTGTTGGGTTAAAAGGACTTGTTGCAGGTGGTTTAATGGCTGCTTTGATGAGTTCATTAGCTTCTGTTTTTAATTCTTGTTCAACAATTTTCACTATAGATATTTATAAAAAAATAAGACCAAATAAATCAGAGGCTGAATTAATAAACGTTGGGAAAATTGCTACCACTGTTATTGTTGTTTTAGGTATAATGTGGATTCCAATTATGGAAAAAATTGGAGGAGGAGTAATGTATCAATACTTACAAAATGTGCAATCTTACATAGCCCCACCAGTTACAGCAGTATTTTTATTAGGAATTACATGGAAAAGGGTTAACTCTGATGCTGCAATCACGACATTATTTATGGGCTTATTTTTATTGATATTGAGATTGGGATCAGAAATATATTTTCAGCCTCAAATATCTTCTGGAGAAGAAGTTTCAGGGTTTTTATTTGCTTTTGCAACAATTAATTTTTCACATATGGCAATTATTTTATTTATTTTTTCAGTAATTGTATGTGTTTCTGTTAGTTTAGTAACTGCTGAGCCAGATTATGTTAAAACCCGAGGTTTGTCTTTTGGAAATCTAGATTTAAATTCAAAAGAATTTAAAGAAAAAACATATTCGACAGTTGATATTATTTTATCAGTTATTCTTGTACTAATGGTCATTGGGATTTTAATGTATTTTACATCTTAAACATATGTACAATATTGGCTTAGATATTGGAACTTCTTTTATCAAAGCAGCTCTTACAGAACGCTATACTGGCAATAAGGTTGATGTAGTTACAGTTCCCGCTACTGAACAGAAAATAATTGTATTTAAGGATGGATGGGCAGAACAGAATCCAGAAATATGGTGGAAAAATACTTGTCGTGCTATTAAAAAGCTTCTTTCGATAAATAAAATCAGTTCTTCTTTAATTTCTGGGATCGGAATTTCATATCAAATGCATGGTTTGGTTTTGTTAGATTATTATGGAAATTCTCTTAGAAATAGTATTATTTGGTGCGATGATAGGGCAGTTAATATAGGTAAGAAAGCTTTTAATGATATTGGAAAAGATAAGTGTATAAAGAACCTATTAAATTCTCCCGCTAATTTCACAGCTTCAAAATTAAAATGGGTTAAAAACAATGAAAAAGAACTTTATAAAAACATCCATAAGTTCTTGCTTCCTGGTGATTATATAGCTTACAGATTTTCTGGAAAAATGACAACTACAAAAATGGGTTTATCTGAGGGGATGTTTTGGGATTTTAAAAATAACTCAGTTGCTGATTTTTTATTAAAATATTATGATATTGACAGTTCCTTAATTCCAGAAATTGTTCCGACATTTGGTCTTCAATGTGTTTTAAATAAGAAAGGAGCTTTGGAATGCGGTCTTGAAGAAAATATTCCAATATTTTATCGAGCAGGTGATCAACCAAACAATGCACTTTCTTTAAATGTTTTAAAACCAGGCGAAATTGCAACAACTGCAGGAACGTCAGGAGTTATTTTTGCTGTAACTGATGACATAAACACAATTGAAAGTGAGAGAATAAATAATTTTCTTCATTTAAATATAGATGAGTCAATTTCGATTGGAAAGTTACTATGTATTAATGGTGCTGGAGTTCAGTATGCTAAATTAAAGAAGAAGTTACTTATTGATTCTTATGACGAAATGAATAAATTATCATTAACGATAGGAGTTGGATCAGAAGAATTAACTTATTTGCCATTTGGAAATGGTTCGGAGAGAATGCTTGGTAATACAAAAGTTGGATCCATTATGTTGAATTTTGATAAAACTATTCACAATAATGGGCATTTAATTCGTGCAACTCTTGAGGGAATTGCTTTTGCTTTTGTTTATGGAATGCAAATATTAATTAATGATGGAGTCAGACCATCTGTAATCAGAGCAGGAAACGATAATTTATTTAAATCAAAAGTTTTTGGAGATACTATATCAACCTTAATAAATACTGATATAGAAATTTATGAAACAACAGGTGCAATTGGTGCTTCAAGAGCTGTAGATCTTCATGATAAAGATTTTAATAAATTTGGAAAAAATATAATCGATAACGATTTTTTGAAAACATTTACTCCTCAGTCAAATTCAAGTGAATATAAAAAAGCTTATAATTTATGGGTTGAAAAATTAGAATTAACTTTAAAACAAAAAATGTAATGGCACTTGTAGGAAATGTAGAATATTATAAAGGAATTGGAGATATTAAATATGAGGGAAAAGATTCAACAAACCCTTTTTCGTTTAAGTATTATGATCCTAATAAAATTATAGCTGGTAAAGCTTTGAAAGAACATTTTAGGTTTGCGATTGCTTATTGGCATTCTTTCTGTGGACAAGGAATTGATCCTTTTGGTTCAGGAACACAAAATTTTTTATGGGACATGTCACAAGACCCCTACCAGGCTGCAAAAGATAAAGCAGATGCTGCATTTGAGTTTATAACCAAAATGGGGTTCGACTATTTCTGTTTTCATGATTTTGATCTAATACAAGAGGGAGCTAGTTTAAAAGAGTCTGAGAAAAGACTTTTGTTTATAACTGATTATATAAAAATTAAGCAAAAGCAATCTGGCGTTAAGGTGCTATGGGGAACAGCAAATTGTTTTTCTAATCCTCATTATATGAACGGAGCTGCAACTAACCCCGATTTTGATGTTTTAGCTAGAGCAGGTGGTCAGGTTAAGTTAGCATTAGATACTACCATAGCTTTAAATGGTGAAAATTATGTTTTTTGGGGAGGAAGAGAAGGTTATATGAGCTTGTTAAACACTGATATGAATAGAGAATTAGATCATCTAGGTAAATTTTTATCAATTTCCAGAGATTATGCTAGGTCTCAGGGATTTAAAGGAAACTTTTTTATAGAGCCTAAGCCAATGGAACCTACTAAACATCAGTATGATTTTGATACAGCAACAGCTATCGGGTTTTTAAAAGACTATGGTCTTGAAAAAGATTTTAAAATAAATATTGAAGTAAATCATGCAACTTTAGCTCAACATACTTTTCAACATGAGCTTACCGTTGCTGCAAAATCAAATATGTTGGGTAGCATTGATGCTAATCGAGGTGACTATCAAAATGGGTGGGACACTGATCAGTTCCCTAATAATTTATATGAGACAACCGAAGCAATGCTTGTTTTTTTACAGTCTGGGGGGCTACAAGGAGGAGGAGTAAATTTTGATGCAAAAATTAGAAGAAATTCGACAGATTTAGATGATATTTTTCATGCACATATCGGAGGAGCAGATAATTTTGCTAGAGCATTAATTACAGCTGATAATATTTTAACATCCTCAAATTATAAAGAACTTTTTAATTTAAGATATAATAGTTTTAACTCTGGAAAAGGAAAAGAATTTGAACAAGGTAAATTAAATCTTAATGATTTGTATAAATTAGCTTTAAACTCAGGAGAATTTAAATTGAAAAGCGGAAAACAGGAGATGTTTGAAAATATAATTAATCAATTTATTTAATAAAGTAATTAAAAAAACATGAAAAAATTAGCATTACACTGGCAGATTATTATTGGAATGGTTTTGGGTGTTTTATTTGGATTGATTCTTCTCAATTTTGAATGGGGAAAAACTTTTGTTTTAAATTGGATCAAGCCATTTGGAACAATTTTTATTAATTCATTAAAATTAATTGCTGTACCATTAATTTTAGCTTCTTTAATTAAAGGAATATCAGACTTAAAAGATTTGTCAAAACTTTCTTCAATGGGAGGTATAACTATAGCGACCTATATTTTTACTACTATGATGGCTGTTTCAATTGGATTAGTTGCAGTTAATATTATTGAACCGGGAAACTTTATAACTGAAGAAACTAGAGAACAGCTTGTAAATGCTTACTCAGTAAATGCTAGTGAAAAGATTGAAGCAGCAAATAATCAAAAAAGTTTAGGTCCCTTACAACCAATTGTTGATATGGTTCCTTCTAATTTTTTTAGTGCTGCATCCAATAATAGAAATATGCTTCAGGTTATTTTCTTTGCTATTATTTTTGGGATTTCAATGATATTAATTCCCGAAAAAAAATCAAAACCGATTAAGAGTTTCTTTGATTCTTTAAACGATGTAATTCTGAAAGTTATTGATTTAATAATGCTATGTGCTCCTTATGGAGTTTTTGCACTTTTAGCTGCAATAATTGTTGAGTCTCCAAGTATGGATTTATTTAAAGCATTAGGGTTTTACACCTTAACTGTTTTGTTTGGGTTATTACTTTTAATATGTATTTATATAGTTGTAGTAAAAGTATTTATTGGAAAAAGTCCTTCATATTTTTTAAAAGGTATCTCTCCAGCTCAATTATTAGCTTTTTCAACTAGCTCTAGTGCAGCAACTTTGCCAGTTACAATGGAAAGAGTTCAAGATCACTTAGGAGTTGATGAGGAGGTTAGTAGTTTTGTTCTTCCGATTGGAGCTACAATAAATATGGATGGTAGTGCATTATATCAAGCTGTGGCAGCTGTTTTTATAGCACAAGCATTCGGATTGGATTTAAGTCTAGCAGCTCAACTAGGTATAATTTCAACTGCAACTTTAGCTTCTATAGGTTCCGCTGCGGTTCCAGGAGCTGGAATGGTTATGCTTATTATAGTTCTTTCTCAAGCTGGTATTCCTGAAATTGGTTTAGCATTAATATTTGCAGTAGACAGACCTTTAGATATGTGTAGAACAGTGGTTAATGTCACTGGAGATGCTACAGTTTCTATGTTAGTTTCAAAGTTTGTAGGGAGATCGAAAAAGAAATAAAAAAATATATAGATTTCTATTTTTTAAGAAAAATAAGAATTTTAAATTTGTATAAAATTAATTACAATGAACACAAATGAATTAATAGATGATTTTCTTAAAGACTTTAAGCCTAAGCAAGATCAAAGCTGGAAAAGCTGTTATTTTTTTACTCATTACTTAAAAAAGAATCACAAAATCGATGCGGAGCTAATTGAGGGTATGTCTAGAATTAATAAAATTGATTATTGGATCGTTAGACTTAATGACAAAGATATTGATATTCATGCTAAAGCCGTTAATATAGATCCTGACTTTATAGATAAACCAGATATGATCTGGAGCCTCAAGCAATTTGAGAAAGATAATTTCTAAGCTGGTCCTCTGAGATGAATAATTAAGCCATTTAAAAAATTTCTTAACATCTGGTCACCACAATCCATATATTTCGGATGTTTTTCATTTCTAAATAATGCATTTATTTCAGATTTTGAAACTCTAAAGTCTGTTAGTTTACATATGTTAACGATATCTTCGTCTCTTAATTTATGTGCAACTCTAAGTTTTTTAAAAATATCATTATTAGTTAATCCCATATTTATTATTTATAAAAAAAACCTCTGTATCTAAATACAGAGGTTTTTTTGTTTTTGTTTTAAATATTAGTTAGACATAGCTGTATTATAAGCTGTAGGGTCAAAAGCATTGTATACTTCAATAACTTTATCATTTTCCCATTTAAACCAACAATATCCTTTAAGGCTTAAAACCTCGTTAGTTTTTTTGGAAGTTGCTGTCCATGTATACCAATAGTTTGTAAATATTGCACCATCATTGTAATACATAGTTGAAACTTGGTATTCAGAGTGTTGAATATCATTAAAAAACTCATGTCCTGAAGAAAATGCTTGATTTACTTCGTCAAAAGTTAGATCAGCATCATTTACATGAAATACTACATCTTCTGAAAATATTGTTTTGACACTTTCTATGTTGTTATCTTCATATGCTTTAGTGAATTGTAGCATAGCATCAGACTTTTGATCATTTCCAACCATATAACCAGACATTGGATCATTCATGTCTGTTTGGTTTTTAGTATTTGAATCGCAAGAAATCAATAGTGTTGATACAAAAAAGAATAAAAATATTTTTTTCATTTAATTGTTATTTAAGGTTATTTCAAATATACACATTCATTATTAATAGAATTTAATTTTCTGATAGCTCAAACCATCTATTTGTTTTAAGTTCTAAGTCTTGTTCTATATTTTTTAACTGAACTGAGTATTTCTTAACTTCTTCCAAAGAAAGCTCATTATTAAAATGATTTTGAATTTCCTCTTTTAAAGCTTCAGTTTTTTTTATTTCTCTTTCTAGTTTTTTAAATTCTTTTTGTTGTGAATAATTTAAACTGCTCTTATTATAGTTTTTTTTATTCTCTTTTATTTCATGATTTTCTGAATTTAGCCTTTTGCTTTTATCTTTAATTTTAGAATCTTCATAAGTTCTATAATCAGAGTAATTTCCAGGAAAATTATCAATATTTCCTAATCCTTTAAAGACAAATAAATGATCTATTATTTTATCCATAAAATATCTGTCATGAGAAACAACTATTAAACAGCCAGGAAAATCTAATAAAAAACTTTCAAGAACATTAAGAGTAACAATGTCTAAATCATTTGTTGGTTCATCAAGAATTAAAAAATTAGGATTTTGAATTAATACAGTACACAGATAAAGTCTTTTTCTTTCTCCTCCACTTAGTTTGTCAACAAAATCATATTGTTTTTTTCGATCAAATAAAAACTTTTCTAATAATTGTTGAGCAGAAATTTTTTTTCCTTTTTTAAGTGGAATATAATCACCGTATTCTCTTATAACATCAATTACTTTTTGTCCTTCTTTATATGTTATTCCTTTTTGAGTATAGTATCCGAATTTTAAAGTTTCTCCGCAAATTATTTTTCCTGAATCTGGCTTTACATTAGAAGTTAACATATTTAAAAAAGTAGATTTACCAGTCCCGTTTTTACCTATTATTCCAATACGTTCATTTCTTTGAAATACATAATCAAAGTTTTTTAATATATCTATATCTTCATATGCTTTATTTACTCCATGCATTTCAATCATTTTATTCCCAAGGCGTTCCATGTTTATTTCTAATTGAACTTTGTGGTCATCTCTTCTTTGACTTGCTTTTTCTTTAATGATTTTAAAATCTTCTATTCTAGATTTGGATTTTGTTGTTCTTGCTTTTGGTTGCCTTCTCATCCATTCCAATTCTTTTTTGAAATGTAATTTAGTTTTATGTGCTTCTATGTTTTCTTGAGTAATTCTAGCATCTCTTTTTTCTAGATAATAAGAGTAATTACCTTTATAACTGTAAAGTTTTCCTTGATCTAGTTCTATAATTTCATTACAGACACGTTCTAAGAAATATCGATCATGAGTAACCATAAGTAAGGTTATTTTTTCTTTAGAAAAATAACTTTCTAACCATTCAATCATTTCTAAATCTATATGATTCGTTGGCTCATCTAATATCAATAACTCAGGTTGTTTTAATAATACATTACAAAGTGCTATTCTTTTTTTTTGACCACCAGATAAACTTCCGACTTTTGCATTAATATTATTAAGCTTTAATTTAAATAGAATTTTCTTGTACTGTGTTTCAAAATCCCAAGCCTGAAATTGATCCATAGCTTCAAAAGCTTTTTGATACGTATCTTGATCATTTGGATTTTTTAATGCTTCATTATAATTTGATATTATACTTAATATTGGATTATCGGCTTGTAATATACTTTCTTCTACTGTAAGTTTTGGGTCTAATACAGGTTCTTGAGCTAAATAAGCGACTTTAATTCCTTTTCTAAAAACAACCTTACCTTTATCAGGCACATCTTCTCCAGCAATGATATTTAGAATAGAGGATTTTCCACATCCATTTTTAGCAATTAAAGCTATTTTCTGACCTTGGTTTACACCAAATGAAAGAGATTCAAAAATAACTTTTTCACCATATGATTTAGAAATTCCTTCTACAGAGAGTAAGTTCATTAATATTTATTCATTTATATAAGCCCAAAAATACACATTCAAATTGAGCAGATACTAATAATTATTTAAGTTTTTAGTTGTTATTTATTATCTCAAATAATTTGTATTTTAATATAAAGCTTTAACATGCATAATCTCAAGATTAAACTCTCCATTTTGTTTATCTGAAATTTGAAAACCTAATGAACTTATATTTTCAATTTTTAATTTTTTTGAATTTCTAGAATAGTATCCCATAAACATGGGATTTAAATCTGAAACTAAAATTTCAATATCAATCCAAATTCCTGATTTAGTTTCGAAATCAGTTGAATAGTTTGAAGACCTATAGCTTTCTCTCAATCTAAATTTATATTTTTTTCCATCTCCTTTTACTCTAAGTTGAAAAGCTTTAATATCTTTCAATTTACCTTTATCAAATCTCAATCTACTTGAAGCAAATCCACCATTATTCTTTAAAGATACATTACCGTAAAACATTAAGTTATTTTCATCGGTTATTACTAAATTAGATTCAGATAGTCCACCCATAACATTGTCATTAACTATGTTCCAATTATCAATTCCTATTTCTTGAGATGGGTTTAATACATCAATACTTTGGCTAAAAACTGACGTTGAAATGAATAAAAATAATATTGAAATGTAATTTTTCATTTTAAATATCGTTTAAGATTTAAATTAATATTAACAAACACCATACCTAATTAAAAAAGATGCTTATTGTATTCATACGATTAGTTCATTAACTTTTTTATATTTAAGTATGAGTAATGAAAAGAAATCTAAAAAGAATAGTAAGGTTAATCTTGGAGGATCTTATAAATTTAAAATAGCAGCTAAGTATAAAAAATCTAAAACTAGAGGAGATAAGAATTATAATAAAAGAAATAAAAAAAAATAAAATTAAATCGAGTAATTAATTATTGAATCCTAATTAAATATATTTAAATCATGAAAAAACTTTTATTATTAATTTCAATGCTTTTAATTTCTTGCAATGAAAATGTAAATGATCAACATTGGCAAAAAGGTAATTTACACACTCATTCTTTTTGGAGTGATGGAGATGATTTTCCTGAAATGATAATCGATTGGTATAAAAACAATAATTATCAATTTATTGCTTTGTCAGATCACAATACAATAGCAGATGGTATTTATTGGTACAAGCTTAAGCAATCAGATTTAAAAAATAATAGCTTAGAAAAATATAAAAAACGTTTTGGAGAATGGGTTGAATCAAAAAACGATTCTACAGGAAACTATGTAAGATTAAAAACCTTTGATGAATATAAAGCTAAACTTGAGGATTTAAATTCATTTATTGTTATTAAATCTGAAGAAGTAACATCATCTTTTAAAAATAAACCAGTTCACATTAACGTAACTAATATTAAAGAAAAGATTGATCCATTTAAAGGAGAATCTGTTTATGATGTTATGCAAAAAACCATTGATGCTGTTAATTTGCAAAGAGAAAAATTAAACATTCCAATGTTTGCTCATATTAACCATCCAAATTTTGGATATGGAATTAATGTTGAAGATTTAAAAAAACTCAGCGGCGAAAGATTTTTTGAAGTATACAATGGACATCCTGCTGTTCATAATGAGGGAGATGATTTGCATATTGATCTTGAAACAATGTGGGATTTAATAAATATTTCTTATTTCAATAGTAATAAACCTTTATTAATGGGAATTGCCACTGACGATAGTCATAATTATCATCAAAAATCTACAAATCTTAGTAACACAGGAAGGGGTTGGGTTATGGTAAATTCAAAGAAAATTGAAACTTTAAGTTTGATTGAGGCTATGGAATCAGGTAAATTTTATTCTTCATCAGGAATTGAACTAAAACAAGTCAAACATAATAAACAAAAAATTTTAATTGAAATAAAGCCTAAAAAAGAAGTTGATTATGAAATAATCTTTTTGGGTTACAAAAAAGAAGGATCTCAAGTAGAAATATTAAAAACTGTTAAAGGTAATTCAGCAAATTATACTTTTGAAAAAAACGATCTTTTTGTTAGAGTAAAAATTAACTCAAATGAAATTAAAATTAACCCTTATGTTAAAGGAGAAACAACTCAAGCCTGGACTCAACCAATAATTGTAAATAAATAAAAATATTTCAAATTATATAAATACATTACAATTACTATACATTTTTAATATAAGATCATGATTATTAGTTGTTTAAAATAATGTTCCAATTGTTGTGAGTTGTAAAGGTTTTTTATTTTATTAGCATTAAATATAATTGTAATATGTATTAAATACATATTATGAAAAATTTATTTTTTGTTGCTTTTATTCTTACAATTTTATCTTGTTCTGAAGATCCGATTATTCACACTTTGTTTACTTCATCTAATCCAATAAATGGAGGTTCTGTTAGTCCATCA
>CESJ01140087.1_pt1 | contig 11253 bp, 7 predicted proteins | sample 356311 | NCBI WGS metagenome assembly CESJ01 (sample SAMEA2621487, study PRJEB7988) | marine metagenome | biome: marine biome (ENVO:00000447); feature: surface water layer (ENVO:00002042); material: "saline water (ENVO:00002010), including plankton (ENVO:xxxxxxxx)" | depth 5 m
TTCAGAAGCGAATGTTACAAAAATGGAACACTATTGGGATGAAGGTTTCGGATATCTTTATGGACAAGATAATCAATACGCCCCTGCACTTGGACAAGGCGGTTTATTGAATGACTATTTAGGAAATGTTAGTGCAAATTACGCTATAGGAATTGCTGACGATATTTACGATGCTTTCAAATTAGGTAGAGCTGCTATAGTTGCTAAAGATTATGTTACTCGTGATGCTCAAGCTACTATCATTAAAATAGAATTATCAAAAGTAGTTGGTGCTAAGGCAGCTTCATACTTAAGAAGCGGAGCTGGACATGTTACAAATAATAATATGGCTTCAGCTTTTCATTCACTTTCGGAAGGATATGGTTTTATTTTCAGTCTTCAATTTACTCAAAAAGCTGACGGAACACCATATATGACAAATGCTGAAGTAACTGCTAAATTAGCTGAACTAGATGCAGGAAATGGATTGTGGGATAGAACTGCTGCTGAGTTAACTTCTATGGCTGACGCTATTGACACAGCAACAGGAATTAACACAAATCTTTAATGACTATTATATTTAAATAACAAATCCAATAACAAAAGACAATCGGTATATACCGATTGTCTTTTTTAAATTTTTATTATTTTGAGAAAGACTTTATTTATTTTACTAATTATAACTGTTTATTTTTCATGTTCTACAGAAGAAATTTATGAAACTGAACCAACAGTAATAGAACCTATATCTTCTAATAATAATCCCCCAACTCCCGATACCAATACTAATTCAAACACAAACAACCCTACTACTCCAACTTCATTTGATAGAGAAGCAATGCTTGTTTTTTGGGCAGATAGCATAATAGTTCCTGCTCAACAAAAATTTCAGACTGATCTATTTAGTCTTTCAAATTCTATAAGTGATTTTTCAACTAACTCCTCTCAAGTTTCCCTAGATCTAGTCAGAGAAAATTGGTTTAATGCATACAAATCATGGCAACGTATTGAAATGTTTAACATCGGGAAAGCAGAAGAAATTAATTTCGGAGTTAGAATGAATGTTTACCCGGTAGATACCGAAAGAGTAGAAGCTAATATTTTAAGTAGTGACTCCGATATTGAAAATCCAAATGATTATGCAGCTCAAGGATTTCCTGCAATTGACTATCTATTGTACGGAATAGGAACAAATGATTCGGAAATTTTAGAAAAATATACTTCTGAAAACAGTAAATATTTAGCTTACTTATTAATTCTTTCAAACAAAATGACTGAGCTTACGGATTCTGTAATTTCAGATTGGAACAATTCTTACAGAGATAACTTTGTTGCTTCAATAGATAATACCGCAACATCAAGTATAAATAAACTTACGAATGATTTTATATACTATTACGAAAAAGGCTTTAGAGCAAATAAAATAGGAATTCCCGCTGGAGTTTTTTCAGGAGGTACTTTATTAGATCGTGTAGAGGCTTATTACAGAAGAGACATATCAAAAATACTTGCAATCGAAGCTATTAACTCAGTTTCAGATTTTTTTAATGGAATTTCTTTTAACGGAAATACATCCTTGACGGGAATAAGTTTTAAAGATTATATTGAATTTTTAGAGACCATAAAAAATGATACACCTCTTGGACAGTTGATTATAGATCAATTCGAGTCAGCCAAAACAAGCATAAATAATCTTAATGATGACTTTACTGTTCAACTTGAAAATAATAAACTAGATATGTTAATTACATATGATGTTATTCAAGTGGCAGTTGTTCTTTTAAAGGTAGACATGCTTCAAGCACTTAACATAAACGTTGATTATATTGATGCTGACGGTGATTAATTAGCATAATTATACTAAGTTTGAAAATACTCGACACCAATCAATCAACAATTAGTACAATTAAGACTTATTTAAAAAATAGTATTTCTGATTCAGCCCCACTTGCTGTATTTAGAATATTTTTTGGTATCCTTATGTTTATCAGTATAGTTAGATTCTGGCTAAATGGATGGATAGAGACACTTTATGTTGATCCAAAGTTTCATTTCACTTATTACGGATTTAGTTGGATCACTGATTTTGGAGAATACACATATATATTGTTTTTTATATGTGGGTTATCTTCTCTTTTAATTTCATTAGGATACAAATATAGAATATCAATAATTATATTTTTTCTGTCATTTACTTATATCGAATTAATAGACAAAACAACTTATTTAAATCACTATTATTTTGTCAGTTCAATTAGCTTTTTAATGTGTTTTTTACCTCTAAATTGTTACTATTCTTTAGATAGCTATTTTTCAAATAAATCCTACAAAAAAGTAAATAGATGGACAATAGATTCATTAAAACTCATGCTTTGTATTGTATATTTTTATGCAGGAATTTCTAAGATCAATTCTGAATGGCTCTTAAAAGCAATGCCTTTGTCTATATGGCTTCCTTCTAAGTATGATTTACCAATAATTGGACAAAATCTCATGCAAGAACAATGGGTGCATTATTTTATGAGTTGGGGTGGCATGTTTTATGATTTATTGATACCTTTTTTACTTATATACAAACGGACAAGATTGTTTGCTTTTGTATTAGTAGTGTTTTTTCATGCTTTTACTAAAATTCTATTTCCCATTGGAATGTTTCCATATATAATGATAGTTTCATCTTTGATTTTTTTCGATTCAAATACTCATCAAAATATACTCAATAATATATCTAGGACTATAAATTATATAACTGGTCTTTTTTCATACAATTTTAGAAGAAAGGTTCCATTAATTGGGAAGGCTATCAAGCAAAAAAAAATTATTCTAACTATCGTAATAATCTTTTTTACTTTTCAAGTCCTACTGCCTCTTCGTTATTCTCTATATCCTGGAGAACTATTTTGGAATGAAGAAGGATATCGTTTTTCGTGGAGAGTCATGTTAGTTGAAAAAAGAGGTTATTCAAATTTTAAAATAGTTGACAGCATAAGTAAAAAATATTTTTATGTTCAAAATGATGATTTTTTAACTTCATATCAAGAAAAGCAAATGAGTTTCCAGCCTGATTTTATATTACAATATGCTCATTACCTTGGTGATCACTTTAAAAGTCAGGGTCATAAAAACTTACAGGTATTTGTTGACAGTCATGTTGCACTAAATGGAAGATCTAGTACTAAGTTCGTTAATTCTGAAGTAGATTTGTATAGCCAAAAAGAATCATTTAAACACAAAACATGGATTTTACCATTTAAGGATGAAATTAAAGGCTTTTAAAATATTATTAATTACATTTTTAATTAATACTTCTGTAGTTTCTTCTCAAAACATACTTGAAGTTCTAATTAATACACCTGACAAAGATTTTGAAAATGAAACTGTTGAGATATACAATAAAAATACTGGATTTATGGGTGTTGTTAAAATCGGTAAAGTTTATGAGTTTAATTTAAAAAACAGCAACCCAACTTCTATCATAGTTATATCTATGAATTATCCTCTTATTGAAAAAGATATTGATCCCAAAAAAGATTTAAAAATTTCAATTTTATTACCTAGTAGAGTTCAAAATCTCTCTGAAGTTGTAATAATTGCGAGAAAAAAAAGAATTTTCCAACTAAGAAGACTTAAAGACTTTGAAGGAACATCTATTTTTGCTGGAAAAAAATCTGAAGTTATAAATCTCAATGGTTCAATGGCTAACCTTGCAAGTAATAATTCTAGACAAATTTACAGTCAAATTGCTGGATTAAATATTTTTCAAAATGATGACGCTGGACTGCAATTAAATATTGGAGGAAGAGGTCTTGATCCAAATAGGAGCTCAAACTTTAACACCAGACAAAACGGATATGACATAAGTGCAGATGTTTTAGGTTATCCAGAAAGTTATTACACTCCACCTGCAGAAGCAATAGATGAGATTCAAATTCTAAGAGGAGCAGCATCACTTCAATACGGTACTCAGTTTGGAGGACTAGTTAACTTTATTATGAAATCAGGTAATATTTATAAACCTTTTGAAATAGTTAACAGAAATACTTTTGGATCAAACAACTTATATACAAACTTTACAAGTATTAGTGCATCAAAGAATAATTTGAAAACATATGCCTTTATTAACTATAAAAAAGGGGAAGGTTTTCGATCAAATTCAGAATTCAAATCATTAAATCTATTTTTAAAAAACGAATACAAAATAAATAATAGTTCAAAAATAAGTGCTGAAATAACTTATCTTAAATACATAGCTAAACAAGCTGGTGGACTTACAGACTTGATGTTTTATGAAAACCCATACCAGAGCAACAGATCAAGAAACTGGTTTGGCGTTAATTGGTTGTTATATAATATTTTATATAATTATGAGTTTTCAGATTCATCGAAAATATCAGCAAGCTTTTTTGGTTTAAATGCCTCTAGAAATGCTTTAGGTTTTAGAACAAATAGAGTAAGTCAGATAGACGCGATGGAAGAACGTGATTTAATAAAAGGTGAATTCAATAATTTTGGTTTTGAGATAAGGTTTTTAAATAATTATAAAGTTTTTAATAAAAAAGCTATGTGGGTTGTTGGTAGTAAATTTTATAATTCAAGCAATACATCTGAACAGGGTCCGGGGTCTAAAGGAAAAGACGCTGACTTCAATATGAAGACTGAGGAATTTCCATTTTATAATTTTCAATCAAAATATGAATATCCAAATAAGAATTTATCATTTTTTTTTGAAAATATAATTTATATAAATGAAAAAACTTCAATAACACCAGGCTTGAGGTATGAGTATATTAAGACCGAGAGTGATGGGTTTTTTAAAAAAACAAATAGAGATGCCGCAGGTAATGTAATATTTGATGAATTAATTAATAACAGTGAACGTAGAAAAAGAAATTTTATATTATTAGGACTCGGAGCAAGCTACAAATCATCTGATAGTTTTGAAGTTTATTTCAACGTATCAGAAAATTATAGATCAGTAACTTTTGCTGATATAAGTATCTTCAATCCAGCTTATATGATTAATCCAAATATATCCGATGAAAATGGTTCTACAACAGATATTGGGATCAGAGGAACATATAAAAAAATCATATCATATGATTTAAGTACATTTCTATTATCATACAATAATCGAATTGGATTTGTTCAAAGAGTTACATCCGATGGAAATGTAAAAAGTGAAAGAGGTAATGTAGGAGATGCTAAAATATTAGGCTTTGAATCAATTATTGATTTTAATATTTCTGAAATATTTCTGAAAAAGAATAAAAATAATAGCTTTAATTACTTTATTAACTTTTCATTTATTGAATCTGAGTATATAAGTTCTAAGGAACCAGGTGTAAAAGGTAAAAAGGTTGAATTCATTCCTAAATTAAATTTAAAAACAGGAGCAAAAATTGGTTTTAAAAACTTTTTATTAGGCATTCAATACACCTATTTATCTGATCAATTTACAGACTCCTCTAATGCAATTAATAGTAATTTAAGTGGAATTATTGGTATGATTCCTCAATATGATGTTTTTGATCTTTCAGCATCATATTCTTTGAAAGAATTTAAGTTTGAATCTGGAATTAATAATTTATTTAATAAAAAGTATTTTACAAGAAGGGCTACTGGATATCCTGGACCAGGTATAATACCATCTTCACCGAGAACAATCTATTTCACAATTCAATTTAAAAAATAATATATTTTAATGGAAAATGATATGGAGAGCTATTAAGCTTGTAGCTAGTATTATTCCACATTTTTTCATGAAATGACTGTCATAACATATTAAATCTAAACTCTTAACAATTTTATTTTTATTAAACAGAATAGCAATTATTAAACCTAATACGATTACAAAAAATGCTCTAAGAAAATAATTTATTTCTGGAAACAACAATTGAATAATAATATTAGCAGGTAATGTAGCTATGAAGGCAAATAAAATAATATTATACTTAGGTTTAATCAGTAAAATAGCCGAGCAAATTAAAACAACAATTCCACAATTAATATAATATCTGAGTTCATTCAGAGTATGAGTAAATGCACTTCCAGGATTCTCAAACTTTAAAAAGAGCAGAATCAAACCCATTAAAAGGGCCGTAAATAAACTAAATATAATTGCTTTTCTTCCTGATTGAACTTTTTGAAAATCCGTAGCTTTTTTATTGATATAGACAGAATAGATATCTACTGACCACATTGTTGCAATCGAGTTAAATGTTGAATCAACAGTGCTCATTAATGATGCAAAAAGGCCACATAAAATCAATCCTCGTAAACCGACAGGAATGTAGTTTTTAACTAAATATGGAAATGCCATATCAGGATCAAGCAATGGCTGGTCAATTATGCTGTAAAGTGCTATTCCTGGTAAAATTATAATAACAGCCATAAAGTATTTGAGAACACCTCCAACCATTAGTCCTGCCTGAGCATGCTTCAAGTTTTTTGCAGCAATTGATCTTTGCATGATTGTTTGGTTAGCACACCAATAATTTATATTTAGAAAAAACAAACCAAACATATGTGTCCATGGCAATGTTTCATGATCAGCAGGAAGATGTAAATGCATTTTTTCTGGAGCAAGAATAAAAAGTTGATTCCACCCTCCAATTTGATATATGCTGACAAATAAAACAATAATCCCTCCAGAAACTAAAACAAAAAATTGAATAATATCAGTCTTTACCACAGCACTCAACCCTCCTAGATATGTGTATATAGCTGAGAAAATTCCTAGAATGATTATCAAAATTGAAATTCTATAAATTTGATTCGAACTAATAAAGGTTAGTACGTCTCCAAATACCATATCTGCAGCATATGCTCCCCAAAAAAGCGCAGCACCAAGAGTAATTGTAGAGAAAAGAACTATACTTACTATTGAATAACACAAGGCTATTCTACTTCCTAATTTAAGCTTTATAAATTGTGTTATGGTTGTGATTTTATATTTCAAAAAAACAGGAACAAACACAAACGCAGCTATTAAAATACCTTGTATTGCATTAATTTCAAGATTTGCTTGAGCCAAGCCAAATAAATAGGCAGAACCCATCATTCCAAGAAACTGATAGCCTTGAACATTAGTTGCTATAGTAGACAAAGCAATAGATGGCCATTTTAAAGATCTTCCACTTAAAAAATATTCATCACTAGTGATACTTCTGTTTAATTTTGTACCTGAAAGAGCTGTAATGAAAATCAATATGAAATAAACAATTACAATAAAAAAATCAATCATTTTAAAGAGTTTAATTTCTATTTCCTTTTGCTAGCGGAGATGAAGGTGTGTTTTTTGGTATTCTATCTAAAATTTGAGGAAAAGAAAATGTTTGAATTTTTGGTAATACATATTTTGAAAAAAGATCTAATTCAGCAGAATGTGGATATCCCGATAAAATAAAAGATCTAATCCCTATATCCATATATATTTTTAATTTTTCATAAACTTGATCTGGATTACCAACAATTGCAGACCCACAACCAGATCTAGCTAATCCAACTCCTGTCCATAAATTATCTTCTATATAATATTCATTATCGGCTTGATTTCGCATTTGACTTTGCAATGAAACTCCGTATGAATTTGAATCTAATGCTCTATTTCTAATTTCATTTCCTTTATCAATATCAAGATGAGATATTAGTTTATTTGCATATTCTTTTGCCTCATCCTCTGTTTCTCTTACAATTACATGAACACGCAAACCAAACTGTAATTCTCTATTATATTTCTTAGATTTAGTTTTTAAATTCTCAATATGGTTTTTTAAGTTTGAAATTGTTTCAGGCCACATTAAATATACATCACAATGTTGAGCACACAATTCAACACCTTGTGGGGAATAACCTCCAAAATATAATAATGGTCCTCCATTTTGCTGATAAGGTTTAACTGGATCTGAAGGAAGGCTAATATTATAAAAATCTCCTTTAAAATCTATAAACTCTTGATTCCATCCTTGTTTTAATATTTGAATTACTTCATTTGATCTTTGATATCTTAATTCCGAAGAAAGCGAAGTGCCAGGTAGGTCAGAAGAAATAATATTTAATGTTAATCTTCCTTTTAGAATATGATCAAGAGTTGCAATAGATCTTGCTAGCATCGGAGGATGTATTTCTCCAGACCTTATTGCAGTTAATAAATTAATTTGTTTCGTTAATGGAGCAATTGCAGAAGCAAATGTCATTGTGTCTTGACCAACCTGATATGATGATGGACATAATATGTTTCTAAATCCAAGCTTATCAGCTTTTAAAACGATTTTAGAGGTGTTTTCCCATGAACTTTTAAAGTTTGGATCATGATCTCCTAAAAACTGATCATCACCATTGCAAATAGGGGCAAACCATGATATTTCAGCAGCATTATTTGAAATTGACTTATTTCTCATTTATCTATTTTTAATCTAATGCACTTTTATATGTTCTAAGACAACGTTCTCTAGCAAATTTATGATCGATAATTGGTTCAGGGTAATTCATTTCTTCTAATTCTGGAACCCATTTTTTTATATATAATAATTCTTTATCAAATTTTTTAACTTGTTCATATGGATTGAAAATTCTAAAATAAGGAGCAGCATCAACACCACAACCAGATACCCATTGCCAGTTTCCAATATTACTGGACTGCTCATAATCTAGTAATTTTGAAGCAAAATATGCTTCTCCTAACCTCCAATCAATTAATAAATGTTTACAAAGGAAACTCCCAACTATCATCCTAACCCTATTATGCATGAATCCAGTTTTATTTAATTCTCTCATTCCTGCATCAACGATAGGATAACCTGTATTACCAGAACACCAATTTTTAAAATCATTTTCATTATTTAACCATTCAATTCTATCATATTTTGGTTTAAAACTTGATTTAACTGTATTAGGAAAGTGCCATAAAATTTGCATGAAAAACTCTCTCCATATTAATTCTTTTAAAAAAGTATTATTAATTTCATTGTTTGCCTTTTTTACAAGTTTCCTAATACTTAACAATCCAAACCTTAAATAAACTCCAAGTTTAGATGTGTTGTCAAGCGAGGGAAAGTTTCTAGTCGATTCATACTCATTAATAATAGTTGAATTAAATTTATAATTTGGTAATTCAATTTTTGATTTTAAAAAGCCAAGTTCAGTAAAATTTAGAAATGGCAGTGAATGATTTGAAGCAAAATTTATTAAAAGTTTCTCAGAAGAAAAATCTTGATGAACATTTAATTCATATTTTTTGATCCATAGTTTTGAAAAAGGAGTATATACTTTATATGGAGTACCATCAGATTTTACAACTTCATTTTTTTCAAAAATAACATGATCTTTATATGTATTAATTTCAATATTATTTTGTTTAAGATATGCAATGATTTCATCATCTCTTTTTCTAGCATAGGGTTCATAGTCGTGATTAAAAATAACTTTTTCAATACATTTCTTTTCAACTAAATCTTTAATAATATTTAATGGATTTCCCTTAAAACAAGCAATATTTGTATTGTATTCATTTAGCGTCTCATTAATTGATTCAAGCGCATCATAAATAATTTGAATTCTTGGATCATCAAGAGGAAGTTTACTTATAATATTTGTATCAAAAATAAATATTGGAATTACTTTGTCACTTTCACTCAAAGCTTTAAAAAGACCTACGTTGTCTATGAGTCTTAAATCTCTTCTAAACCAAAAAAGGGTATACTTAATCATAAGTATTCTGTTTAATTAAAACTTGAAAATATTTTTTCAAATTAAAAGTAAAGCTAAATAATAAATTGAAAATTTATAGAATTATATCAAGATTGATCAAGAGAATTATCAAAGATTTGTTGACGAAATTTTTTGTAGTCAGAGATTTTCCTTTCCGAAAGAGTTTTAGGAGAATCTGACTTGTTTTCTTTAATCCACTTTATAGATGCAGGACCAAAGGTTTTTGTAATATTTCTAGAACTCCAATTAACCATTTCCATAAGAATAGGATAACATTCTGTTGCAGAATCATTCAGATAGTACCACTTTACTTTCTTATTTGATGGATTTATTTTATAATCAATAAAACCCTCTTTCATAAGTGATTTTAACCTATTTGTTAAGATATTGGATGCAATTCCTTCGGGACTAGTTAAAAAATCATTGAATGATTTTTTTTCAAGAAACATATCCCTTATTATAATTAACGACCATTTATCACCAAAATGATCAAGAAAGTTTGCTAACGCGCAATGACTACGGTACATTATTAAATTATATTATATTAATAAAATTAAGTAAAAAAAATAAATGTTGGTGTCTGTAAATCAATAATTTATGATTTATTTTATTAGTCAATATTAGTTCTAAATAACTTTATATTTATGAAAAATAAGATTCAGAATTATAATTTTTATTTTTTTTATTTTTATATAAACAATAGCTAAAACCAGTATGAATTGAATAGGAACCAACTTCTCCAATCTTATTTATTGCTATGTATGCAACTTGAAAATCAGGTTTACCCTTCTCTTTTTCAATTATTCTTTTTATCGCAATTTCACAAGCCTTTTGAGGAGAATAATTTTGTCTCATTAATTCAACAATCAAGAAACTTCCAACAGTTTTAACTACCTCTTCACCCATTCCGGTTGCAACAGCTCCACCTACTGCATTATCAATAAATAAACCAGATCCAATAATTGGAGAATCTCCTACCCTACCCTTCATTTTATATGCTAAACCACTGGTTGAACAAGCTCCAGAAAAATTATTTTTATTATCCATGCATAATATCCCAATAGTATCATGGTTTTCAATATTTATTATAGGTTTATATTTGGACTTGTCAAGCCATTTATTCCATTCAATTTTACTAGATTGAGTCAATAAATTTTCAGCTTTATAACCTTGAGAAATAGCAAATTCTTCGGCACCTTCTCCAGCTAACATCACATGGGGAGTTTTTTCCATCACGTCCTTTGCTAATGCCGCTACACTTTTAATATTTTCAACGGCTACGACCGACCCACAATCTCCAAGATGATTCATTACACATGCATCTAAACTAACATTTCCCTCTCTATCAGGAGCACCACCATATCCAACAGTTGTATTGTCAGGATTCGATTCCTCAACTGAAGCACCTTTAATTGCCCCATCTAAAGCTGAGGCACCGCTCTCTAGTTCATCACCAGCTATTGTATTTGCATGACTAAAGTTCCATGTACATATGCTTATTGATCCTATTGAATTTAAGTCTTTTTTAAAGATTAATGAATTCTTTTTAGATTCAAACAAATCCGG
>CESJ01142406.1_pt1 | contig 11246 bp, 7 predicted proteins | sample 356311 | NCBI WGS metagenome assembly CESJ01 (sample SAMEA2621487, study PRJEB7988) | marine metagenome | biome: marine biome (ENVO:00000447); feature: surface water layer (ENVO:00002042); material: "saline water (ENVO:00002010), including plankton (ENVO:xxxxxxxx)" | depth 5 m
AAGAGATTTAGAAATTTCTACTAATGAGGTATTTGAAAATATCTCTGAACCAATAGCTGCTGCATCCATTGCGCAAGTACACAAAGCAATTCTTAAATCTACTGGTCAAACAGTCGCGATCAAAGTTTTACGGCCAGGCATAGAAAAAGCTTTTAGAAAAGACATTGATGCATTTTATCTAGCGGCAAATATAATTGAACTATTATCCCCTAAATCCCGTCGCTTGAGGCCACTTGAAGTCATCGATCATTTTGATTCAGTTGTGCAAGGTGAATTAGATTTAAGACTGGAAGCTTCAGCAGCATCTGAATTTTCAGCAAATACAAAAGGTGACGCACTCCTATGTATTCCAAACATTCATTGGGAAACGTCTGGCAGAAGAGTCATGACACTTGATTGGGTTGATGGGATTCCATTGGCTGATTTAGAAGCTTTAAAGAATTCAAAAACTGATATGGAAGAGCTGTCCACTCGTATTTTATCAATTTTTTTGAGACATGCACTTCGAGATGGTTTTTTTCATGGTGACATGCATCAAGGAAATTTAAAGCTAAATTCTAAAGGTGAATTGGTTATATTTGATTTTGGCATAATGGGTCGAATTGATAAATATACTCGTCGCGTTTATGCAGAAATATTAATGGGATTTATAAAAAAAGATTATAAGCGCGTTGCAGAAGTTCACTTTGAGGCAGGTTATATATCCTCAGATCAAGATGTAGATTTATTTGCCCAAGCACTAAGATCAGTCGGTGAACCAATTTTTGGTCGAAATGCTGAGAATATATCCATGGCTAAACTTCTTTCACATTTATTTGATGTAACTGAACGGTTTGGAATGGAAACACGGACAGAACTTATACTTTTACAACGCACAATGGTTGTTGTAGAGGGTGTTTCACGTTCTTTAAACCCAGCTTCACTGGATATTTGGGAAGCAGCAAGACCCGAAGTAGAAAGTTATATTAAGAACAACCTTGGACCAAAAGCATTGATAAGAGATTTAATAAAAATAGCACAAACATTATCACATTTTGGGCCAAAACTACCAAGCTTACTGGAAAATCTCTTAACCACTGATATCAAAAATAAAACGAACCACAAAAATAGTAATGTTAAAAGTAAACTTACTTGGGCTCTTATTGGAAGCGCTTCAACTGCATTAATCATTACTATACTAAATCATTTTTAATAGATCTATTTCTGCTAATGCTGCTTTCATACTCTATAAACCCTTGCTCGGCTTTCCAAAAAAAATACGCAGCTAATCGCCAATGATAAAGTGGCCCAATGATGTTATATCTCTTACATAAATTAGAAGTTAAACTAATTAAGAAAACTTCATAGGCTTTCATACCAGTTTTTACTCAAACTTAGTACCACTTTTTAACCTTTATGAATAATGAATTTCAGTTTTAACGTTGCTTAGTCAAGTATAACTGGCTATGGAAGTCTTGCGGCTTTGTGGCTCAACTGGATAGAGCAGCCCCCTCCTAAGGGGCAGGTTGGTGGTTCGAATCCACCCAGGGTCACCAAATAGATTTAAATATTTCAATCTGTTAAATATTTTACAACAACCCGCAGCCCTAGAAAATACCCAAAATAATGTTTGTAAGTCGTTTGCAGGAAACTTGATTATTTCATTATATTAGCCAGATAATTTTATTGGTATTACGACACAATCTAATTTATGCATCATCCGTATGAAATAATATCAAATTGAAATATTGCATATATTTATTAAAGAGATATTATTCAAATTTTATTAATAAAGACAAATTTTAGGAAAACTATTGCTTTATCGTATTTTACCAAATCTAATAAATTTAAATAGACAAAAAAAACAATTTATTCAGGTAATTTTTGACATAATCTCTGTATCATTCTCATTTATTTTTACCTTTTATCTATTAAATAAACATTTTATTTTTATAGATACACCTAAAATATGGTTGATATTAATATTTATAATATTAATAAATATAATAATATTTTATATATTTGGTCTCTATAAAGCAGTTGTTAGACACATTTCAGTTGAAACGATTAAGCATATAGGCGTCAGCATTATAATATCTTCAATATTTATGATGTGTACATATAAAATTTTTAAAATCAAAGATCCATTTTCTATTGTCTTCATTTTTTCTGTTCTATTGTTTTTAATAACACTTGGAGCACGTCTAATATTAAGAGAGTTATATTATAATCATTCAAAGGTTAAACGAAAAGCAGTAGCAATCTATGGCGCTGGTGATGCTGGCAGGCAAATCTTAAACTCTATATCTAAAAGCTCTGAGTATTCTCCAAAAATGTTTATTGATGATAATGTTAATCTTATTGGTAGACGAATAACAAATTTAGATATTTACAGCATGACACAAGCTGAAAAACTCTTTGTAAAATATAAAATTGATTTACTATTAGTAGCTATGCCTAGTGTTTCAAAAACCGTGCGAAATAATATATTAAATCAACTCAAAAAATATCCATTTCAAATCAAAGCAATGCCCAGTCTCACTGATATAATAAATGGGACTGTTAAAATTAATGACATGAAAACACTATCAATAAATGACTTAATAGGTAGAGATATAGTCGAACCAGATCGTAAGTTAATGTCTAAAAACATACTCAATAAAGTTGTGTTAGTTTCTGGTGCTGGAGGATCAATCGGGAGTGAACTTTGTCGACAGATTTTAATCTGTAATCCAAAAAAATTAATACTCCTAGATATTTCAGAAGCTGCACTTTTTAATATACAGCAAGAATTAGAAATGATTAGCCAGCAAAACATTTTAACCGATGTTATTCCAATAATATGCTCAATACAAAATGAACTTCACATATTAAAAATACTAGAAAAATTTAATATTCAAACAATTTATCATGCAGCGGCATATAAGCATGTACCTCTAGTTGAAAATAATATTGTTGAAGCTATTAGAAATAATATCTTTGGGACAAAAATATTGGCAGAAATGGCCATTAAAGCTAAAGTAGAAAATTTTATTTTGATATCGTCTGATAAAGCAGTTAGGCCTACTAACTTCATGGGAGCTACTAAACGTTTTGCTGAAATTCTATGCCAAGATTTAGCACTAAAAAAGATTACAAACTTTTCAATGGTTCGTTTTGGTAATGTTCTTGGATCATCTGGTTCAGTTATTCCACAATTTAAAAATCAAATAAAACAAGGTGGTCCAATTACATTAACACATAAAGATATTACTAGGTTTTTCATGACCATTCCTGAAGCTGCTCAACTTGTATTACAGGCATCATCAATGAGTAAAAGTGGTGATATTTTTGTATTAGAAATGGGGGAACCAATAAAAATTATAGATTTAGCTTTCAAAATGATACACTTACAAGGCCTTAAACCTTACATAAAAGAATCTGACAGCAACGTAACCGGTGATATTGAAATTATAATTACTGGATTAAGACCTGGAGAAAAGCTTTTTGAAGAAGTATTATTGGGCGATACTGCCATAAACACATCTCATCCAAAAATATTTATGGAAAAATTATCAAAAATACAAACCAAAGATTTAAATGACCTAACCAAGAGATTAGAGGAAGCATGCGATCTTGGAGATATAACGAAAATAAAAGATATATTTAGTCATCCAGAGATTAGTTTAAATCATTCAGGTATCATCGTTGATAAAACATTGATTAATTAAATATTAAAATTTCTTTAGTATAAAATTAATATTTAATTACTTATTATTTAATCAATAAAAATATTTTATATCTACCTCTTAACTTTGTCACCCTGCCCTCTACCAAAAATTGTTTTCAAAATAATATTTAATTCTGATGGAATCGATCTCATACAAACATATCTATTATCCCACTCAGCTATTTTTTTTGGTGTACTCATATCTATATTATTTATTTGAGATAAGCCCGTTATACCAGGAAGTACAAGATAAACTTGGCGCGCTGCTCGGTGCGCTTTTAAATGCTTTTGTGTGGGCAATCCTGGTCTTGGGCCTACTAAACTTAGCTCACCTCTTAAAATATTTATAATTTGTGGTAATTCATCTAGTTTTGAGGACCGTAAAAACTTACCTATGTTTGTTATACTTTTAGTATCAATTTCATGTGTTCCAACATTTTCTGTATTAATATACATAGTTCGAAATTTATAACATTTGAATAACTTTTCGTACTTCCCAACACGATTTTGAACAAAAATCCCAGGCCCTTTAGATGACAATTTGATTGTTAGCCAAATTATGCACAACAACCACCAGAAAAATATTGTGACAATAATAACAAAGCTTAGATCAATAGTCTTTTTGAATATATTAAAAAATATATTCTTATCTTTGTTATCAGATATATAAATATTTCTTTCCACTTTTTTCGAGGTTGATATCAAATAATTTATTTTCTCAAGGACACTTTTAATTTCAACAACAGGTTTAAGACTGGATAGAAAAGTAAATAATGGCCTACTTAATCTGAAAGGAAGTATATTTAAGATTTTAAGTTTTCCAGTGAAATTATCACCATAAAGTATTGGTAAAAAAATATTTGTTATATCAAGACTTGGGTAAATATTTTCTTCTTTTAATGCTACTCTTTTTGTATGTATATATTCGTTATTCTTATTGGAAAATACATGAAGAGTGCTAATGTTTATCACTTTTTTAACTGAAGTTTTTGAGCAGTAATCTAAGATATTTTTATACAATACAACATTTGCATCAAAGAATTCTTCAAATTTATGTTTAGAGTTATTATTGGCTGTTGCCAGGTGGATCACTACGTCAAATTTATGAGGTAAATTTTCTAATTCATCATACACATGTACTAAATTATTAGGAAAAATGTTTTTTAGTTTTTGAAGCTTTCTTCCTACTACAACAATTTCATAAGGATAATCATTTAAATATTCTAATAAATACCTACCCAAATAGCCTGTAGCACCAGTTATTAGTATTTTTCTCATTTTAAATTTGCCCATCAAGACTTTATAAATTCATCTTCTTTAAAAAACACATAGACTAAATATATAAATTATAGATTTAATGTTTTAAAAAATATTATGAATAATTAACTTATTTTCTATTAAAATTATGGGATATTGTCATTTTTAATATCCTTAAGTAGTATTCTTAATGGCAAAATTTCAGATAAAGTTCTTGCAAATGATATTATAGGTCTCTCAGCTACAAAAATAATATCATTTGGCCTTAGCTCTGTTTTTGCTGCTACTAATATTCTTGATACATTTTGAGCATCAAGGTGATATGCAATACTAGGGTTCCTTCCCCTTAAAAGATATACTTCAGAACGTTTAGCTGATAAATTGCTCAAAGCCCCATTATTTTCAAACAAAGCGTTGGCTAAAGTTTCTCTTTTTGATGGATTTATAGACATTATACGAGCATCACCAGAACCAGTTAAAATATATACTTGACCATCTTTATAACTCATATAATTAATTTCAATCTGATCATCATTCTGTATCCAGATATTGGGGGTATTCGGATCTAATACTCTATCCAATGCTAAGCGGAAAATTCTTTTACCTCGAGTTAATATAATTATCGCCAAACCATCTTTTGGCTCTGAAATAGCTGAACTTAAATGTACAACTTGTCTAAGCGTATTCTCCTCATTTGAAAGATATAAAATTTTGTTTCCTTGATTTCTGTTTGAAAAATATAATTTTTTATTTCTAAATTTAGTAATTTCCAATTGGATATCAGGTTTTTTACCTTTCATAGTTAGAATTGTGGTAATTTCTTCGTGCACATCAGCTAATGTACGGTTTTCAACAACTAGTTTTCCAATACCAGGTAAAAGAATATCACCATTTGAACCCACAAGAGCAGATACATTGCTTGAAGGAATTTCTGTTATTTCGAAATGTATATGATCTTTATCCTGAATGAAAGTATCAGGTGAATTAATATTAAATAACTGACCTGCCGTGAATTTATAAGTCTGTTTGTTTCTTACTAATGTAATTAATACAGAATTTTCATTAGTTTTAGATAATCCTGATCCGTAGGCCACTTCCCTCAAAGATACTGGTATGGTATTAATTCCAATTATTCTACTTTGGTTTTTATTGTTTGTGACATATGCTTTTTTACTATTGAACTCAGTTATTTCTAATTGAAAGTTAGGTGCACTTCCGTTTCTTATAAGTATATTTCTAATTTCTGCTCTAACATCTTCTAATGTGCGATCGACTGCTTTTAAAGATCCAAGGCCAAGTAATAAAATATTTCCATTACTTCCGACAACACCATTTACTGATAAAATATTTTCTTCATCGTTTACCCTATTATTAGTCATTTCTTTTAATGCAATAACAGGATTAATTAAATCAGCAGACTGGACTAGTGTTAACACATCTCCTACACCTAAAATATAATTAGTCTTAGCCAATGAATTAGGCCATTTTATAACCTCATTTTTAAATTGATTTATTAGTAATAAAGAAAGTTCATCTCCTTGTCCTAACCTGTACTCACTATTTGTTAGGTAATTAGGAATGTCTTTCGTCAAGAAGTCACCTTCATTGTAAACATTTGCCCGAGCACCACTTCCAGTTATCATTAATTGCCTAGGGTATGCGTCCTTGTTAGATTCAATGGATTTTTTGAATGTTAATGTATTAATATTGATATTGAATTCTTCTTGTTCAATTTCTTTTAAATCTTTTTTTGTTTGGTCCAAAAAAACCGGTTCAAGTATTGCACTACAACCTTGAAATATTATTAGTATTATGAGTGAGCAAAATACAGTTTTAAAATTATTCATAAAGCAAGCCCTGAATTGATTTTACCATAGATATTTGAAATAAATTTTTTCGTTTTGTATGTTTAATTCTTGTTAACATAATATGAAAAATATTTTCAATCTTGATCGCCCTAACCAAACTTAGAGCATCAATATTATCTGCACAAACAAAAATAATATCAAAAGTTTCGCTCAAAAGTTGCAATGACGCAGAGAAGTCTCGCTGGCTTACATAAGACATTGGTTCAAGATCATCTTTTAGCGTTAAAACTGAAATATTATTTTCTCTTTCAAGCAATTGGAAATCACCTATTATTTCTGTACCTAAATTATCAGATTGCATTCTTCCCGAATGTGAAAAATTAATTGTTGCAATCTTTATTGTTTCATTTTGCATAATACTTGACATAATTTTGGCAAGTTCATGACTTTTAATTTTTGTTGCCAAAGACGACACAACAACAAAATTTGCTGACTGACTGTGAATTTCTACAATTAAATCTCTAAAAACTGGTAGTGATTTATTTATAGTACTTTTTAATTCTTTTAGTTTTTTCTTTCTTAAAAACATTATTGATTTATAGTTAGCAATGAAATTTGCTTTTGATTGCTCAACAATGGATTTTTTTGTGTAAAAAACTTTACGATTAGCAGAAACGACTAGACTCAAAAGCGATCCAAAGAAGAGGCCCAATACAGCACCAAACAGTAATATCAGACTATTATTGCTTCCACTAGGTGAAATTGATGGCGCAGCATACTCATAAATAATTGAGCTATTATGCTTATATCCTGCACTCATACTTTGTGCTTTGACTTGCTCCATTATTACAGTATACATAGCTTCAGCCGTTTTTTCTTCACGTTTGAGTTTAGAGTAAATTTCCAAAGTACGTCCTGAACGGTCTACATCTTTTTGTGAGGCATTAATTTCATTTTCTAATCTTTCCTTACGTTCAAACAATGTATCCAATACCGCGAGCACTACATTCCTGTTTGGCCAACTCCATGAGCTTACAATTTCATTTTGTCCTAATATTCGGCGAAATTCAACTTGATCAACTATGGGAAACTCATTACTTAAATTTAAATAATCTGCATTACTTATTTCTTTTTTTTGTAAGATTTTTTCAAGTTCAAATGCAGCATTATACAGTTCCATTGCCCTTTTAAATTCTTCCCGAAGAAAATCTAATTGAATTGAGCCAGCTGAAAAGCTCTCTAATGGAAGCGCACTATTTTCAATTGCAAAAGTTTTTAACTTAGATTGTGTTGCCTCCAAGTCACTTAAAGAATTTGCCATTGTATTTGACAAATAAATTAATTGATCATTCATTTGTTTATTAATTTTATTAATTTTATCATCTAATATTGTTTTCATAATGTAATTTGCTATTACAGCAGCTCTGTTAGCATCTTGGTGCGTAACTGTAATTGTTATTATTCCACTAGCTGATATTTGTACGGCTACATTTTGAGAATATCTGTTAACAATTCCCTGCCAAATTACCTCTTTTTGGTCTAGAGGTATATCTATTTGATAACCAAGATTCCGCTTAAGTATTGTTTTCCATGTTGAATCTTTTGATTTATTTAATGTAAATTGATTAAAGTATAAATCTGATTCGAAATCTAACTTTCTATTAATTCTTTCTACAAATACACGCCCTTTTACCATTTCCTCAGGAAGAATAGAGTTTTTAGATCCTGAAGTACTTATTCCCGTAAAATTAGCTAATAAACTAGCTCCTCCAAAGTTAAGAGTATCAGCCTCATCAAAAATCTTAAAAATTGCAGAAGATTTATAAACTGTTTTTATATTTTGTATTCTATGAACGCTGAAGGATAGACTGATAATGACAGTAATTAATATTAATAGTTTGTAAGCCCAGAGGCTGAAAAATAATTCATTTAAATCTATTTCATTATTAATACTACTTCCAATCTTCATCTGACCGATAGACATCATTTTATTTCCATTAAACCCTACACTTGTTAACAAATAATTTGATAAATGAAAAGTTTTAAACAAAAGATTATTAAATATATTTATGATACTAATTAATGTTGATCAATGTATGCTGTTACTTATAAAAAAATTATGATTTAAAATTTACTAATATTAATTTTATTAAATTTAATATTTTCTTTGCTAATTTATGCAAACCCAGAGTTTAGCATAAAAATAGTTTGGGCAAATATTGACTTTAATAACTCATTTCCAATTCATGGTAATTCAAGTGGTTTTTCAAGTAATTCTTCCGGAGTTCAACTAAAGGAAACTAGAAATAATACAACTGCACAGCTAAGGTTAAGTCTATTAGATCATAAACACCTAAAATTTGATCAGACTTACCTAAATTATAAGTATAAAAATACAATATTTGGTATAGGAAAAATTAACAGGCATTGGTCATTTTCATCCAAAAATTCACTTATTCTCTCAAGCAATGCAAGATCTTCCAACTCAATTTATTTTAATATAAAAAAAGATAAAAAATCAAAAATTAAATTATTTTTGTGGGCTGGACCATGGTCTTATGAAATATTCAATTCAGTTTTGTAGAACCAAAATGGCCCTAGTAATTCTATGCTTTTAAGCATGAGAGCGATAATAAACCCTATAAACAATTTAAAATTTGAACTCGTTAAAAACTTCTCAATGGGGCGGTGAGAATAAAAACTCAAGTATTAAAGCCTTTAAGAATGCCATAATTGGGAACACTAATGAGAATGAATATAAAGATATTAATCAGTTAGCTGGATTTGGTTTCTCTTACAATACAGGTGCCAAAAAAATACCATTTGAGATATATGGTTAATTCATAGGTGAAGATGAAGCTGGCGGTTTGTCATTATGTTTCATGAAACTGATGGGTGCAACATTAGACTTTAAGAATGTCGATCTTTCAACAAAAATTGGATTGGAATATTTAGACACTAGAATTGATGAAACGACGCATGGAAATTGCGGGCCAAACACTGCTTATAATAATGGATCATACAAATACACAAAATATGATGTAACACTAGGCGCTCCAATAGATACAGAAAGTAAATCAATTGAAATTTGGGGTACCACTAATATATCGCAAAATAAAAGTATTAATTATTCAATTAAGAAAATAATCATTAATGATACTAACTGGTCTAGTCATCGCCTTAGTTCAAATAGACAAGAGGGCTGGTTAAATAAATTAGGCATGACCATTAGCAAGGATTCTTTTGAAATCCAAAGCGACTTATCCTATCAAGATACTCCATTTGGAAATTCGTTACATGGCTTGAGTTTAAATTTAAATACAATATATAAATTTTAGATATCTATTTTAAAGACAATTCACCAGCCATATGCAAAATAGCGTTTAAGTAACCACTAACACTACCACAATCATAACGGTTACCTTTCAGAAAAACACTTTCTACATTACCTCTAGCCGCCATAACATTAATTGAATCTGCTAATTGTATTTCACCCCCCAGACCTGTGGTTTGCTCCCTCAATATATCGAAAATATCAGGAGTGAGAACATAACGGCCTATGCTAGCAATGTTTGATGGTGCTTCTGCTTGTGTTGGTTTTTCGATCAAGCCCGAAACATTTCCAGTGTTATCCTTAGAAACTACTCCATACTTAGAAATATCAGGGCCATTTACCTCTATAACAGATAATTGCACTTTGTTAGTTCTTTCATAACCCGCAATAAGATCAGCTGTTGTACCCATACCATCTAATGTAATAAAATCATCAGCAAGCAAAACAGTAAATGGTTCATTACCTACAGCTCTTTCAGCACATAATACTGCATGCCCAAGACCAAGCTGTTCAGACTGGCGCACGAATATACACTCAACATTCTTTGGTATAATGTTTCGTACCATATCTGCTTGTTGAATTTTGCCTTTTTCTCTTAGCGCCAATTCAAGTTCAAGATTATTATCAAAATGATCTTCAATAGCGCGCTTATTTCGACCTGTCACAAAAATAAGAGTATCTATTCCACCTAAAATTGCTTCTTCTACTGCATATTGAATTAATGGTTTATTTATTATTGGCAATAATTCTTTAGGCATTGCTTTTGTTGCTGGAAGGAACCTAGTACCAAAGCCTGCTACAGGGAAAACTGCTTTTCTAATTTTTTGCATAATGAAATTCTTTATATTAAATTTATGGTAATTTCAATTTTTCAGATTACCGGGGCTAAAATTAGGCTAAATTAATAAGATTTATAACCTAGCTTTATTTTTGACCTAGCTTTATGTATGTTTGATAAGTAATTCATTCAATTGTCCTCAAATTAAAATTTCAAAATATTTTTATTTTTTACGCTATACACTCAAAATTTTTATTCTAACTTATGATACATAACGTTATGTTGGGTTATAGTTTTTGATTTATATTCATTTAACAGTTTTATACTTACAGTTACATTAAGTATTAAGTATTAAGTATTAAGTATTAAGTATTAAGTATT
>CESJ01007906.1_pt1 | contig 11244 bp, 9 predicted proteins | sample 356311 | NCBI WGS metagenome assembly CESJ01 (sample SAMEA2621487, study PRJEB7988) | marine metagenome | biome: marine biome (ENVO:00000447); feature: surface water layer (ENVO:00002042); material: "saline water (ENVO:00002010), including plankton (ENVO:xxxxxxxx)" | depth 5 m
TCCATTATTAGTGTTTTCAACAATAAATGTTCCTAAAGATAAACCGCTTGTGTTATCAATAGCTTGAATTATTACTTGGCTAGATGAAACTATGGTACCTACAACTAAGTCAGTATTATATGAATTTGATCCAGCAGTCATAGAAGCTGTTCCTATGACATCACCTGTAGACATAGAAGAGATTAAAAATTGACCCCCATCAGAAGTGAAAAGAGCACTAGCAATATCCGCTTCTCCAGCATCTTGACTAACATTTATAGTTAAATCCGCTAGACTATCACAAGAATTATTAGATAAAGAAACACTCACAGTAGGAGAGAAATCTAAACAAGAAAGATAAAAAGTAAATGACTGAGAGTCAGTTTGTCCAAGTTCAGATGAAATTGTAGATGTAAAGTTTAGCACACCAGAATTAGGATTTGAAAATAAATTTAAAAAGGTTACATTAGATGAATATCCTCCAGTAGTAGTATTTCCATCACCAGGGCTTGTTGCTGTAATAACTACACCGCCGTTACTAGAGTTAGACATTGTAAATGAACCTAAAGTTGTGCCATTACCAGCATCAACAGACAATATGACTGTTGAAATATTTGAAGTTGCACCAACTATAAGATCTGATTGTACAGAACTTCCACTATTAAAATTCATAGAAGCACTTCCTACTGTGTCACCTACAGATAAAGAAGATAAAAGAAATGAACCTAAATCTGATGTAAATAATGAGGCATCAACATCTGTTTCCCCTTGATCTTGGCTTACATCAATTGATAAATCTGAAGATAAGCCACAATCTAAATTTGATAGTGAAACTGAAACCGTTGGAGAAAAACTTTGTGCAAACATCACGGATGTGAAAAGAGCAGAAATTAAAAAGAGAAAGGATCTTTTTGAAAATATTGTAAATAATTTATTCATGTGTATTTTTTTTATTGTATTGTAAAATTTCATACAAGTCAACAAATCTAGATAAAATTGATGATTTTACAAAAGAATAATCAACAAATTATTGTTGCATAATTATAAGATTTTTACTAGATAATATAAATTACAGAGTAAAAATAAAAAATCTTGCACATATTAGGTGCAAGATTTTTTATAAAATTTAGAGTTGCCCGACCAGGGATCGAACCTGGACTCTTCTGCACCAAAAACAGACGTGTTGCCAGTTACACCATCGGGCACTAAATATTTGGACCGCAAAAATAAGAATAATGTATACACTACAAAACATTTTTTCTAAGATTTCATTTCAAGATTTAAAAGCATTGTTATTTAACATATATATTTTATTAAATTCGCATTCAGATTAAAAAGAAATATCTTAACTATGGAAACCTTTAAAAAACTAAATAACATTATAGGATGGCTTGTTTTCTCAATAGCCTCTTTTGTTTACCTTTCAACTATTGAACCTACTGTAAGCTTCTGGGACTGTGGAGAATATATAGCTACTGCGTATAAACTAGAGGTAGGACATCCTCCAGGAGCTCCATTATTTCAGCTTTTAGGAAGAATTTTCTCACTATTTGCAGAACCAGCAACTAGCCAGGTAGCGGTTGCAATAAATATTCTTTCTGCCCTTTGTAGCTCGTTTACTATTTTATTTCTTTTTTGGACTATTACATCTTTTGCTAAAAGAATATTTTCTAACAAAAAAGAAGAAACTCAAAAAACATATGCTATTTTATTAAGTGGAGTAATTGGCTCACTAGCTTATACGTTTTCAGATTCTTTTTGGTTTTCAGCAGTAGAAGGGGAGGTTTACGCTATGTCATCATTTTTTACAGCAATAACATTTTGGTGTATTTTAAAATGGGAAGAAGCATCTGAAGAGTATGCTACAAGATGGTTGATTTTAATTGCATACTTAATAGGTTTATCAATAGGAGTTCATCTTTTGAGTTTGTTAACTATTCCTGCAATGGGAATGATTTACTACAACAAAAAATATACATATTCTAAAATTGGAGCCATAAAAGCATTTATTATGTCAATGGCAATACTGGGAATTGTTCAAGGAGTTATAATTCCTGGAGTTGTTAGTTTAATTTCAAAATTTGAAATATTTTTTGTAAATACTGTTGGTCTTCCGTTTAATGCAGGAGCAATTATCTATTTTACTGCATTAATAGCTCTTATAAGCTTTGGGCTCTATTATTCTAGTAAGAATAAAAAACCAATGCTTAATACAATAATTTTAAGCTTTATGATGCTTTTAATAGGCTACTCATCTTTTGCAGTATTAGTTGTTAGATCAAATGCAAACCCACCAATTGATGAGAATAATCCAGAAGACGCAGTAGGATTACTATCATATCTTAAAAGAGAGCAGTATGGAAGCTGGCCAATTGTATATGGGCAATACTTTAATGCTAAATTAGATAGCAAAAAACCATACATAGATGGAAATCCAGTTTATGCTAAAGACGAAAAAAAAGGAAAATATATTGTAATCGATACTAGAAAAAATTCACTTCCTAACTATAGAAGTCAAGATAAAACATTTTTCCCTAGAATGTGGAGCAATACACAATCCAGACATGCTGCAGGTTATAAAAGTTGGGCTGGACTTTCTAAGAAAGACAGAACACCAACATTTAGTCAAAATCTAAGTTTTTTCTTTAAATATCAAATTGGATGGTCATATTTAAGGTACTTTATGTGGAATTTTGCAGGTAGACAAAATGATTATATGAATATGGATGGGAATTCCTTAAATGGAAATTGGGAAAGCGGTATAGGATTTATTGACAATGCAAGACTAGGAACTCCAAGCAATGTCGATATGCCTGATCATTTAAAAAATAATAAAGCAAAAAATCATTATTACTTCCTTCCTCTTATTTTAGGACTCATTGGTTTATTCTTTCATTTTAAACATCATAATCAAGATGCTTTAGCGGTACTCTTATTTTTTCTTTTCACTGGAGTACTTATAATTATATATCTAAATGTGGTTCCTTTTCAACCAAGAGAAAGAGACTATGCTTATGTAGGGTCTTTCTATGCTTTCTCAATATGGATTGGTCTAGGAATGTTAGGTATTTATGACTTTCTGAAAAAGAATATTAACCCAAGATTAAGTTTAATATCAGCAACAATTATTTCATTATTAATGGCTCCAGCTTTGATGGCTTCAGAAAACTGGAATGACCATGATAGATCTGATAGATATACTGCATTAGAAGTAGCTAAAAATTATCTTAATTCATGTGCTAAAAATGCCATACTTTTCACAAACGGTGATAACGACACTTTTCCACTATGGTATGCCCAAGAGGTAGAAGGAATAAGAACTGATATAAAAGTTGTTAATCTTTCTTTATTTAACACTCCCTGGTATATAGATCAAATGAAAAGAAAATCATACGATGCTGAAGCAATACCTTCATCTTTAGAAAATGAAGACTATCGTGCAGGCACTAGAGACTATACACCTATTCAAGAAAAGTTTAAGGAATTTAAGGAGGTTAGTCAAGTTGTAAGGTTTATTAACAGTAAGAGTTCTAAAGCAAAAGTAAATACCTCTGCAGGACTAAAAAACTATTGTCCTACAAGAAAACTTAAACTAACTGTAGATAAAGAGAAAGCCAAAAAATTTGTTCCTGATAATCTTCATTCAAATATAGTTGATGAAATGAGATGGAGTCTAAAAGGGAATGGACTCTACAAAAACAAATTAATGGTTCTAGACATATTAGCTAATTTTAATTGGGATAGACCTATTTATTTTGCAATTACAGTTGGTAAAGATAATTTTATGGGCTTAGAAAAATACTTTCAGCTAGAAGGTCTAGCATACAGGCTAGTTCCTTATCTGACTAAAAATAATGATGGTCAAACAGGAGCTGTAGCTTCAGAGATAATGTATGATAATCTAATTAATAAGTTCGCATGGGGTGGATTAAATAACAAAGAAATCTACTTTGATGAAACCAATACGCGCATGATTATGAACTATAGAAACAATTACGCAAGGTTGGCCGAAAAACTTATTGAGGAGGGGAAAAATGATCAAGCTATTATAGTTTTAAATAAATGCGTTGAAGAGTTCCCAAGAGAAGTTGTTAATCTAAGTTATTTTGCAATTCCAATTATAGATCTATATTACAGGCTTGATCAAAAAATAGAAGCAAATAGACTACTAAGTCTAATGATTGATGATTATTTAACTGAATACAACTATTTAGCTGAATTTAAGTCAGGTAGCGGCTTAAAACAAAACCTAAATATTTGTGGACAAGTGCTTGGTAGTTTATCTAGAGTTGTTCAAGTACATCAGCTGACAGACAGTAAATTTGACTATTTCCAAGATAATGATAAATATTTCAAAACTAAAGATCAAGTTAATGAAGAAATTGATTACGAAACATTTAGAATTAACACTTTTCTTGAAGACTTTTATGCACTTCAATAGTTAGGTTTTGTTTGTAAAAACACCAAAAATACTTTCTAAACTATTTCCTAGTTTAATTTGGAAAATACAAACAAAAAAAAAAGAGGTTTGGTTAACTTTTGATGATGGTCCAGATGAAAAAACCACACCTCTTATTCTTTCTATTTTAGAAAAATTAAATATTAAAGCCACATTTTTTTTAATTGGAAGAGAGATTGAAAAGCACCCAAGCCTTACTAAAAGTATAATTGAAAAAGGACATATAATTGGGAACCATTCCTTCTCACATCTTGACGGATATATGACAAGAAATAAAATTTATTATAATGATATATTTAAAAATGAAATTAAAATAAATAATCTTAATTTATACAGACCACCATTTGGAAGAATGAGTTTACCGCAGATTTGGTTCTTAAGAAAGAAATTTAAAATTATTATGTGGGATATCTTTAGTTGGGATTTTATTAAAAACAACTCTCTCAATATGAAAAATAATGTAATTAATAATATAGAAAAAGGTTCAATAATTGTTTTTCATAATAACGCCAAAAGCTTTAGCAATCTTTCTAAAAAGCTTGAAGAAATATTAATTGAGATACAAAATAAAGGTTATAATTTCTCCTCTACTTGGTAGCAATACAAAAATAATCTAAACAGTTTTCTGTGTCTTCTTTTATATAGTAATCATCAACACTAACTGAACTAACAATATCATTATTATTTGATTCTAATTTCCTTCTATTTATTCTATTTAAAAAATCATAAGGAATCTGTAATGCCCATCTTGGTAATAAGTACTGTAGGTTAAAAATGTCAAAACGAGTAATTTTCTTAATAGACGCCTTATTCTTTTGATAATACTGAATGACTTTATCTTTTCCATAAACCCCTTTTATTACAAAACTTGTAAATGATTTCTTTAAAGTATTTTCCATTTCTGAAGGAGTATATTCTCTAATATGCCATGGATTTCTTGAAAGAGACATTAATTTATTTGGAGTAGTTAATAATAGTTTACCTCCTTTTCTTAACACTCTAAATATTTCTTTTAAAAATAAGTCATCATTTTGTATATGCTCAATAACCTGGAAGGTAACAACATAATCAATTGAATTAGATGCAATATCTGTCAAAGGAGGAATCTCCATTTGACGAAACTCTATATTATACTTATCCATTATCGAACTATCAATATGAGTTTGATACTTATCGATAGCAATATATTTTTGCGCTAGTGCTGCAAGTACAGGAACACCATACCCTTCTCCGCAGCCAATCTCTAAAACAGTGCCACTTATAATTTTAGAAGCCTCATTATAAGCTATCATATGTCTTTGAAAAATTACATTCTCAGAAGGGTCTAAATGAGAGCTTCTCTCCGCTGTTTGTACCATTTTTATAAATATTTTACAAATATATTAAAACTAATCCTCAATCTCAATCAGAACTGGGCAGTGATCAGAATGTATAGCTTTAGATAAAATTAATGACCTTTTTAAAGAATCTAATAAACTATTTGAAATCATTATATAATCAATTCTCCAACCTAAATTTTTTACTCTTGCATTTGCCCTGTAACTCCACCAAGAATAATTATGTGGTTCTTTATTAAAAACTCTAAATGAGTCTGTAAATCCAGCCTCTATAAATGTAGTAAGCCATTCTCTTTCCTCAATTAAAAATCCTGATGTATTATTATTTCTTTTTGGATTATGAATATCTATAGCTTTATGACAAATATTATAATCTCCAGCTATTATTAAATTTGGAAAAATAGATTTTAAATTATTAATATAATCATAAAATAATCCGAGGAATTCAATTTTAAAAGATTGTCTTAGCTCTCCACTACTTCCAGATGGAAAGTAAACACTTAAAACAGAAAAATTATCATAATCTAATCTAATAACTCTACCTTCAAAATCAATCTTTGAAATCCCGCAACCATACTCTACATGATTAGGTTGTTTTTTAGCTAATACAGCAACGCCACTATATCCAGGCTTTTCAGCTGGGTTTATATAGGAATAATAGCCAAGTTCTTTAAATATTTCTGAATCAAATTGATGTTCTTTAGCTTTAATCTCTTGTAGACAAACAATATCAGCGCCAGTAGTTGCAATCCAATTTGGCAAATCTTTTTTAATAGCAGCACGAATTCCATTAATATTATAAGTTAAAATTATAGCCATCAGAATTATCTTAAATTAAATTTAACTTCAGAAAGAAAAATATCACTAATAAATAATTTAAGATAATAATTCCCATCTATTAGCATTTTATTTCTTTCAAAATCTAAACACATAAATATTTCTTTATTTTCATAAAGTACATTATGGGTTATTGAGTAAATATTAGCTGAATCAGATGAAATAGAATCATTTAAAACTAAGACATCTCCTCGAGGGTTTATAAACTGTAATTGAATTATCTTATTCTCTGCAATTGCAATTTGATTAGCTGAAATAGTAAAGCAAGATCGTAATGTTTGTGTCTTCTCAGCTGAGCGGGTCTGCACTTCTTTTCCTGTTACTCGATATCTAAAAGCCTCAACTGTTATATCGAAAATCTCTAAAACTGAACCCATATCTACCTTTTCAGAGAGTTGTATATTCTTTTTATTAAGCTTATAATTTTTCCAATTAATATTCTTATTAACCTTTATAACACTATCTTTTTCTGTAGTCAATCTCTCATTAACAAAAAATAGAGAATCTATATCTGCTAAATATTTTTTAGAGATTCTTTTAAGGTTCTCTATTTTAATCCGAGCTTCTTTAAGATTCCTATTAGTAATCTCTTTCGCTTGTTTAAGGTCTTGATTTGTTTCAATTAAATTTTTAATTTCTAAAATTTGATTCTTAATTACAGAATCATTTTTAAATAATTGATTATTAAGATCACCATATTCATCCAAAAGCTCATCATGCTCATCTATAAGATCGTCTAATTCATTACGCAAAATATTCTTCTGCTCTATAAACTGAATTTTTAAATCCATTTGTTTTTTCATACTATCATTCTGGTAAAATAAAGAGATAATAAGAATAGCTACCAATAATAATAAAACAAGAAGAGTTTTATTATTAATTAATTTTTGCCAAAAAGAAAGAAAATCACCCATAAGAATTTGTATAAGGCTAAGATAAATATAAAAATATTTTAATGACTAATTTTATGATGAAAATAAAATACAAAACCTCAATAAACTAAAAGATATTGAGGTTTTATATGAGTGGGCCCAGCAGGGCTTGAACCTGCGACCCCTTGATTATGAGTCAAGTGCTCTAACCAGCTGAGCTATGGGCCCCCTTTAAAAAAAGGTTGTGCAAAACTATCAAATTGTTTTACTTTTCGCAACATTTGCAAGATGAAAAAAATAACACATTTAATTTTTGATTTTGGTGCAGTAATTATAAATATTGACTATCTCGCAACAATAAGCGCATTTGAAGATTTAGGTATTGAAAATGCTAATGAACTATATTCAAAAGAAATACAGAATAAACTTTTTGAAGATTTAGAAACTGGAAAAGTTGAAAAATCTTATTTTATTAGTCAGATTCAAAAACAAACAAAAAATTGCGCCGATCTTTCTATTATTAAAGCCTGGAATAAGATGCTAGGAAATATTCCTCAAAATAGAATAAATCTATTAATCGAATTATCAAGAAAATATAAATTGATACTACTTTCAAATACCAATAAAATTCATATAGATGAAATAATAAAAGGCATGGGGAAAAGAAAATGGCATGAATTTTATAATCTATTTGAAAAAATCTATTTATCTCATGAAATTGGAATGAGAAAACCCAATCATGATATATTTTTAAAGGTCCTTTCTGATAACAATATTAATGGTGATAATGTTTTATTTATAGATGACAGCCCTCAACACATAAAAGCTGCAAAAGAATTAAAAATTAATTGTTATCATCTAAGAGATAATGAAGATATAGTTAATTTATTTCCTGACATAATTCAATAAGAACACCGCAAGTATCTTTTGGGTGTAGAAAACAAATTAACATATTATCTGCTCCTTTTTTAGGTGTTTCATTTAAAATTCTAATTCCTAACTTAGAAATCCTATCCATTTCGCTAATAATATTATCAACTCTAATAGCAATATGGTGTAGGGCATTACTATTTTTTTTTAAATATTTATTTATTGTATGATCAGTCTTCTTAGAAGCTATAAGTTCAATTTTAGATTCCCCTAATTTAAAAAAAGAAGTTGAAACATCTTCAGAACTAACAAACTCTTGCTTATATTTTTTTTTACCTGTAATTTTCTCAAATATATTGTTTGCCTCATCAATATTATTCACAACTATTCCTATATGTTCAATCTTTTGCATAATCTTAGTACCAGAAAGAATTCTTTTGATTTTGATTATATGAAAATAATTTAAAGGTCAGAGTTAACTCATGAGAGCCAAAATTATAGTTTGTTATTTCTCCATTAAATTGTTGTCCATAGCTATATCCAAAATATAAATTATTAGCCTTAAACCCAACACCACATGCGGCAGACCCATTATTACATATGCTTAAAAAAGCCCAATGATCTTTTAAAAAGATAATTCTGGGTGCTATTCTAAATGTTGTAATCTGCGCCTCAGCTTTAGAAATTAAAATTGATGGCTCAAATTCCCAGTCGTTATTTATAACATTAAATTTATAAGATCCATTAATATAATAGTGTCTAACCTCTTTATTATCCCCAAAGCTAGTATTAACTCCTTCATTAAGAGAATTTGTAAATATCTCGCCATTAAAAGATGATTGCAAAATATTTAAAGAAGAAAAACCTAATGAAAATCTTTCTGAATACAGGTATACTCCTGTGGAAATATCAACTAGAAATTCACTATGTGTATTTTCGTTAAATGCTGGATCATTTAGTGAGGGTAAATCCTCATTACTAAAGTTTAAAGAATAAAACATAATTTTTGGGCCTATACCAAATGATATAAATGTATTATTAGAATTTAGAGGAATATGATATGCATAATTAAGGTTTAGATTTGCTTGAGAAGAAGGGTAACTTTTTTCAATATTCATATTGATTCCTAATGCAGTATTATTGTATATTGACTGGTGATAAGAAATAGATGTTGAAAATGGTGCGTCATCAAAGCCAACCCATTGCTGTCTTGACTGAATCACTAAAGGGTTAAAAGATTTACTTCCAGAAATTGCAGGGTTATATATAACATCATTTATAAAAAATTGTTCAAATTTAATTTGTTGCTGAGCACTTGCAACCATTCCAAAAAAAATTGTGATTAAAAAAATTAAGTATTTCATTATCTTATAATCGTTAAAGAACCTTTAAATGCTTCATTATTTTCCATCAGACTAATAACATAAAAATAGGTTCCAGAAGGAAGAGTGTTTCCTTGATAGTCTAAACCGATAAAGGAGTTTTCATATGAATTTAAATAATTTCTTCTACGAAAAACCTGAGAACCATTTTTAGAATAAATCTCAATTAAAGCATTTGGATAAATATCAATATTCTCTATTATCCAAATATCGTTAATACCATCATTATTTGGAGAAAAAACTTTTTTTGGATCTAAACATATTTTTGGGTTATAATTTATTTCTACGCTATCATAATGTTCGCATTTATTTTTGTCAATTATCTTAACAGTATATAAGTTAGGGGATAGATTTTCAATTTTTGAAGCATTATTATCTAAAATAATATTTATTGAATCTTCATTCCAAATAAAGCTAAATGGTGGTGTGCCGTTAGTAACATAGACGCTAGCACTTCCATTAAAATCATCTTTACAAATTACATTTTTACTTGACATGAAACTAACCATCTTAGAAACTGGCGCAATTTCTAGTAATTGAGACGAAATACATCCATTTAAATCTGTAATATTTAATGTGTACGGAGATGGATTAGAAGGTATATTAAAAAGAGAAAGCGATGTGTCTCCTGTAGACCAAAGCTTGTTATAGGGTGGTGTACCTCCAAATATATTCGCAAATACATTTGCGCTATCATCTATATTGCATAAACCTGTTAAATCAAACTCTGCTGTAATAGCAAACGTTTCTTCTACAGTAATAGAGTCATAAGAAACACAGCCTGTATTATCAGAAATTTGTAAAAAATATTTACCTGCAAATAATGAAGAAATATTTAAAGAGGATGCTGAAAAACTATTATTCGATGACCAGCTTATGACAGAACTAGAGTTAAAAACAGAAATGTCTATAGTGCCAGTATTATCACTATTACAATTAACATGCTCAATATTATTAATAACATAATTGCACTGACTATAGCTTGAAAAGCAAGAAAGTAATAACGAGGAAAAAAACAAAAATCTAAACATCAAATAATTTTTTACTAAAATATAAAAAAATGCCCGCATTATAGCAGGCATTTTGAGGTATCGAGCGGATTCGAACCGCTGTAGATGGTGTTGCAGACCACTGCCTAACCGCTCGGCCACGATACCTTTTATAATTAAAGTGCAAAAATATACATTAAGTAATATAAAACAAATTAGCTGCTATTTATTTCTATTTAAATTACTCATTGTATAGTCAATTCCTATTGAACAGAATGATTTAATAACCTCGCAAGAATCATTTATTAGTTGCTGCAGACCACTACTTTCTGATTCTGACCAATTACCTAAAACATAATCAGTTTGCCTGCCTTGAGAAAACTCATTTCCAATACCTATTCTTAACCTAGGATACTTATTAGTTTGAAGCATATCATTAATATTTTTCAAACCATTATGCCCACCGTCTGATCCCTTAGACCTTAATCGAAGTGAAGAAAAATTTAATGATAAGTCATC
>CESJ01036507.1_pt1 | contig 11235 bp, 9 predicted proteins | sample 356311 | NCBI WGS metagenome assembly CESJ01 (sample SAMEA2621487, study PRJEB7988) | marine metagenome | biome: marine biome (ENVO:00000447); feature: surface water layer (ENVO:00002042); material: "saline water (ENVO:00002010), including plankton (ENVO:xxxxxxxx)" | depth 5 m
CCAATTAGGCTATGATTTTTGTCAAAATAGCCTTTGATTTTGAGCTAGAACACACTTTTTTTCTGTGTGCCAAAAAAGCGTTCCGTTCTTGATCTATTCACCCAAATTTGTTCCGTTGGCTGAGCACTTCGCCTCCACCATCGCCAGTGGTGAGGAGCGGGGGGCGCTTTGCGTGATGCGCCATGGTGAAGTGCTTCTTGACGTTTGGGGGGGCGAAAAAAGACCGGGCCAAGCCTGGCAATCGGATACTCTGGCTTGCTGTTTTTCGGTCTCAAAAGGTGTGCTTTCCCTTCTGGCCCATATTATGGTTTCGCGAAGCGAGATCAGGCTGGATACTCCAATTGCAGATGTCTGGCCAGAATTTGCTGCCGAGGATAAAGGGGCGATCACCTTGATTGACGTCCTAACCCACCGGGCGGGTTTGCCTGCAGTGTCTGGCCCGGTCGCGGAAGGCGATCTCTACGACTGGGATATCATGGTGGGCTCTCTGGAACGGTCAGCAGTCGTTTTTCGACCGCGGGCAATACCAATCTATCATAACATGACTTATGGCCATCTTTTGGGTGAAACCTTACGTAGGGCGGCGGGAGCTGGGTCACTGCGCGAGCTACTTCAAGAACGCGTGATTGACCCGCTTGGTGTGGACTTTTGCATTGGGCTAACAGATTCTGAAATTGCGCGAACAGCTCAATTGACCCAGGTCGATCCTGACGGTTTATTTACGGCGTTGGACGAAGCTCCAGAAAGTCTTTTTGCCCGTTCCATGGCATTCTTTGACCGGGCCGAAGATTTCAATTCCGCCAAGTGGCGACGGGCTGTCATAGGCTCAGGTAGCGGTCATGCCACAGCGCGAGCTGTGGCTACTCTTTATGGCCAGTATATTTGGAATGAGTCAATTTTGCCAACCGACCGGCAACGCGCAATTGGGGTCCAGCAGGCACATACCCCAAAAGACCCAATCTTAGGGATTCCTATCCGTTTAGGGCAGGGCGTGGAACTGTCCGCGCCACCCCATCTCAACTTTGGCCCAAATCCCGGTGCGATCGGCCATTGGGGGGCAGGTGGCGCGCAAGCCTTCGCCGATCCAAACCTCGGGATTTCTTTTGGGTATCTCACAGGCCACATGTCAAATCAAATCGGTTGTTCTACCCGCGCCAATCGCCTCGTTCAACTCTTATATGATTGTCTGTACGACAACTGCGATGTCTGAAAGTTTTGCCGTCACACAGGAATCCCGCCGACCAGACGTGACTGCCCAACTGAAACGACATTGTCACGTCAACTCGACGACCGACCGGCCGACAGATAACGTCTTCGAACGAGTAAACACCCTGGGCATACTCTCGATTTCGTCGGCAATAGCGCGCAAGAACGTGGCACGCGTATCACGGGTGGAGTAGCCATAAGACCAGAACGCTTCTTCCACCACCATCTGCTTCTCCAAGTAGCACACCTGCCAATAATTAATTGAATTACTGCGTTGTTTCAGCACGATACAGACGTTTTTTTTGCCTGTTGGGATTGTTTTTTCCTTGTCAAATCATTTGAAACAATCAAATATGTCCGAACAAATTATATAGTGCTGTGAGGGGATTGAAGATGCCAAGCGTTTATCAAACATCGCTGACTGCTCAGCTGCTTGACTTAATTAATGTGAATCCTTCTCATCTTGACCGGGCAGGGGCGTCACTCCACTTACTTGATTGGCTGGGATGCGCCCTTGCGGGCTCGGTAACAAAAACGGGTCGTGCCATGGCGCTGACTGCTGGAACTATTAGACATCCGCTGTCACCCGAAAGCCGTAGTGTGGGGGAGGTTGCATTTGCCTTGGGTGGATTTGGTAGTCTGCTGGAAATGGATGATGTACATCGTGATTCTATCCTCCATCCGGGCCCAGTGATTTGGCCCGCTGTTATAGCGTGTACAACCACTGATAATTCTGATCGTTCGCTTGATGCGGCACTGCGCGGATATGAGTCGATGATCCGGCTTGGAAAATCAGTTGGGCAAAGTCATTATGCGCATTTTCACAATACGTCGACCTGTGGTGGTCTTGGATCAGCCGTTGCGGCGGCCTGGATGTTTGGGCTGGACCGAGAAAAGACACAGTGGGCGATGGCCCACGCTTTGTCTACTTCCGGTGGGCTGTGGGAATGTCGAAATGAGGCTGGGGCTACTAAGCATCTTCATATCGCAGAGGCGGCGAGGCGAGGGGTTCAGGCTGCGTTGGCAGCACAGTCGGGTATTGCCGGTCCCTTACGGATTCTAGAAGGGGCTCAAGGTTTCTATGCTGGGCTTGCTCCCGATGGTTCCAGCGAAATATTGCTTGACGGTCCGATGTGGGCACTGAACGAGACGTCATTCAAACCTTGGCCTGCCTGTCGTCACGCGCATGCCGCAATCGACGCCGCGTTAATCCTGCGGGATATGCGTTTGGGGCAACCTGAACGCATAGTGATTGAGACCTATGCTGATGCAGTCCTGTTTTGTGACCGACCCAATCCCCTCGATCCGGAGGCTGCACGGTTTAGCCTACAGCATGCCGTAGCTGTCGCATTGATCGATGGGCCACCGACATTGGAGGCTTTTGAGAAAGATGCTCTAGAAAAATTCAAGTATAAGTCCATCCAAAAAATCTGTGTGGTTGAGGAGGACAAAGCATTGACGGCAGCGTATCCCGCTCATTTTGGCGCGCGCCTACGCATGACCGTTGCCGGGACTGAAACGGTAGTGCATGTGCCGGATGCTTGGGGCGATACTGAAAACCCAATGTCGAACGGCGCGGTGGTTGACAAATTTAAAATGCTGGCCGGTTGGGCGGGGGTTGACCCAGTTGCACTAAAAAAAGCAGCATTTAATATTGATACAGGCGCTTTTGAATTGCGCGATCTGCTGGCGGCTTTGCCCGCACCTCAATACAAGGAAAAGTGATGTCACAACCGTCTTATTTTGACGCCATGGGATATGAAGAGATGATCTCTGAGTATGGCCGGCCAGAAAGTTTTGTGAACGAAATAGCTCGTATGCCGCGTGACAAGTTGCAAAAGCTACAAAACGAAAGATTCCTAAAGGTTGTCGCATTCGCCTGGAAAATACCTTTTTACCAGCGGCATTGGGGCGCAGCAAATTTGATACCGGACGACATCCGCTCGATTGCTGATATCAGCAAGCTGCCACCTTATTCGAAAGAAGACCTGATGGCATCGGTTGAGGCCTATCCTCCAATAGGTGATTTCCATGGCCTTGACACCTATGCGGATAACGACCGTCCGCCACTGGTCTTTCAGACCACCAGTGGTACGACTGGACGTCCCCAACCCCTTTTGTTCGGACCGAAGAGCCGAGAGATCCAAAATTTGTTACTTGCGCGGTTCTACGCGATGCAGGGCATCCGGCGTGATGACGTGTTGCATTCGGTTTATGGGCACGGGATGGTAAACGGCGGGCATTATGTGCGCGAGGCCGTTCTACATTGGACTGGTGCGCAACTATTGACTGCAGGAACAGGAATAGAAACTCGCTCAGCTAACCAAGTAAGCCTTATGAAAGATTTCGGGGCGACCGCAATTATTGGATTTGGCGATTACATTACCTATCTTGCGAGTGTTGCTCGCAAAGAAGGGCTTGAGCCGGGCCGTGATCTCAATATTCGTGTTATTTCAGGCCATATGGGCGCCGAGGGAAGAGAAACGATTTCAAAAGCTTGGGGCGGGGCTGAGGTCTATGATTGGTATGGGGTTGGCGATACTGGTGCCATTGCGGGTGAGGGGCCGGATCATGCTGGTATGTATGTGCAAGAGGATGCCCAGTTTTTGGAAATCCTTGATGTAGATACTGGTGAACCGCTGGCTGCAGGTGACAGCGGCGACATGGTTGTGACGTGTCTTTATAAGGATGATGTCTTTCCGATCATCCGCTTCAACACTCATGACGTTTCGGCATTCCGCACGGATCGATCACCGAGCGGCTTCACAATGCGGCGAATCGTTGGATTTCAGGGGCGCAGCGATAATATGGTCAAGCTGCGAGGAATCAACATCTATCCTACAGGTCTCGGCGTGATCCTGACTGAAAGCGATCCTGATTTACTCAACGAATATATTTGCATAGTGACGCGCCGCGATAAGCGTGACGAGATGGTGGTTTACATTGAGACCATGGGAGATGTAGACCGCGATGTCTCTGCGCATCAAAAACTTTTGAAACAGCGTTTGGGAGTGGAGGTCGGTGTCGTGTTTGCTGAGCCTGGCTCACTGGGCGAACTTACTCAGATCGAAATACGACAAAAGCCGATCCGCTTGATAATTAAAGATGCCGAATGACTGGAATGCCATTATCATTTTCGCCAATTGAGCATACAGAAGCGGCGCTGGAGCGTACCTGCCTTGTTGATGATGATATACGGTCCTTTGTAACAACGCTGCCTGAAAGCGCGCGGGCTGAGGCACAAGCTAGCGAAGCTCGAATGGTGGCAGGGCAGTCTTTTGGGCCACTTGATGGAATACCCTTTGCTGTAAAGGACAACATTGCAGTCGCAGGCCTGCCGACACGCTGTGGGACCTTAGCTCCCTCGGCGCCTGCGCACAAAGATGCTACTGTCGTGGCACGGCTTCGTGCAGCAGGAGGTGTGCTGCTTGGTACTTTGAACATGCATGAGGGCGCTCTTGGTGGAACTACAGACAACCCATTTTGGGGTCGTTGCATGAACCCACTGAAATACGGATACACGCCGGGTGGATCCAGTGGCGGGTCTGCGGCAGCAATTGCAAGCGGCATTGTTACGGTAACGTTGGGCACCGACACCATGGGATCAGTGCGCATACCTGCCGCATATTGCGGCCTGTGGGGGCTAAAGCCAACCAAAGGTCGCGTGCCGGCGACGGGTATGACCCATCTTTCATGGACGCTGGATACAATTGGACCGTTGGCACGCGACCCGGGTACGCTTGGTGCGATTCTGAGCGTCATCGAGGGGCCTGATTTAGCTGATCCGCTGAATACCCCTCTTAATGCCGGTCAGCCCCACCCAACGACACTCGTGGGCTTGCGGTTGGGTGTGCCAGACGTCGCCAATTTGGCGGCGTGCGAAGATATAGTGTTGGTCGCATTTGAACGGTTCAAGATGGCCCTGACGGATGCCGGAGTGATCCTGACGCCGATCAATGTCAAGGACTGGTCCCCGGGAGCAGTGCGCAGGGCAGGGTTGTTGATTTCTGAGGTCGAAGGCGCTGAGGTATTGGGTAATACGCTCGAGGGTCTGGGTCTGTCAGATGACTTTCGCGCAATGTTGCTCTATGGGCGTCGCGCCAGTGCAGGACAGTTGGCGCTAGCTTATCACAAGATGCAGGCGCTCGCCGTATCCTTTGATAATGCAGTGGTGGGATTGGATGGTCTTTTGCTACCGACAGCGCCGCAGCGGGCTTTTGCCCATGATGGGGCTGTGCCTGTGAATCAGGCTGATTTTACCTCGCTAGCCAATATGGTAGGAGCACCGGCGATAACAGTACCACTTTGTGCGCCGGATGGGGAATTACCTTGTGCCGCTCAGATCGTGGGGCAACGAGGGAGCGATCACAGCTTGATTGCAATGGGAGAGTTTTTAAAGGACTTGTCACCCGTATTGCGTTGAGTTTGAAGGAGTCGCATGAAAAGGAGTTAACAACATCGTCTATCTTACGCCCCAAGGAGCAGCAGAGGCAGCGCGGAATGCAAAACGTATTTTTCTGGGTGGGTGCACTGCCGACCCCACGGAAATTCTTGATGCCGTTGCGACGGATCCGGCACTTTGGCGTGATATAACGCTTACAGGTGCCTTTATTCCGGGGGTTAACAACCGTGATTACTCTTCGCTTGGGCTTGATGTTAATGTTGAGACAATCTTCATGACCCCGGGACTAAGCATAGACAACGCTCTAGGGAAAGTTAACCATCTGCCTATGCACTATACAACTTTTCGCGATAGAATCGCTCGACCAGGTGTCGTAGACCTTGTGGTGATCACTGTGCCTCCACCGCAGGATGGAACCGTGGGCCTCGGCCTTTGCGCTGATTTTGCGCCTGCCGCTATCGCAGCTGGAGCGCGTTTGATTGGCCTTATCAATCCTGCGATGCCCGATGCGCCGGGCGCTCCACGGTTACCAATAGATAGGTTTGAAGCATTTGCAGAAACTTCTTTGCAACTTCCCGAGCTTAAGCTTGGAACTCCTGATAGAATTAGCTACAAAATTGCCCGCCGGGTTGGAGATCTAGTGCCTGAGGGCGCTACGCTGCAACTGGGCCTTGGTAGCCTGCAAACTGCAATTCTTGAGGCATTGCGCGGGCGAGATGACTTGGGCTTTCACGGAGGCATGATCTCGGACGGTTTACTCGTTGCCTTATCATCAGGAGAGTTTCGGCGTGGCGTTACGACTGGTGTAGCGCTTGGCTCTACGTCCTTTTATGACAGGCTTGGTACAGCAGAATTGATCCGCTTTGTTCCTGTAGACCAGACACATGGGATCATTGCTCTCTCGGCTATCCCAAAATTTGTCTGTGTCAATTCCGCCCTAGAAATAGAATTGACGGGACAGGTCAATGCGGAGTACTTGCGTGGCGTACAAAACAGCGGACAAGGTGGAATGGTGGATTTCATCAGAGGAGCGCGTGCGTCGGAGGGGGGATTGTCCATAATGGCAATGCCATCAACGGCAAACCGAGGTCAGGTAAGCCGAATAGTAGCTCAATTCCCACCTGGCACGCCAGTTTCGGTCGCACGGTCTGACATAGATATTGTAGTAACAGAACATGGCGTTGCAGACCTTCGCGAAGCAGACGTGAAAATGCGTCGAGATCGTTTGATCGCAGTGGCTGATCCTGCTTTTCGTCCGTTATTGTCCCGAGAATCCAGTTGACCAACGTCCGCGCCGGTAAAAGCGAGACGGGCAAGTTGCACCAGTACATGGAGATAGGAAACGAACTCCGGCGTAGAATTACGTTGGGCCAATATTTGGTGGGCTCCATATTGCCAACTGAAGGCATGCTTTGTGAGGAATTCACCACAAGTCGCCACACGATACGCGAGGCACTTCGTATGCTAACTGATGCTGGCTTTATTGAACGGCGACAGGGGTCAGGAAGCCATGTTTTGACAGCTGTGCCAAGCCAGAGATACGTCCATGACATGTCGTCACTCGATCAACTGTTCCAGTATGCAGTTGATACACGCTTCATTATCAATGACGTTAAATTTGCGGTTCCAGAAAACTCTATGTTATCTGACGTTAGCGGTGGTAAGGCAGAATGGTTGATCGTTCATGGTCTGCGCTTAGAACGTGATGAGGATATTCCAATCTGCTTTTCGATTGTTTTAGTCAACAGGGACTATGCCAGTATTGCTGAGGAACTAGAGACAGGTTCTGGGGCAATCTATAGAAAGATCGAGGATAAGTTTGACATTAAAGTTTCTCAGGTTATCCAAGATATCACCATAACAACTATGCCCCAACGTGCCGCGCTCGTTTTGGATAAAACTACTTTGGATGTTGCGGTGCAAGTGCGGCGCCGTTATTTACTCGCCGACGGCACGGTCTTTCTTGTTTCAGTGAACCAGCACCCAGCTGATGAATTTTCGTATACGATGCAATTACGTCGTGAAGGCGAAAATTAGATGATGGCGTCCTCTGTGATCAGTGATATCCCAACGTAAAAATATTCATGAACTTGCCACGCCGCTTGCTATTGCGTTCGTGAGTGCGGCGGTTAGCACGAGCCAGCGCGTTAGCAGAAGGCCCTTAACAAGGCATCTCGAAGACCGATCCATCACCACTTAACCTCAGCCCGTATTTGGTTACCGCTTTCGTCAAAACCAGGGAGGCTTAGGTTAGGTCGCCCTGGTTCTGCACGATATTTGATTGGAGTGCCAATATGATGATTGCCCTGAGTGTCTGTCAACAGCATTTCCCGCGCTGATATTTGTGGTGAATTCCAAGCCTCATGCAAATTTAGTACAGGAGCGAAACATATATCGCGATTTTTAAACCATTTCACCCAATATTTTAGGGTGTGGCGTTCAAATGTTTCACGCAGAAAGGCTTTTAGTGGATCCTGTGTTGATCCTGGTGGGCTAATTGCTGTTTTTAAAAGGTCAGGGCGTCCAAAGTCTGTTAATAGGTTACGTGCAAATTTTGGTTCTACCCCGCCCAGAGTGACGTGCCGCGCGTCTGCAGTCTTATATATAGAGAAAAAGGCATATCCACCAAAGCTGCGCTCATTCGATATGATAGGTGCCCGATCCTCTGCGAATACTGGTCCTACCACATTGGGCAACCAAGCCATCGTCGAATCCTGCATCGAAATATCGATGATATCTCCTTTGCCAGTCTTTTCTCGACGGAGAAGCGCCATCAGGATTGCTGCCAAAGCTGTCATGGATCCGGTGACATCGGCTACTGGCATATGAGGGTTAACTGGATGTCCGTCGTTGCCGAGGTTTAGGGAAACTACGCCAGCTAAAGCCTCTATTGATAGGTCGTGAGCAGGTCGCGAAGCCTCTGGCCCCGTCTGGCCAAAAGCAGCGATTGAGCAGTAAACTATGCGTGGGTTTACAGTTGTTACGGTTTCTGGCCCTATACCCAGTCGATCAACTACACCTGGACGGAACGCTTCGACCACGACATCAGCAGTTTTGCAAAGATTGAGGAAGATGTCGCGATCTTCCAATGATTTGAGGTCCAAAACGATTGATCGCTTGCCTCGGTGAGTATTACGAAACCACGTTGTTTCGCCACCTTCAACATAGCCCACTTTGCGCACTGGCTCTCCCGATGGGGGCTCTATCTTGATGACATCGGCTCCGTGATCAGCTAGTGTTTGGGTCAACATTGGTCCCGGCAGATACAAACTGAGGTCAAGAATTCTGTATCCATCCATCTTCATTTTAAATCACCTTTTCAGAACGCAACGACGCGATTTCGTTGTCATGGAAGCCTGCCTCCCGTAATATTTTATTGGTATCCACTCCCTGTTCTGGCGCAGGTGTCGCACTTGGTCGGTTGCCGTCCAACCTGATTGGATTCGATAGAACTTGAAACTCTCGCCGTTCGGGATGCTCGATGCACTGTATACCATCTGTTTTCACGAAATAGGGGTTGTTTAGTGCTTGGGGTAAGGTGAGCACTGGGGCTGCTGGTACGCTACCTGCAAACATAACCATCCACTCCGACGTCGTCCGCTTACATAATATGGCATCGAGAAGGTCACTAAGGACAGCGCGGTTGTTGTAGCGGTCACGTGGATTTATGAAGCGTGGATCGTTTGTTAGGTCTGGCTTTCCAATCACATTGCACAGGTGAATCCAAAACTTTGGCAAAACACACATAATAAAAATATGCCCATCTGCGGTGGGATAGGTTTCGCAAGGCACGACAGAGGGGTGGCCGCTGCGGGGCCTCCGGGTAACTACGTCACCCTCGTTGAGGTACCATGTTGCTGGGTATGTCAATTGATGCATTGCAACATCGTAAAGTGTGACGTCCACGTCTCGCCCTTTACCAGTACGTAATGCGCCGACTAGGGCTGCAGTTAAGGCAAAAGCGGTGGTAATTCCGCCGAGGTAATCGACCATTGATAGTCCCATGCGGGTCATTGGAGTGTTTGGTTCTCCAGTCAACGCAAGATATCCGGCCTCGGCTTGCATAAGATAATCATAGGCGGGCCATGCGGCGCGCTCGCCGGTTCGTCCATAGCCGGACAAATGGGTGCACACAATACGGGGGTTGAAGGTGCAAAGGTCGGCATATGTTAATCCAAGTTTGCCCGGAAGATCGCCGCGCAAATTGTTAAGTACTGCGTCTGCATCACCGACCAACCGGTGCAGCACTTTTTTTCCACGTGGGTGCCGTAAGTCCAAGCTAAGGCTTTTCTTGCCAAGATTGAACGTTTGAAAAAAGTGGCTGTCGTTATCACCCAGAAAATGTGGCCCGGAGGCACGGGAGCTGTCGCCGCCGGTGGCTGGATTTTCAATTTTTATGACTTCTGCGCCCATATCTGCCATATACATCGATGCATAGGGGCCAGCGCCATATTGCTCGACCGACAGAATTCTTGTACCTTTTAAGGGGGGGGCGGAGATTCCAGTCATCAGATTTTATTTCTATCAATCAATTGTTTGGCAATGATGATACGCTGCATTTCGTTGGTGCCTTCGCCAATACACATCAGCATCGCGTCGCGATAGTACCGTTCGATCTCGTATTCAGTGGAGTAGCTGTAACCACCAAAAATCCGCATGGCTTCTTGTGAACAGAATACACCAGTTTCTGTGGCGAAGTATTTCGCCATCCCAGCCTCCATGTCGCAGCGTTCGCCGCTGTCGTATCTCTTTGAGGCATCCTCGATAAGCAACTTGGCCGCGGCAACCTTTGCCGCCATTTCGCCAAGTTTTAGCTGGATCGCCTGATGTTCGGCAATAGGTTTGCCAAAGGTCTCGCGTTCCTGCGCATAGCGTGTGGCCAGCATCAAAGCGCCTTCACCGATACCAGCGCCACGAGCGGCCACATTGATTCTGCCCAGTTCCAGCCCACCAAGCACTTGCTGTAATCCCCGCCCTTCGGTTCCGCCCAGTAGAGCGTCATGGGGCACAATTTTATTGTCAATTAAAAGTTCGCATGAATCAATAGAGCGATAACCAAGCTTGGTCAGCTTTCTTGAGACTTCGTAGCCTTCACCTTTTTTCGCAAGAAAAGCACTCATCCCCTTGTGGCGCGGCTCCGCCTCTGGGTCTGTCTTAGCCAGAATCATCAGGCAATTGCCATTTAATGAATTGGTGATCCATGTCTTGGTGCCATTCAGGCGGTAGCCTTCATTTGTTTTCTCGGCCTTGGTACGGATTGCTTGCAAGTCGGTGCCCGCGTTGGGTTCTGTGAGCGCGATACCACCGCGCAATTCGCCGGTTGCCATTTTGGGCAGCCACTCCGCCTTTTGTTCTTCGGTGCCGGTTCGCTCAATGGCTGAGGCCATAATAAGATGCGAATTAAAAATTCCCGACGGTGCCATCCATGCCGCGGCGACCTTTAATACAATTTTGGCATAGGTTGAGGCAGGAAGTCCGAGCCCCCCGTAGTTGGGGGAAATGATGGCTCCGAATAGTCCAAGCTCTTTCATCTGTTCGACGAGTTCGTGTGGATAGCTATCGGCTTGGTCGTGTTCTCGGGCGATAGGGCGCACTTCGCCCTCGACCCATTTGTCAATCGCATCGAG
>CESJ01127274.1_pt1 | contig 11222 bp, 10 predicted proteins | sample 356311 | NCBI WGS metagenome assembly CESJ01 (sample SAMEA2621487, study PRJEB7988) | marine metagenome | biome: marine biome (ENVO:00000447); feature: surface water layer (ENVO:00002042); material: "saline water (ENVO:00002010), including plankton (ENVO:xxxxxxxx)" | depth 5 m
TTTTTAAAATCATCTTCAGAAAGTTTTTTTTCTTTTAATTTTCTTTTTTTATACAATTGGGAGTTTTTGCTAAATAGAGCTTCATAACTTCCAGATAAAGATTTTAAAAATTCTAGTTTACTCTCATTTATAGGGTTGTTTTTTATGTTGATTAAGCCTTCTGAATCAGCAATATTAAGTTCTTTTAAAATTCTTTTGCATGTTGAACAATTTTTTAGATAATAAAAAGCTAGCATCTGAGTATAATTTTCATATACAAAGAAAATGTATTTTAGTCATATGAGATTATATTTATGATAAAATCAAATACATTTGTTTAAATTTTAAGGTTGATTCTTATGAAGAAAAATATGCACTTTAACTCGAGAGTAATTCACGGTGGTCAAAAACTTGACAAATCATTTGGAGCAGTTATGCCTCCAATTTATCAAACTTCCACCTATGCTCAAACTACACCTGGAGGTCATAAAGGTTATGAGTACAGTAGAACTCATAATCCTACAAGGACTGCTCTTGAAAACTCATTGGCAAGTATTGAAACAGGAAAACATGGATTGGCTTTTGGCTCAGGCCTTGCAGCCATGGACGCAGTACTTAAATTATTAAAGCCAGGTGATGAGATTATCGCCACTCATGACTTATATGGAGGGTCATATAGGCTATTCACCAAAATTTTTGAAATTTTCAATCTAAATTTTCATTTTGTTGATCTACAAAACATTCAAGAAATAAAATCTAAAATAAATAATAAAACAAAATTAATTTGGGTTGAAACACCTACTAATCCAATGATGAATATTGTAGACATAAAGTCTTTGAGTGATATTTCCAAGACAAATGATATACTTTTAGCTGTTGATAATACATTTGCATCTCCATATTTACAGAATCCACTTTTATTAGGTGCTGATATTGTCATGCATTCTGCAACAAAATATATTGCTGGCCATAGTGACGTTATTCTGGGAGCACTAATTGTAAATTCTGATGATTTGGAAGATCGTCTTCGTTTTATTCAAAATGCAAGTGGAGCTGTTCCGGGTCCAATGGACTGTTTTCTTACTTTAAGAGGTATTAAAACTTTAGCAGTAAGAATGGAGCGTCATTGTTATAACGGAAGAAAAGTTGCAGAGTTTTTAAAAGAGAGTCCTCTGATTGAAAAAGTGTATTGGCCAGGTTTGATTGATCATCCAAATCATTCAATAGCAAAAAATCAAATGAATGATTTTGGTGGAATGATTTCTTTTATACCCAAAGGTTCGAATTATAAAAAAGCTATAAAAATAATTGAAAACCTTAAAATCTTTACATTGGCAGAATCACTTGGTGGAGTTGAAAGCCTAGCTGGTCATCCAGCAAGTATGACTCATGCAACAATCCCAAAAAAATTGAGAGAAAAAAGTGGAGTTTTAGATTCTTTAATTAGACTAAGTGTGGGGATTGAGGATTTTCAAGATTTGATTGATGATATTCAACAAGCAGTTAATCATTAAGCTTACTTATCTTTGAAGTCAATGAATACATTATCCTTTTCAAAAACTAAAAAAGTCTATTTTGCTTCAGATCAACATTTTGGTGCTCCATCCTCAGTATCAAGTAGAATTAGAGAACAAAAATTCTTAGGATGGCTTAATTATGTTGAAAAAGATGCAGGAGCTATATTTCTGTTAGGTGATCTTTTTGATTTTTGGTTTGAATATAAACATGTTGTTCCCAAAGGGTTTGTGAGAATTCTTGGAAAATTAGGGACAATGACAGATAATGGTATTTTAATATATTTTTTTGTGGGTAATCATGACTTATGGATGGAGGATTATTTCATTAAAGAGCTTGGTATTCCAGTATTTCATAAACCTCAAGAATTTGATATAAATGGAAAATCATTTTTAATAGGTCATGGAGATGGTCTTGGTCCTGGAGACTATGGTTATAAACTCATGAAAAAAATATTTACCAACCCAATTTTAAAATTTATTTTTAAATTAGTTCATCCAGATATTGGAGTAAAGCTTGGCAAGTACTTATCTATTAATAATAAATTAATTTCTGGAGATGAAGATGTTAAATATGATGGCCCTAAAAAAGAAGTTATTTTTCAATATATTTTAAAAAAAGAAGAAAAAAAATCAAGAAACTTTTATGTATTTGGTCACAGACACTTACCATTAGATATTCCTTTGAAAAAATCTCGTTATATTAATTTAGGAGATTGGTTTAATCACTATACTTATGCTGAACTTTGTATTGATATTATGTTATTAAAAACTTGGAAACCTAAGAATGATTGAGCAAAAATCATTAGTATACGAAAAGACAGTTTTAGTTGGAATCATAACTTCCGAACAAAATGAAGAAAAATCAAAAGAATTTTTAGATGAACTTCAGTTTCTGTCTTTTACGGCAGGAGGTGAAGTAATTAAGAGATTTACTCAAAAAATAAGTATACCTAATCCAAAAACTTTTATTGGAAGTGGGAAATTATCTGAGGTAGAAATTTTTGTTACGGAACATTCAATAAATACAGTTGTTTTTGACGATGAATTATCTCCCGCTCAACAAAATAATATTGAAAAAATTTTACGCTGTAAAATCCTTGATCGAACAGGATTGATTCTTGATATTTTTGCTCAACGAGCTAAAACAAGTTATGCACGAACTCAAGTAGAGTTAGCTCAGTATCAATATATACTTCCCCGCCTAAAAGGACTTTGGACTCACCTTGAAAGGCAAAGAGGTGGGATAGGAATGAGGGGTCCAGGTGAAACAGAAATTGAGACAGACAGAAGAATAGTTAGAGATAAAATATCACTTTTAAAAAAGAAGTTGACACTAATAGACAAACAAATGTCTACCCAAAGAGGAAATAGAGGAGACCTTATAAGAGTAGCTTTGGTTGGATATACAAATGTTGGAAAGTCAACATTGATGAATGTAATTTCAAAAAGTAATGTTTTTGCTGAAAATAAGTTATTTGCAACATTAGATACAACAGTTCGTAAAGTTGTAATTGGCAATCTCCCCTTTTTACTTAGCGATACAGTTGGGTTTATTAGAAAACTTCCAACCCAACTAGTTGAGTCATTTAAAAGCACTCTAGACGAAGTTCAAGAGGCTGATTTGTTATTGCATATAGTTGACATATCTCATCCCAATTTTGAAGACCATATAGAATCGGTCAATCAAATTTTAAATGATATAAAAAGTGTAAACAAGCCTACTTTAATGGTCTTCAATAAGATTGATGCATATAAGCCAGAACCATGGGATCCAGAAGACTTAATTGTGCAAAAAACAAAAAGTAATTTTACAATTAAAGAGTTAGAAGCTTCATGGATTAATCAAAAAAATAGCAAAAGTGTTTTTATATCAGCTCTTCAAAAAGATAATTTTAAAAAGTTCCGTAAAGAGACATATGATTTTGTTCGTAAAATTCATATTACTAGATTTCCATACAATCATTTTTTATATCCTGAGGGTCTAGATGAATATTAATTAATGTGACTTATTTAGAATATAGGCGTTAGCTTGATCTGTAGGTAAAATAGTAAAATCACTAATATTTACGTGTCTTGGGGCTTTAATCATATAACATACACAATTTGCTACATCTTTAGCGGATAACGGGGTAAAACCTTCATAAATTTTATTAGCTTTTTTTTCATCACCTTTAAATCTAACATTAGAAAAATTCGTAGCTACTAATCCCGGATGAACAGCACCAACTCTTATGCCAAATTGATTTAAATCAATACGAAGACCCTCTGTAAACTTTTCAACGGCAGCTTTACTAGCACAATAAACATTTCCTTTTGGATAAGATTCTTTTCCAGCTATTGATCCAATATTAATTATTTGACCTGATTTTTTCTTAACCATATCGTTTAAAACTGATTTTGTTACATAAAGAAGGCCTTTAATATTCAAATCAATCATTTCCTCCCAGTCTGAAATATCTGATTCATGAGCGAAAGCCAGTCCATGAGCATTTCCAGCATTATTAATTAAAACATCAATATCTTTAAATTCTTTTGGAATTGATAAAATAGATTTAAAAACAGCTTCTTTATTTTTTACATCAAAATTTAAGATATGAGTATCTGTTTTTAATTTATTTGATAGTTCCTCAAGTTTATTTTTATTTCTACCACATAAAATTAAAGAGTGTCCTTTTTTTGAGAGTTTTTCGGCTATAGCCCAGCCAATTCCACTACTTGCTCCTGTAATTAATATTATTTTTTTTGTCATGTTTTATGGTATACGTTTCCCCCAACTTGCTTCTAATATTGCAAACCAATCAATGGTTTCAAGTTTTATAAATTTCGCATTTACTGAAGATAAAAGTCTTTCTTTTTTTGTTGTTCCAATTATCGGACTAATTCCTGAAGGATGTTTTAGTAACCAAGCTAAAAGTAATTGATCTTCATTGCAAAAGTATTTTTGACAAAGCTTTTCTAAAACTGAATTAATTCTATTTTTTTTTTCATCATTAACCTTAAAATAGCTTCCTAAAGGAGACCATGCCATTACATTTATTTTTTTTATTTGACAAAAATCTAGTGTTCCATTAGTAAGTGATTCAGTATGAGTTGCAGAACATTCAATCTGGTTATGTTCAATTTTAGTTGAAACACCTAAGAGTTCTATTTGTGTTTTTGTAAAATTTGAAACTCCAAACTCTTTTATTTTACCCTCATTGATAAGATCTGAAATTACCGAACCAATTTCGACCTCATTCATTAAAGGACTTGGTCTATGTAACAAAAAAATATCAATATATTCAGTTTTTAAATTTCTCAGTGAATTTTCAACAGAAAATCGAATGTGATTGGCAGAATAATCATAATGTTTTATTTTAACTGGTCTTAATTCTGAGGGATATTGTATACCACATTTAGTAATTAGTTTTATTTTTTCTCTTGGAATTTTTGAAAGACTTAGGGCGTTTCCAAACTCAGTTTCGGTGGTATATCCCCCATAAATATCTGCATGATCAAAAGAATTTATACCTATTTCTAAATTATATTCAATAAGTTCCTGCATCGCATGGGTTGATAGACTCATACCCCATTTCCCCCAAGTCATTGTTCCTGAAATAAAACTAGAAGTTGATTTTTTATTCATTATAATTTATAATTTCACCTAAATTAATAATACTTTATGCCTAAATACTCAGGTGAAGTTCAATTTTTTAACCAATTATTAACAACAAATAATGAAATTATTCTTCATTTTTGTGACATTAATTTTAAAACATAACATATCATGGATAATACTAACATGGATATTAATTCAATAAATGAAATTATTGAAAAGGAAAGTGCTTTTGTTGATTTACTTACTAGGGAGATGAACAAAGTTATTATAGGACAGAAAACTATGATTGAAAGACTTTTAATCGGACTTTTAGGGCGAGGTCATGTTTTATTAGAAGGGGTGCCAGGTCTAGCAAAAACCTTAGCAATTAACACACTAAGTCAGGCTGTTAAAGGTAGTTTTAGCCGTATTCAATTTACACCAGATCTTTTGCCGGCAGATGTAGTAGGAACTATGATATTTAATATGAAAGAGAATGATTTTTCAATAAAGAAGGGTCCCATTTTTGCCAATTTCGTATTAGCAGATGAAATAAATCGTGCTCCAGCCAAAGTTCAATCTGCACTTCTAGAAGCAATGCAGGAGAAGCAAGTAACAATTGGAGACACTACATTTAAGTTAACAGAGCCATTTTTAGTAATGGCAACTCAAAACCCAGTTGAGCAGGAAGGAACCTACCCTCTGCCTGAAGCTCAGGTTGATAGATTTATGTTAAAAACAATAATTGACTATCCAAAAATTGAAGAAGAGCAGCTAATTGTTCGTTCCAATTTAAAAGGATCATATGAAAAAATAAAACCAGTTGTTACTACTAAACAAATTCTTAGCGCCCAAGAATCAGTTAGATTGGTCTATATGGATGAAAAAATTGAAAAATATATTCTTGATTTGATTTTCTGTACCCGTTATCCTGAAAACTATAATTTAAGTAAATTGAAGCCTTTGATTAGTTTCGGATCATCACCAAGAGGAAGTATTAATTTAGCAATTGCTGCAAAATGCCACGCATTTTTAAGACATCGAGGTTATGTGATACCTGAGGACATAAGGGCGGTAATTTATGATGTTCTTCGTCATAGAATTGGTTTAACATACGAAGCTGAAGCAGAAAGTATTACCACCGAAGAAATAATCAATCAAATAGTTAATGAAGTAGAGGTTCCCTAAAATTTAACTAATGGATACTAAGGCACTTTTAAAAAAAGTTCGTAAAATCGAGATTAAGACTAAACGACTAAGTAATAATATATTTGGTGGTGAATACCATAGCACTTTTAAAGGAAGAGGTATGACGTTTAGCGAGGTTAGACAATATCAGTTTGGAGATGATGTAAGGGCTATTGACTGGAATGTAACTGCTAGATGCAATAGTCCTTATATAAAGGTTTTTGAGGAGGAAAGAGAGCTGACTCTAATGTTATTAATAGACATAAGTGGGTCTGAGTTTTTCGGATCTCAATCTCAAACTAAAAGAGAAGTAATTACTGAAATATCAGCTACTCTAGCTTTTTCAGCACTTCAAAATAATGATAAAGTAGGTATGATAATGTTTTCAGGTAATATAGAGTTATATATACCTCCTAAAAAAGGGCGTTCGCATGTTTTAAGAATAATAAGAGAATTACTAGAGTTTGAGCCTGCAAACATATCTACTGATATAGGGGGATCATTGGCATTTTTGTCAAGTATTTTAAAAAAGAAAGCAATAGCATTTCTTTTATCAGACTTCATCGATTCTAGTTACGAAAAAACATTAAAAATTGCTGCAAAAAAACATGATTTAACAGGAATTCGAATTTATGATAAATTAGAAACATCAATCCCTAAAATGGGACTTGTGCCTATGATAGATTCTGAAAGAAAAGGACTTTCATGGATTGATACAGATTCTGGATCAATTCGTGAATCTTATTCAAGCGAGTATATTAAAAATGCAGAAAATTTTTCAATGTTATTTAAAAAAAATGGGGCAGGATCAATTAGCTGCGAAGTTTCAGAAAGTTATGTAAAAAAACTATTAGGCTATTTCAAAAACAGGACTAGATAAATGAAATTTTTAAAATTTACTTTATTTTATTTATTATTTGGCACAGTTAATTGTCAAAACCTACCAAAAATTAATTCTGGAGTTATTTCTAGTACAATTAGCATAGGTGAACAAATTAACTATTTTTTAAATGTAGAGGTTGACTCTGTTCAGATAATTGAGTTTCCAGAGAAATTAAAGATTGCCCCAATGGAGCTTTTGGAGATTTTCCCAACAGACACTCAAAAGGTTAAAAACAGGTATTTATTGACTAAAAAGTATTCTCTTATTCAATTTGACTCTGGATATTATAGTATACCTCCACAAAGAGTTTTAATTAATGGTTTCTCAAAGCTATCAGACTCAGTAAAAATTGAAATAAAAGATATTATTGTTGATACACTTAAACAAAATCTTTTTCAAATAAAACCACTTAATATTGTTAAAAAAAATTATAATAGTTTGATAAAGAGAATTATTTATTCAGTTCTATTTACTACTTTTTTAATTATTTCCATTTATTTGATTCTTGTTTATCAAAGAAAAATTTCAGGAAGAAAAAAAATTATTCCTCCATTTGAAAGAGCAATTAAAGCTCTTAAAGAGCTAGAAAAAAGAGATCCTAAGATTCAAGAGGATTATAAGAGATATTATTCCGAACTAACTGATGTGGTTAGAAGATATATTGAAGAAGAGGTCAATATAGATGCATTGGAAAGCACATCAGATCAGCTTTTATTGAAGTTAGAGCTTCAAAAAAAGCATGGAAAATTAAATCTTGAGGAGACAACGATTAAGAATTTAAAAACAGTTCTTAAAACAGCAGATCTAGTAAAATTTGCTAGAGCTATTCCTGATACAGGAGCTGTTAAATTAGACAGAAAACTACTTGAAGATGTTGTTATAGAAACAAAAGAAGTTTTACCACAACCTACAATTGAGGAATTAAAAGCAAAAAAAGATTATGAAGAGCTTTTGAAAAAAGAAAAACGCAAAAAAATAATAAAATGGATTATAAGCTTAGTTTTAGCTTTATCATTTTTATCGATTATATCTTTAATTTTAATATTTGGTTACTATCCTGTTCGAGACACATTACTTGGGTATCCAACAAAAAAATTAATTAACAAAGAATGGTTTAATTCCCAGTATGGTTCACCTCCCATACAATTAATAACTCCTAGTATTCTCAAAAGAAAAATAATTAAACAAAAGACATCCTCTCTTTTTGTGATGGATAGTATTCAATCTAAATATTATATTGAATTATTTTTTGAAAAAAAGAATAAAAGCGATTTAAATCAAAATTCACAGGTAGATAACAACACAAGTGGAAAGGAAAAAACTCAACAGATTCTTGATCAAACAATTGAAAGGTACCAAAGTCAGGGAGCTGTAAATATATTAATGGATGCTGAGAACTATGAAACATCCTCAGGTTTACCTACTCTTAAAATTTCAGGCACACTAGACATTTCAAAGACCAAAAAAGGTGAAAAAGTTAGATGTTTTTTTACAACCTTAATTGTTGATTATGAAGAAGGAAAAGTTAGTCTAACTTTAATTTATGATAAAGATGATCGTTATGGTGATGAAATAAGTAAAAAAATTATTGATAGTATTGAGTTAATAAAAGAATTATAAGAAAATGTTAGAAAATTTATTTTTTTTAAATCCTGACTTTTTTTGGCTTTTCGGTCTATTCCCAGGATTAATTTTTTGGGAAATATACTCTCATAAAAGTAGACAAGCACATTTGCAATTGTCAACGATAAAAGCTATTAAAAGAAAAACAGTAAGGGTTTACTTGCGACCTATACTTTTTGTTCTTAGAATAACGGCCCTATCATCAATAATAATAGCATTAGCTAGACCCCAAACTTCAGAAACATCAGTTAAAAGTAAAACAAATAAGGGTATAGATATTGTTATGGCTATTGATGTTTCGTCTAGTATGTTAGCTCAAGATCTAAAACCGAATCGTCTTAATGCCCTTAAAAGGGTAGCTTCAGATTTTATCGACGACAGGGTTTCTGACAGAATAGGTTTAGTGGTATACGCCGGGGAGAGTTATACTCTTACACCAATTACTAGCGATAGAAACATTGTAAAAAGCAGTTTATCTGAAATTCAATATCAAGGATTAATTGAGGATGGAACAGCAATAGGGATGGGGTTAGCTACATCAGTTAACAGATTAAAAGACAGTAAAGCTAAAAGTAAAGTAATTATCCTTTTGACTGATGGGGTCAATAACTCTGGTTTTATTGATCCAAAAATTGCCTCTGAATTAGCAGCTGAATATGAAATTAAAACATATACCATTGGTTTAGGTAGTAATGGAATGGCAAAAGCTCCAATAGGAATATTACCTAATGGTAGCTTTCAATATGGGATGACTAAAGTTGAAATTGATGAAAAGCTTTTAAAATCTATAGCTAAACTTACAGGTGGTCAATATTTTAGAGCTACTGATAATGAAAAACTAGCACAAATTTATTCTGTAATAAATAAGTTAGAAAAAACAGAAATAGAAGAATTCAAGTATACCAATTATAATGAAAAATATCGCCCCTTTATTTTTCTAGCGATAATTCTTATTGTAATGGAATTTATTTTACGTAACACATTTTTTAGAAGTTTTATATAGATTATGTATTTATTAGATGAACCCACGTACGCATACTTTTTTTTAATGATTCCAATTCTTTTTGTCTTGTTTTTATGGATTATTAAGTGGAAGTCCAATACTCAAAAGTTTATTAGTATTAAAATGATAGAATATTTAAGTCCCAATAGATCAAGGCTAAAGATTTTTTTTAAATTCCTTCTCTTAATACTTTCATTAAGCTTTTTAATAATAGGATTAATTAATCCTAAGATGGGTACAGAATTAGAAACCGTAAAAAGAGAAGGCGTGGATCTAGTTTTTGCGATAGATGTATCTAAAAGTATGTTAGCAGAGGATATTGCTCCCAATCGTATTGAAAAAGCGAAACGACTTGTGTCTGCAATAATAAATAACTTGGTTGGAGATAGAATAGGAATAATAGCTTATGCAAACCAGGCCATTCCTCAGTTGCCAATAACGACTGATTATAATGCAGGTAAAATGTTTTTACAAAGTTTAAATACCGAAATGTTATCTTCTCAAGGAACTGCTCTGAACTCAGCATTAGATTTATCATCATCATACTTTAATGACGAGGATCAAACCAATAGGGTTGTTTTTTTAATTTCTGATGGAGAGGACCATTCTGAAGAAGCAGAAAGTGCATCAATTAGAGCATCAGATAGAGGAATTAAGGTTTTTACTTTTGGAATTGGAACTGAGTCTGGAGGACCTATTCCAATAAAAATAAAAGGTGTATTAGAAAGTTATAAAAAAGATGAAAACGGGGAGGTCGTAATAACAAAAAGAAATACAAAAACACTTAAATTAATTTCCAAAATTACTAATGGACAATACATTGATGGAAATAACACAAAAGAAGTTGTAAGTTTTGTCACTGAAATTTTGAAAAACTTAGAAAAAAAAGAATTTGACGCAAAAAAATTTGTGAGCTATAAAGATCAATTTCAAATATTTACTTTTATATCATTCATATTATTATTAATTGAATTATTTATTTTTGAAAAAGAGACATTATGGTTGAAGAAATTAAATCTTTTTAACGAAAAAAAATCAAAATGAAATATTTAAATCTATTATTTTTTAGTGTCAGTTTTTCTTTAATTTCTCAAAACAAGTCTATTGATAATGATTTATATAAAGGAAATGAAAAAGTTAAAAAAGAAAACTATTCAGGTGCTGAAGTTGATTATCGTCTTGCCCTAACTAAGTCTCCTGAAACTCCTAAAGCCTTATTTAATCTTGGAAACACTCAGTATAAGTCTAATGCTTATGATGAGGCCGTACAACAGTTTTTTAAAACTCAAAAATTTTCTAAAGACAAATCAGATAAGCATGCAGCTCTTCATAATATGGGTAATGTTTATATGAAGAAAAAAGAATATGAAAAGGCAATTGAATCATATAAAAGCGCACTAAGAAACAATCCTTCTGATAATGAAACAAGATATAATTATGCTCTTGCAAAAT
>CESJ01000132.1_pt1 | contig 11200 bp, 5 predicted proteins | sample 356311 | NCBI WGS metagenome assembly CESJ01 (sample SAMEA2621487, study PRJEB7988) | marine metagenome | biome: marine biome (ENVO:00000447); feature: surface water layer (ENVO:00002042); material: "saline water (ENVO:00002010), including plankton (ENVO:xxxxxxxx)" | depth 5 m
GTTACGGGCCTGACAAAACATGCTGGCATGACACTTAGATGTTTGGATGACTTGATATCATTCCTGATAACGATTTCTAGAGTTTCAACCCTTTAAGAACAGAAATGCTTGTAATATGCACATAGTTTTCTCAATTAAATTTCTTAAAAGCTACCTTAAGCAAGTTCTTTTTCCAAAAAATTAATTATAAATTTACAAACAGAACAGATTTAGAAAAGGACTACTGTCTGTGCAATTATTGAATAAATCTAAATCTATAATGAAACGGAATCCAATAAATTAGTCTCTCAAGGCTAGTTCTTGGACCTTTGCGAGTGGGGCCCAGAAATATTCAAAGACAGTTCTCTTACCTGAAAGAACATCAATTGATCCTGTCATCCCGGGAAGCAGTTGCACAATCTTGCCATTGTCTAAGATAAGGTTACTAGTAACTTCGACTTCAATAGCATAGTAGGTTGTGCCAGTTCCGTCATCACTTGTAACTGTGTCGGGACTTATAGCGGTCACTGCACCATCAAGTGCTCCATACTTAGATGAATCATATGCGCTAAGGCGTACCTGAACCTTGTCCAAAGTGCTTATTCTAGAAATATCTTGGGGTGCAATTTTACCTTCCAAAATTACGCCTTGATTTCCTGGAACCATATCTAAAAGGATATCTCCCTGACGAACATAACCGCCAATAGTTTTGTAATTGATTTGACTAATAACTCCATCCATAGGGGCAGTAATTTTGGTTCGGGATACACGCTGCAGAAGTTTGGGCAAAACTTTTTTCAACTCTACCATTTCAGGGATTACCTTTGAAAGCTCATCCATTGAGCGAAGTTGTAGGTCCTCTATTTCGATTTTAATTTGTTGCTTCAGTTCATCAATTGCAAATTCTGTTTCTGAAATAAGAAATTTGTTATTTTTTTGTGCTCCAGAATTTCGTTTTTGTTCTCGTAAAAGTTCTAGTAGCCGCGTTTCGGGTTCAATTTTTTGAGCAACAAGTGGAGATATAAGGGCTACTTCCCGATCTATAAACTCACGAAGGTCAAGTTCTGTTTCCAATGCCGCCTTTGCAGATAAAAGCTTCTCTTCCGCTTGCAAAATTCTATTTTTTATAAGCGATACCGCACTGAAGAGTTCTTTACTTCGAGCTTTGAAGAAATCAGCCTCCACATTAGAAACTAGTTCATTTTCTTCTTTCATTGCTGGATATAGAATAAAGTTCGTCTGTCCAATTTCTGCTTCCAAGCGTATTTTCTTAATTTCTAAAGATTGGTATCTTTGATTAGCTTGCTCAAATTCGGCAGAAGCATCGATCGGATCAATTTCAAAAAGAACTTGATTTTCATAAACTAGGTCGTTTTCAGATACTAATCTTCTGATGATAACGCCGCCCTCAGAAGCTTGTACAACTTGATTATCTGCGGCTGCAATTAATGTTCCTTCTCCACGAGTAACCATATCAAGCTCAGCTTGAGTGGACCAATATATAAATAATGAAAACATCAAGATTATCACAAATAAAAGCAATGAAGGGCCAGAACTTTGCTCTTGTGCCAACTGCCTTTCGATCTTTTTTAACTCGTTTTGTCCCATTTTAGAATTATCCTGAACTAAACCAAGTTTGTAGATGTGTCAGACGTAATCTTTCCATCCTCAAAAACAATGACCCTATCACAAAGTTCAAAAATTGGCTTCCGATGTGTTACAATTAAAGCTGTTTTTTCTGAGGACCACTCTTTTAATCTCTTTATCACGTTTTTTTCGGCGCTTGCATCCATAGAACTTGTAGGCTCATCTAAAACTAATATCGGCGGATTATGTAACAACGATCGGGCCAAATTAATTGACTGCCTTTGTCCTCCTGATAAACCTGCACCTTTCTCTTTCAGAACTAGTTCATATCCGTTTGGAACTCTTGAAATGAAATCATCTAGGCCTGAGACTTTTGATATTGCAATAATATGTTCGTCTGAGTATTCGCTAAATCCCAATTGTAGGTTCTCGCGAACAGTTCCTGAAAAAAGCCAACTTTCCTGAAGCATAACGCCAATATTTCGCCGTAAATCAGCCTCATTAAGTTGCCGCATGTCAATGCCGTCCACCATTACGGCTCCAGACGAAGGAGCCATAAGGCCGGCAGCAAGTCGAAGAAACGTTGATTTTCCAGAACCCATTTTGCCGACGATTGCAACTTTTTGTCCTGCTGGAATCCTCAGTGAAATATCAATAAGAGTTGGCGATTGTGCTTCTGGAAAAGAATAGTTTACATTTTGGAATTCTAAAAATCCGGAAACTACACCACGACTCAGATTGCCGACGCGAGGCTTAGTGTTTGCACCACTTGAGAATAGTAAACTCAAGTTTTTGTAGGCTTGTCTTGCAGAATTCGCCCGGGTCATTGCCTGGGCCAATTGAGTTAAAGGGGCTAGACATTTACCACCCAAAATAACTGCTGCAATCATTGCTCCCATAGTGATAACGTCATCACGGATTAAAAAAACACCGTAAAAAATAGTACCGACTTGTGCAAATTGCTGGACTGAGGCCGCAATGTTTATTGTGAATTGAGATAAAAAACGAGACTTAAGTCCTAAATTCGATTGAGAGGTTGCGGCAGTTTGGTAACGACGCCTCATCAGTTTTTCGGAGCCAGTAGCTTGTATGGTTTCAAGGCCATGGAGAGTTTCTGCTAAAACGCCCTGTTTGTTAAAAGAACTATCCATCGATTTTGAAGCTATTTGAGCCATGAACGGTTGGACCAATAAGCTGGAAATTAACACGATGGGAACTGCGATCATAGGCACCAGTGATAAAGGCCCTGCTATTAGGTTAATTATCCAGATAAAGAAAAATACGAAAGGTAGATCGACTATGGCAACTAAAGTTGCTGATGTAAAAAACTCTCGGAGCGTATCAAATTCCCTAACAACGCCTGCAAGCGCACCCGATTGTTTCGACTGGGCTACTGTGTCTAATCGTGCAATTTTATCAAAAAGTAGTCGGGACATACGTTCATCAGCTAGTTTTCCCGCCTGATCAATGAAGTGCGCTCTTAGCAATTTAATTAGAAAGTCAAAACAAAGGGCGATAACTACACCGATCGTTAGGACCAGTAAGGAATTAATGGCTTCGTTTGGTACAACCCGATCATAAACGACCATTATAAACAGAGACGTGGCCAAACCTAAAAAACTGGAGATTACTGCTGCTAATATTACCTGTAAGTATAACGATCGGCCTTTACTTAGTGATCCAAAAAACCAATTTTTTTCTTCGTCAAGCCGTTCAGTATCATCACGTTTTGCTGCAAGTATTACGAAGCCGCTGTATAATTTTTTAAAATCAGATTTGCTACACTCCATTGCAACAAATTGATCATCAATAATTTTAGTTATCTTAAACAAATTATCTGTATCAGATGCTGAGAACAGAAAAGGCTGGCCTTCCCTATCGAAACAAATAGGCGCTTTGGACTCAAGACGAATTAATTTTGCCAATCGAACTTTTCCATAACTGCAATCAAAGTGCAGTCGTTTAAGTGCGCTTATTACTTGAACTGCATTAAAATCATCAGATAAATTGTCTGGCAAATCTAATATTGCATTCTCACTGAGAACAATATCATGCGCCTTGAGAAAAAGTTGAAAAATTTTTAAAAGGCTGTACTGATTTTCATCTGCAGCAATCAAGGTAGGCTCTTTGTCTTTAGATGTCAGCATAAGAAACAATCTTCAAATTCACAGTTAATCACCCTATACTAATACGGGTTACATTCAATGAATTTCTTTAAACAGTTACGCGTCTGCAACTAAAATAATTTCAATCGTCAAAGAGGAGCTTCGGTAACTTCAAATAGCATTAAATTCTAAATCACATAACAGGTAATACCCGAACAAACGCCGAACATAATATCCGAAATTCTGATGGCATTAAATTTGGCATTAAGCTTGCAGCTTTTCAAGTGTTGGAGTGTGTCAACATAATCGAGTAGATATCTGAGAAAATGATAAAATGCTAAAGATATTTATTTTGCTAACAGTTTTTGGATTGACAGCATGCACAAAGCACATCGGAAATTATTTTCCGCCTGACGAACCCTCATTTGTTGACGATCTAGGAAGTAAACGCGCTTTGAAAAAAGAATTTCAAATGCCGGAAAGTCCGTCGCAACTGCTTCAAGCGATTCTTGAGGTACCAGAAGTTGCCCGCAGTTTTGAAGCTGCCAAAGTTGCTCAGTCAAAAATTGCGATAGTTAAAACTGCAAGAAATACAAAAATTGATGCAAGCGGGTCTGCCGGGTTAGCGGGAGAATACAAGAGCACAGCCAATGGTTTAGCAAATATAAACTTAAAGTCCTCCCGCCTATTTTCAGATTATGGGCTAACCGATCGAACAATCCTAAGTAGTGAAATTTCAGCACAGGTCTCTTTACTCGAAACACAGATCCAAGTGGACAACACTTTACAAACATTAATGCGATCTTATGGAGAAAGAAAAATTGCCAAAGAAACAATCAAGATCATTGATCACTATATAGGAATTTACAATTCTAGCGAAGATAAAGTAAAAATTGCTGTGGAAGCCGGAGTTTTGTCAAATTCGGATTATTTAGAACTCCGGTCTCTTAAAAATGAAAATCTCTTAACAAAAGCTCAAAATAGTTTAAATTTACACAAGTCGGAGAGTTATTTAAAAATTAGTTTGGGTTCAAAGTATAAGTTAGCTTTACGCGATATGACAAAACGACATCAACCTCTTAGGTTGCCAACATCTAAAGAAACAATAACACTTAAACAAAAAATAATTAATTTAACAATATCAAAAATAATTTTGGATATTGAAACCCAAAAGAGTTCTAATAAACCAAGTTCAAAATTAGAAGCATCAATCAATAGTTCACAATCAAACGAAGCGGATGTTCAGGTATTTGCAGGTTTAACATTTGCCTTTCCCGTTAAAGATGGTGGAAAGGCAAAAGCTCAAATCAGTGTTCTTTCGAAAGAATTAGAAGTTAAAAAACTTGAACAGAAAATTCTAAATGAGAAAATATTAGTAGCAACGCATAATTGGACTGCATTTAATGAATTCTACAACATAGAAAAAAAGCTTTTACTAGAACAGAAATTAATATCTGAAGAACGAATAAATGAATTAGGTCAACGTCTCAATACAGGCCGGACCGATATAAGTGGGCTAGCAAAAGAAATTTTATCTAGTATTAAAACAGATATTGCGATTGAGAAATTAGAGTTTACACATTTGTCTAATATTTTAAATTTGGCATCAGCTACAAGCCAAACCTGCCAGCTATTGAATCTGTGCCGTCTTATCCAAAATGCGATGGAATTTTCCAGAAACAGCCAATTAGTATCTACAACAATAAAAAATGTACCAGAGAGCAAAGAACTACAAAAAAATATATCTAGGAAATATTTAGTACAACTTGGTGCATACAGAAAAGAATCTTCAGCGAAATCTGAGATGCAAAGAATAAATAGGCTATTTAAAAAATATTTTGATAATAAAATTATCAATTTTAAAATTAGTAAGTCCAATAAAAATGGATTTTATCGTTTACGTTTAATAGGATTTTTGGATAAAAAATCAGCGAATAATTTATGTAATAAGCTAAAGAAATCGAATAATGACTGTCTTATACTATTGGAAAATTAGTATAATATCGTCCTAAATTTTATAAGGAACTTATCTTAAATTAATCCTTTATAAATTTAACAAAGATAGGATTAAATAACTAAGTTATACCTAATTTTATCTGTACTTTATCACAGTTTTAGTAAGTTAAATTTTTTCATTAAGATAGTTAGGAGTTATTTATCTTTGATAAAATACACAATTAAATCTGCGCTTGATGCCATAGTAGAAAATTATTTCTATCCACCTCAATAGCGCAATATAAAGAAATAATTTATTTGCGTTACCGTCTATCAGGAGCTTTCTGCCGAAACAATTCCCTTCTGATCTATTTCAGCCTGAAGCTGGTGAATGTAAACTTGCTTTGCGGTGTTGAAGATATTTACTTCTTGCTGAAGTTTCTTCAACTTCATCTCAGTTAACTCAAGGGATCTGAGAATCACTTTTCCTTTGTCTGATAATTTATCCGTGTCATAAGATGTCTGGTCTAGTGTAAATTTAGACATGTTTAACCTTCTTCTTAGTTTTTAAAAATCAATTATAAAATCACTATAATTGATATTAGTTTTATTCTTATTATAATCTTTTTTTAGATCTTCTATGTATCCATTTTTTGCCTTATTTAACATCGCTTTCTCATTACGAATTTCTATGATTCTAGCGTCTACAAAATGTATCTGTTGTATTATATTCTTTCCATTTTTCGAAAAAGACTTTATTTCATATACATTGTTTTCAAAGATAAATACTTCAGACATATTTTTTCCTTAAATATTTAGGTGATTTGATTTTCATGGTTCAAATATGTGAATTGTTCAGTAGTGTCAGGTATTCTAATTTCTGACCCATCTGAATATCCTAAAATTGCCTCTGAAACAGAAATTGTAATTGGATTTTTATTATCTAAAATCTTTACTTTAAATTCAATTAAAACGTCATTAAAATTATCAACAGAATTTAAGGTTGCACCTGAAGCGTTAATCACACCTAATTCTACTTTGGTTTCGTCCATTACAAGTCCTGGAGCTGAGAAAGCGTTGGAAATTAAGGTGTTATCAATAAAGTTTATTTCGGCTGGACTGAATGTAATCTTTGCATCCATACTAACTAAATTACTTTCTTCATTATATTCTGGTAATAGTTTAAGCCCGTAAGTCACAACGTTTTCCAATATACTTAATTCAATTACTTCGTAAGCATCATCAATTCCAAGTTCGAATTCATCTATAATATTAATTTTGAATTTTTGCTCGTGAGCTGCGCCATTACTACCTGTAGCTTTGACACTTATTTCATGAAATTCGGCTGTTTCAAAATTCACATTTGTGTCTTCTGCTAATGTAACTGCGCCAGTTTTAGGATTGATCGAAAAGTCTTTACTAGAGTGATCAGTTAAAGAATAAATTAATGTATCAAATTCTTGCAATGAAGAGAATACTGTCAGACCAGTATATGTGCTACTTTCAGAATTTTCTAAAATAGCATTATTAGAACTATCTATGTCAATCATAGTGATACTGTCATAAAATCCGTAAAGATACTCACCAAATGCTACATTCTGACTGTTGTCCAAATAGGATACGCGGATATAAGAATCCAGAAGTGAACCTTTCGGTTCTCCAAAAATTGTTAAGCGCGCCGAAATGTTATTATCAATATCTGCGGGTGTGAAATGCGCCTCGCCTTTTATTGACATTTCCTGAGCATTTAGTTTTGATTCATCAATTTGGACCGTAAGGGCGTCAGCATCCCCCAAAAAATGATTAAAGATGACAACTATATTTCCTGTTGAATCTAAAGACCCTCTCGCAGCATCGTCCTCTGGAAAGATATTAATATCACTGACATTAAGTGCTCTACTAATTGCAATTTGTTTTGCAATAATAACTTCCATTGGCTCTAGTGTACTCTCATCTTTTGGATCAAACCCAAAAAAAGTATTTACCAAAGCATTTATTACCTCTTCAGGAACATTACTACTGAAAATATTTTCCAAAATAGTTGGGTTATTAAGGAAAATTCTTTCCTCAGTACCATTTTGAAAATCATCGTCTAATCTGTTCCATATGACCTCACTAATCGCTTTTGCGGCGGTTTCCGCCCCCCCAACGCCACTATTTATTTCTTCGGCTGACATTACAGCGGCGATTTGAGCCGCTACTCCCTGTGCTGACTTAGCGGCATTGGCTACAGCTGGGTCAAGGCTTTCCATATCTTGAATAGGATCGTATTTGGCTAAATTCAAACTACCATCTAGGCCCAGCACAGCGGTTAATGTATCATTTGCATCTTTGATACTGATGGTAGGATCACTTTTAATCATTTCATGAAGCACAGTAGTAAGAGGATTAACCACCGTGGAACCAGCCGGAGCACTCATTTGACCGTTAAATCTATGATTTGTTGACACATCAAAGGCTTGACCATTATTGTTATCAACCACTATTGCCTTAGTTACATCGCCTCCCAGTCCATTAAAAAATCCAAAACTGTCTGTCTTTGTGAAGTGCTCCTCTACATCGTATAAGCCATTTCCATTATCATCCCTGAAAACACGAGCATTTTGAATGTATCCGTCAGCCACAATGCCAGCGGTTGGGACACTCTTGATAGCTACAATTTGTTGTTCAGGACTCAATAAGTTCCAATCAGCGGGATCAATTACGGCTTGTTCCAAAACAGATTCTACTAGATTGACCGTTGCCAAATCTGTTTTTGAGAAGTCTACACTTGTCAAATTAGCTCCAGTTAAGTTTGCTCCACTAAGGTCCATTCCGGTGAGGTCAGCGCCACTTAAATTAACATTTGGTCCTAGAATATAGCCGTTTAAAATGTTGTAATTTTCGGGTAAAATCGGGTTCCCAACAATATCTCCAGAAGATACCCCTGTCAGATTTGTGTCAGATAGGTCGATCCCAGTTAGGTCGGCTCTGAACAGGTTGGCTCCAGTCATGTCAGACCATTTCAGTTCTGCCATGCGGAGATTTGCTTCAGTTAAATCTGCTTCTTTTAGATTAAGGCCAGGACCTACAATGTAGCCATTGATTATATTATAATCAGTTGGGAGTTTTGGAATGCCAATGATGTTTCCAGAAGATAAATCGGTCAGGTCTGCCGCACTTAAATCCGTCCCAGTTAGGTTGGTTCCGACCAAGCTTATCTCGTTTAGATCTACGTTGCCCAATTTTGCCTCAGATAGGTTAACGCCAGGTCCAATGATATAGCCTTCATGAAGGATATAGCCCTTTGGTAAATTATTTGGTGTACCAGTTATATTCCCTGATGTTACCCCAATCAGGGAGTCCAATTCATTCAGAATAGCTCCTTCCAGATTAACTCTGGGTCCAATAATATAACCCTCACTTAAAATATAATCGCTTGGTAGGGTAGGGGTCCCAGTAATAAATCCGGATGAGATATCAGTTAAGTCAGACTGATCTAGACTTATCCCGTTAAGGTTAGCATAGCTTAGATCGGCGCCATTAAGGTTTTCACTTTCAATGTTGGCCAACACACTAGACTTTGATAATAGTTGAATAAATTCATGCTCAGTTTTCAGGTCTTTAGAGTATTCCATCAACAGATGAGAATTTAAAATAGCGAGTGTCTCATCACTTATTGGGTAGCCCGCTAAAGTCAGATCACCAACGGTGGCTGTACCAGACATTAATTCTGCCAAGCTGGGCACCATTCGCACACTTACGGCGTTGCCCATACCTTGGTGCTCAGTGCAATAATATTCAACGGTACCTACTGCGCCCTCTGGAACCGAGATATATAATATTTCATTTTGGCCCGATGGGCCCCAAGTTGTTTTCTCCAAAGTCCATGTTGCTTCCCCCAATTTGAAATCAAATGGGTGACCTGCTGTCGAAGCATCAGACAAGTCAAAAGCATAATCCTTTCCAGCCGCAAGTGTTAGAGTGGGAGCTTCTTGGCCATCAATGTAGAACCGATTACCTTCTCCAGACATACTTGTGTTTACACTCACGGCAAATGTCTGCTCCAAATACCCAACTGTGACAGTTCCTGTAATAGTATCAGTCAGGGCCTGTTGGTCCTGAGACGTCACATGAAACGAGTAGTGACCAAGATCCGTTTCAGTTGGTTTGAAAACTACATGGCCTGTTTTTCGATCTAGATTGGTTTCGCCTTGAATGAATGAAGGAGAATCTGCGCTCACGTCATAAGAAATACTTGGATATATTAGGGCGTCGGGATCCACGGAAGCCACGTTTAAAGTTAAGGCCTCACCGGGCTGTAAGAATATATTTTCACCAGTGTATGTTTGGCTTGCGTCAAAAGTTATATTGAGTTCTGGCACATCGTTTACATTGAAAACTGATAAATCAAACTCAGCTCGCGACGTCGCTTTTCCATCTGATACGGAGACAACAAAATTTTCCTTTATGTAGAAATTTTCATCAATTAGGGGATCGACACCGTCTCCACCTACAGAAATCATTCTGTCAGTTTGCCCATCAGTAATAACATAATACAAATCTGAATTTTTTGGCGTACCTGATAGCGTTCCATTAGCGCTTAAAGTAAGCCAGTCAGGCAACCCTTCCGCAGAAAAGTAAACGGGCGCACCTTCAAAATCTCTGGCGTCAATTGTGAAACTGTAAGATAGATCTTGTGTAGCATCTGGAAGGATATTTGTTACTAACTCAGGAGTACGGTTGCCAATCTCAAACTTAACGTCTGCCAGTATTTCAGATTCCAGGATTTTTTTATTGCCGGTGACGTCGATCACATTTGTCGCAACTGTGAAGTTGCCAGTGGGCAGAGAACTCAGATCGAATAAAAAATAAGCGTTTTGAGCGCCTATACCATCAACAGTAGAAGCTAACTGAGAACTACCCTCATCCTTTGCCCAATCTGTGTTCTCCAAGTCACTCAGATCTCGGGTGAACATCGCCGTGAGGCTCTGCGTCGCAGGGTCCGGACCTGCATCTAGGTAGTTAACTGTGACTTCTACCTTAATGATGTCGTCATCAACACCACTAAGAGAGATAGGGGTTGCAGACGCGCTATCCCCACCAATCTTAAATGCATTAATCTTATTATCAGTGCTATTGAAATGGTCAAATTGTTGCACATGGTTTGGAAGCTTTAACTCCAAGCCATCCGAATAGCCAAATGCCCCGCCCATGATCCCTAATAAAGCAGGAGTGTCACGGTTTAGAACCTCCATCTCAAATTGAAGAATAGGTTCGCTGAAGTTTTGGATAGGGTTAAGTGTTGTGGCTGAAAGAGTAATAAGCCCATTTCGAGCATCAGAGCTATTTACAACAAAGCTGTCATCCATAAAGACGTTTGAAATTAGGGATCCATCAATGTAGCCAAAATCTAGGATTTCAAATGAAATGTTGGTATCAAAGCTAATTAGGTTCTTTCCTAAGATGAATGCGGGTGACACCTTTAATCCGTAGGTGGCAACGTTATCCTGCATTCCTAGCACAACAATATCAACTGGGTCCTCTGTTGTGTCTAAAGGATCAAAGCGCAGTGTATCAGGCTGATCTGCAGTTGTATCCACGATGAAGGCATT
>CESJ01045038.1_pt1 | contig 11197 bp, 9 predicted proteins | sample 356311 | NCBI WGS metagenome assembly CESJ01 (sample SAMEA2621487, study PRJEB7988) | marine metagenome | biome: marine biome (ENVO:00000447); feature: surface water layer (ENVO:00002042); material: "saline water (ENVO:00002010), including plankton (ENVO:xxxxxxxx)" | depth 5 m
ACTATACCCTGCATTACTCAATTCTCCATAATGATCTCTTAAATCACAGGCTTGAGCAGTACATCCAGGAGTATTAGCTCTTGGATAGAAAAAAATAATTATTTTTTTGCCTGTAAAGTCTAAAAAATTAATTTTACTCCCATGTTGATCCACAGCTGAAAAATCCGGAACTTTATCACCAACTTTTAATATATTCATGAAAAATTTTATTTATGTAAATAACGAAAAATCATATGAACAAAAAAGAAAAAATTCTTTTCGTTATAAACAAACTTGAAGAACTCTATCCTAAAATTCCAATTCCACTTGAACACTCAGATCCCTATACACTTTTAATAGCAGTTTTACTTTCAGCTCAAAGTACTGACAAAGGCGTAAATAAAGTAACACCTATTCTTTTTAATAAAGCTAGTAACCCCTATGAAATGATATTATTGACCGTTGACGAAATTCGATCAATAATCAGACCTGTTGGTTTATCACCTATGAAGTCAAAAGGAATTCATAAATTATCAGAAATTCTAATTAATGACTATGAAGGAAAGGTTCCCAAAGATATAATTGCTCTCGAAAGTTTACCGTCAGTCGGTCACAAAACTGCAAGTGTAGTAATGGCCCAAGCTTTTGGAGTGCCATCTTTTCCGGTTGACACTCACATACACCGGCTTATGTATAGATGGGGTTTCTCAAATGGTAAAAATGTAGTTCAAACTGAAAAGGATGCCAGAAGAATATTTCCTATTGAAAAATGGAATAAGCTGCATTTACAAATTATTTGGTATGGAAGAGAGTATTCTCCTGCAAGAGGATGGAAAATAGGTAAAGATGAAATAATGAGAGAGATTGGAAGAAGAAGTATTTTAAAAAAAGAATTTAATTTTTAATAATCTTTTTTTTTAAGTCAAAGGAAAGTGAATAATCCATAATACGTTTTATGACAACAGGACTTGGAAGAAGTAAAGGGATATGTTTTTTTGAACGAACAGTTTTTATCATAATACAATAGTATGTGATTAAAACGCATAATTAATTAATTTAGTATTATTTGATGAGAGAAATCTTATAACTATCAATCAACTTTCTTAAATTTATAATAGCATACCTCATTCTACCAAGGGCAGTATTGATACTAACTCCTGTTAACTCTGCAATCTCTTTAAAGCTCATATCTCTATAAAACCTCATAAGAAGTACTTCTTTTTGATCCTCTGGTAACTCTAAAATTATTTTTTGTATGTCAGCTATTATTTGGTCATGAATAATTGCATTTTCAGCATTGAGAGATCCATCAGAAATCAATTGAAAAATATCAAAGTTATCATTGTTTTCAAATAATGGAATTCTATTTTTTTTTCTAAAATGATCAATAACTAAATTATGAGCAATTCTCATCAACCATGGCAGAAACTTTCCCTCCTCATTATAAACTCCTCTTTTCAAAGTGTTAATCACTTTAATAAAAGTCTCTTGAAAAATATCATCGGCTATATCTTTATTTAAAACTTTTGAATAGATAAAATTAAATAGACGAAGTTGATGTTTTTTAATTAAAAACTCTAATGAACTTTCACAACCCTCGACATAGTTGACAATAAATTTAGCGTCTTCTTTAGATGAATTAATATGTACCATAAACATTACTTTTAATGCAAGTTGCAATTGATTATAAAATATTTTTAAGTAATGTTATGTTATAGGCAATAATATTTAGATAGATAAATTTACGAAAATTATTTTTATAATGATAATCTGAATAAAACTTAAGTATAAACAAGCTATAAAAATTGTATTTTTATGGCTTTTAATTTTTTAATGAAAAAAGTCTTAGATCTAGATCCAAAGTCATTTATAATCATCAAGGGTGCCCAACTACATAATCTTAAAAATATAGATGTAGCTATCCCAAGGAATAAAATGACAGTTATAACTGGCCTATCTGGATCAGGAAAATCATCTTTAGCATTTGACACTCTTTATGCTGAAGGACAAAGAAGATATGTAGAAAGCTTGTCATCCTATGCTAGACAGTTTATGGGAAGATTAAACAAACCTAAAGTTGATAAAATCATAGGGATATCTCCAGCTATAGCCGTTGAACAAAAAGTCAATATTTCTAACCCTAGATCAACTGTTGGAACAAAAACAGAAATTTATGAGTATTTAAAGCTTTTATACTCTAGAATCGGTGTCACTTATTCTCCAATATCAGGTAGAATAGTAAAAAAGGACACAGTTAGTGATTTGATTGACTTCATTAAGAAATTCAATGATGGAAAAAAACTATTACTATTAGCTCCAATTAAAAAGACTGAACATAGAACCCTTAAAGAAAGGGTTGCTTTTTTAAATCAACAAGGTTTTGCAAGAATACTAGTTAACAATAAAATAGAAAGGATTGAACTAAATAAATTGCCAAAATCTGAATTTGAACTTGTAGTTGACAGAGTTGTGACAAGCAATAATGAGGAATTTTATCAACGTTTTGCAGATGCTGTTCAAATTGCATTTTATGAAGGAAAAGGGGTGTGTTCTTTAAAAGATTTAAATTCAAATGAAATATTTACATTTTCAAATAATTTTGAACTAGATGGAATTGAATTTTTAAATCCTAATGTTCATCTATTTAGCTTTAACAATCCATATGGTGCATGTGATGAATGTAAAGGTTATGGAGATATTGTTGGAATTAATCCTGAATTAGTTGTGCCCGACACCTCTCGTTCAATTTATGAAGAAGCTATTTCTCCTTGGAGAAGTACGGGTTATAGAAAATTCTACTCAAAACTTATAGAATCAGCTCTAAACTTTGATTTTCCTATTCACAAACCATATTTCGAATTATCGAAATCAGAAAAAGATATTTTGTGGAATGGTAATAAGTTTTTTACTGGAATAAATTCATTTTTTAAAAAAATTGAAAAAAAGAATTATAAAATTCAAAATAGAGTTCTTTTATCTCGTTTTAGAGGAAAAACTAAATGTAGTATTTGTGATGGGAGTAGATTAAAAAAAGAAACTAAATATGTAAAAATTGGAAAAAAAAGTCTTCCTGAACTAATTGATCTTCCTATAAAAGAATTACAATTTTTTTTCAAAAAACTTGTAATAAGTAAAAATGATGAAGAGATATCATCAAGAATTTTAATTGAAATAAATAGCAGAATTAATGTCTTAAAAGATTTAGGACTGGATTATTTAACTTTAAATAGAAGATCTAACTCTCTTTCTGGGGGTGAGTCTCAACGAATTAATATTGCTGTTTCATTAGGAAGTAGTCTTGTAGGGTCTATGTATATTCTTGACGAACCCTCCATTGGTCTTCATTCAAAAGATAATGGACGTTTAATTAATATTTTAAAACGTTTAAGAGATCTTGGAAATACTGTTATTATCATTGAACATGATGAAGAAATAATGACTGCTGCAGATGAAATTATTGATATGGGACCTGAAGCTGGAACTTTTGGTGGAGAAGTTGTTGCTACAGGAACACTTAAAGAAATATTAAAGTCAAACTCCCTTACAAGTCAATACTTAAACGGTAAAAAGAAAATAGAAGTTCCAAAAAATAGAAGGAAATCAAATAAATGGATTTCTATTTGTGGCGCTAGAGAAAATAATCTTAAAAATATAACTGCTAATTTTCAAATTGGAGGTTTAACAGTAGTTTCTGGTGTTTCTGGAAGTGGAAAATCTACACTTGTAAAAAATATTTTATATCCAGCTTTACTTAGAAATTTTGATATTTATACTTTAAAGCCAGGTCAATTTTCTTCTTTAAATGGAGATTTTAATTTGATTAAGAGTGTTGAATTCATTAATCAAAATCCTATAGGAAGATCTTCAAGATCAAATCCAGTTACCTATATTAAAGCATACGATGACATAAGAGCTCTTTTTGCAAATCAAAACTTGTCAAAAAGCAGAAACTATAAACCAAAACACTTTTCATTCAATGTTGACGGTGGCCGATGTGACACATGTAAAGGCGAAGGAGTGGTTACAATTGAAATGCAATTTATGGCTGACGTACTTCTTGAATGTGAAACATGTAAAGGAAAAAGATTTAAATCAGAAGTAAGAGAAATTAAATATAATAATTATTCTATTGATCAAGTTTTAGGTTTAACAATAGATGATGCTCTAAAACTTTTTGAAATAAATGGAGAGAAAAAACTTGTTAGAAAATTAAAACCTTTAAATGAAGTTGGTTTAGGATATGTTACCCTTGGTCAATCCTCAACTACCTTATCTGGTGGTGAAGCACAAAGAATAAAACTAGCTTCATTTATAGCAAAAGGAGCCACTAAAGATAAAGTCATGTTTATATTTGATGAGCCTACGACAGGTTTGCATTTTCATGATATTAAAAAACTTTTAAAATCATTTGATGCTCTTCTAGATAATGGACATTCTTTAGTTGTAGTTGAACATAATTTAGATCTAATTAAATGTGCTGATCACATGATTGAACTTGGCCCAATGGCTGGAAGTGAAGGCGGACTAATTGTAGCTCAGGGAACTCCTGAAGAAGTTGCAAATGTTAAAAATGCTCCCAGCTCAAAATACCTTAAAAAAAAATTATCTGTCTAGATATTTGTTAATTTGAGTATTTATATCGTTGGTCAATCCAAAAATATAGCTAAAAGTTGAATACAATAGAGTTATTAAAACTGATCTAATTAGTAGATTTATGAAAGAAGTATATTCTAAATTTATTTCCTTTGTTAAAAAATACACAACAATAATTACAAGTAATATCTTTAGAGATTCTATAGAGTATGGATGAATCTTAAGACCATAAGCAACAAGAATTAATTTCAAAGTATTCATCAAGAAAATTACAAATAAAGTTGCATATGCAGCTCCTAATATTCCATACTCAGGAATTAAAATAAAATTTAAAACTACAGCGATTATAGCTGATGAAATAGAAAACCAAAAAATATAAGGATAGAGTTTTGAGTTTGAAATTATATTATTTAGACAACCTATCGACATTGAGTAGAGTTTACCCAATGAAACTATGCTAACAACGCCCATTGCAACTGCATACATTGGCTGGTTTACAAAAACATAAAAGTCCGTCAAGTTTAAATTGATTAAAAGGAATAATACTCCGGAAACTAAAAAAAGATTATTACTGCTTTTTTTAAGAAGTCTTGTTAAATAAATTTTATCATTAGAATTAATAGCCTTTGAAACTAAAGGACTAACTATTTGAAACATTGCTCTTCCAGGAGCTTCAATCACAGCAGCTATAAATAAAGCGACACTATAAAAAGCAACATCATCAGATGTTATTAAAGAGGCTATCATTGACTTATCAATATCAAGTATAATACTTGAAGCAGCTGCAGATAAAAATATTAAAAAACTATAAAAAAGTATTTTTAAATAAAAAGGTGGAAGGGTAAGCGTAAACTTTGGTGTGTAAATCTTAAGACTATAAAAAATTACAATTACAAGTCTAAAGTAGTACCCTATGATAAGCAAATAAATAAATAATTCAAAATCAATAAGATTTGAAGCGAAACATACTAATAAAACAAAACTTAATAATCTAGGGTAAAACTCTTTTAAAAAGTTGCCAAAAACAGAAGCTAAATGAACTCTTAGCCAGCTAAAAAATATTTCAAAATAGGATGTTGATATTGCAATTAAAATTATCACGAAGGCGTAAGTACTAATTAAAGGTTCCTTTGATGATATATCAATAATTATTGATGACGAAAACATCCATAAATAAATAGATATTAAAATAATCACTATTAATGGTGACCAAATGGTAAATACCAAAAGACTATCTCTTTCTTCTTTAGTTTTTAATGAACTGTAGTATTTTATAACCGCATGCTGAAGGCCAAAAGATATAAACGGCTGAACTAAGTTAGAATATGCTAAAAGAGCAATCACAACTCCTTGAAGCCTACTACCCATAAAGTTTGGAAACATGTAAAGTGTATTTAACGCACCCAACATAAATGCTAAACCAATACTAAGTAGATTGTAAAATGTCTGTTTTGCAACAAGTCCCATTATTTATAATTTTTATAAAAATTAGGTTTATAAAGCATTAAAAGTAAGATTAAAATAAATAATGAGATACTTGCATACCTTATTTTAGTGCCTGTTTTTACAACTTTTGGTTTAAACTCAAAAGTGATAATATGCTCTCCACTTTCGACTGGAAGTGCTCTTAAAATGTAGTTAACTCTGTAATGGGGAACTTTATTACCATCTACTTTAGCTTCCCAGCCGTCAGGATAATATATTTCAGAAAACACGACTACTTGCTTAGATTTGCTGACAAAACTATATTTTAATAAATCAACAGAGTCTTCAATCAAATTAATAGAAGATTCATGATCTATGTTTTCACTTATAATTAATGCATCTGCTGTTGTCTTGTCCTCAACAATAGCTTGATCATTAATGTTTATAGATTTAAATGACTCGAGAACTTGATCTGCAGTTTTAACTTTGACAGTTGAGTCTACAAACCATGCATTACCTAAAGCTTCTTCATTTATTAAAGGAGATAAACCCTCTTTTGACTGATACAAAACATATTTAACGTTTAACATATTAAGTATTTCAGGAATTTGATTGTAATTGAAAAACTGGAAAAGCTCTTGAAATCTTCTTGGTTTAGCCCCATGATAACCTCCCAAAGAATTATGAAAATAAGCTGTTCTTGATCCAGTTAAATTTAATTCAGGTTCATAAACACGGTATCTAGATTTATCAGCTAAAATAGTTTTATCAGCTTTTGTAGCTCTGAATGGGGCTTCTATTTGAGAAGGACTAACGAAACGATCCCAGTCTAAATAACGAATTGCTATTCCACCTAAATCATAAATTAAAAGTCCAAGAATAAAAACAATAGCAAGATTTTTTTTAATTTTTTGGCTTTTATAAAGTATAAAAATAAAAATGGCTATTGATACGATAAGAGCTCCTCTTAATATATCATGACTAAATATTTCTGCTCTAGCTAAAATTATTTGTTCTAGAATTTCCTGACCATAAGCCTCTCTTAACCGAACATCAACAGGGCTTTTAAAAGAAAATAGTCCTATCACTTTTAATAAAATTAAAGATGTCAAAAATCCTAATATACTTAATGTTGTTTTTAAAAAAACCTTGAAGTGTTTTTGTGGATCATTTATGAGTTTTTGTATACCAAGAACAGCTAAAACAGGAATACATAACTCTAAAATAACTTGAGCAGACGATACAGCTCTAAACTTATTGTAAAAGGGAACATAGTATATAAAAAAATCAGTAACAATTGTAAAGTTTTTTCCCCAAGATAAAATTAAGGATAATATTGAAGCTATCATCAGAGCATTTCTAAGAGGTCCTTTTAAAACAACAATAGCAAATACTGCAAATAGAAAAACAACAATACCAATGTATGCTGGGGCTTCAAGAATGGGCTGAGCCCCCCAGTATGTTGGAACTGAGCTGATAAAATCCTTAGATTGTTTAATTGGAACGCCTCTCTTAACGAGATAGTCATATAAATTAGAATCAGTCCCTAAGTTCTCTCTTGATCCACCACCTTGAATCCTTGGAATAATTAAACTTAATGATTCGAATATACCATAACTATACTCTGTTATATAATCATAATCTAATCCACTAGAAGTATCTTTTTGACTACCATCTAAATTAACCTTTAACTCAGAACCACTTCGAGTACTAAATTTAGAGTACTCCGAAGTTGATAAGATAGGAGTAGCATTTAATCCTAAAGCTAAAACACCACTTAATGCAAACAAACCAAGGCTTTTTAAAGTATAATTTAAATTTTTATTCTGATAAGTCTGATATATATAAACTAAGCTCAGAATTATTAAAATAAATAATAAATAATAGGTCATTTGATAATGATTAGCTCTAATATTTAATCCAATGCCTAAGACACTCAAAATAAAACCAAACAACCATCTCCTATCAATTAATAAAAAAAAACCAGCTAAGGCAAGAGGCATATATGATAATGCCATAGCTTTTGTATTATGTCCAACCTGAATAATAATTAAAAGATAGGTTGATAATCCAAAAGCAAAGGATCCAATAAAAGCTATTTTCCAGTCAACTTTTAGAACTAAAAAAAGAATATAGCTTGAAAACAAATAAAGAAATAACAAATATGCTGGACGAGGAATTAACTTAAATATATTATGAATTAAACCTAAAAAATCTGCTGGAAATTTTGCTCCTAATTGATAAGTAGGCATCCCTCCAAAAGCATTATCTATCCAATAGGTTTCTTTACCATCATTTTGAGATCTGTATTCTTTAATTTGACGAGACATACCAGAATATTGAACTATATCTGATTGAAGTAATTTCATCCCTGTTAAGGATGGATAATAAAAAAGTTGTGCGAAAATGATAAAACAAACTAATACAAGTCCATGTTTAGTAAGCATGCTATTCAATATCTTCATAATCTATATATTCTCCTAAGTTATCAGACTTTTTAGTTTTTTCTTTAGTTTCTTTTTGATTGTGAATATTATTTTTTTTAGAAAAAGCCTTTTTAGAAATATCACGAATTAACCATCCAAGAAGCAATGGACTTAGGCGTCTAATTACATAAAAAATAATAAAAATAAAAAATAGAATTTTCAACAAGGAACTGGATGTATAATAGTTAATATGGTATAAATTTAAAAAAAAATATATATAAGATTGTTAATTAAGCCAACCCATAATAATATAATTAATTAAAAATTCGAATTATATTGCATAATATGTTTGAAATTAAAAATTCACTACTACTAATATTATTCTTTTGTATTTCAAACATCAGTATTGGCCAATACACTGAACAAATTAATTCAAATCGACCAGGATACTCTATAGGTGCGTATTCTGTTGGAAAAGGTGTGGTTCAGATTGAAACAGGGTTTGAATCTAGAAATTATAAGCATAATAGTTTTAATCAAAGTAAAATTAAAGGAACCGTAGGTTTTTTATCTCTTCGCTGGGGGTTTTTACTTGAACAGCTAGAATTAACTTATGATGCGTCATATATGTTCGATAAATTCACAAATAAACTATCAAATAATCCAGTAGAAATAAAAAGGAGTGGATTTCTTCAGAACTTTTTAGGAATTAAGTACTTAATCTATGATCCATTTAAAAAAGAAAAAAAAATAAATGTTTACAGTTGGAAGGCAAATAATGGTTTTAAATTAAAAGACTTAATTCCTGCTGTTTCATTGACTATAGGTGCAAATTTTGATCCATTTAGTGCAGAAAATCCATATCCATATGGTGATTTATTTGGTACTTTTTATAGACCAACATTTTATCAAACACTTTATTATGTTACCCCTAGTCCTACTCCACTTACTCTAATGGGAACTATTGCAACACAATCTCATTTTTTAGGAACATGGGTTGTTGTAACGAACTTTTCTTTAAAAAGATACCTTTCAAAGTTTATAGAAAAAAATTATATAATTACTTTAACTCACACTTTTAATCCAGTCTGGTCAGTTTATATTGAAAATCAAGGTATTTTCTCTGAGAGGTACTCAGATAACATAATTAGAGCAGGTGCAGCCTATTTAGTTGGAAGTAATCTTCAAGTAGAGGGTACTATTGGTGCAAACACAAAAACTACTCCTAATTTTATTTCAATAAATGCAGGCGCATCATATAGACTAGATTTTCATAAAGATTATAAAAATCCAGAAATAAAAGAAAGGAAAAAGTTAAGAAAAGAGGAAAGAGCTTTAAAAAAGAGTAGAAGAAAGTTTGATAAGCAAGAAAAAAAGAGAAATAAAAATGCTAGAAAAAAACCTAAACAATAACTTTATTTATGGACTCATCTATTTCAATTAAAGAGGTTGTTTCTGAAGAAGAATTAAAAAGCTTTGTTCATTTTCCGTTCAAATTATATAAAGATCATCCTTTCTGGGTTGGACCAATCATTAAGGAAGAGCTTGAAACCTTAAACAAGAAAAAAAATCCTGTTTTTAAAAATGCAATCTCACATTACTTTTTAGCATATAAAGAAGGGAGAATAGTTGGTAGAATTGCAGCAATTATAAATTGGATCGAAGTCAAAGAGATCAAGAAATCTAAAATTCGCTTTGGTTGGTTTGATGTTATAGATGACATGAATGTATCCAAAAAGCTTCTTGAAAAAGTTGTGTCAATTGGAAAAAAATATTCTCTCAATCATATCGAGGGACCCGTAGGGTTTTCTAATATGGATAAAGCTGGATTGTTGGTTAAGGGTTTTGAAGAGCTTAATACAATGATAACCCTATATAACTATCCATATTATTCAGAACACCTAAAAAAACTAGGCTATGAAAAACTTGCACAATGGGTTGAATACGAAATAAAAATTTCTTCTTTTGAGGAGTCTCCTGAAAAAGTTAAAAGATTTTCAAAATTGATTTTAGAGAGATATTCTCTTAAACTCCTTGAATTTAAGTCTAATAATGATATTTTGCCCTATGTTGATGAAATGTTTGATTTATTAGGAAAAACATATGACAAACTTCAAACTTTTGTTCCAATTCAACCTTACCAGATTAAATATTACAAAGAAAGATATTTCAGATACATACATCCAGATTTTATAAAATGTGTTGCAGATAAAGACAATAATCTCATAGCTTTTCTAATAACTATGCCGTCTTTTTCAACTGCACTCAAAAAAATTAATGGAAAGCTTTTTCCCTTCGGATTTCTTAGAATATTATGGGCTCAAAAGTTTATAAAAAAAGTCTCGTTATATCTGATTGGAGTTAGACCTGATTATCAAAATAAAGCAGTGACTGCCATCTTAATGAATGAAATTCAAAAAACTTTTAATAAATATGATATAAAAGTGGTTGAAACTAATCCTGAACTTGAGGAGAATACCCAAATACAAACATTATGGAAAAACTATGAACATCGTATTCATAAAAAAAGGGCAACCTTTACTAAGTCTATAGAGTAATTAAGTCTTTCAAATATTTTACTTTTACATTATGTTATCTGAAAATACAATTGTCGCTTTAGCTTCACCCTCTGGAACAGGTGCTATTGGAGTTATTCGAATATCAGGTACTGAATCAATTTCAATTGCTTCAAAATGTTTTAAATCACATAGGGGCATAAAATTAATTAATCAATCCTCTCACAAAACCTTTTTGGGATTAATAAAAGACGGGGA
>CESJ01011745.1_pt1 | contig 11194 bp, 10 predicted proteins | sample 356311 | NCBI WGS metagenome assembly CESJ01 (sample SAMEA2621487, study PRJEB7988) | marine metagenome | biome: marine biome (ENVO:00000447); feature: surface water layer (ENVO:00002042); material: "saline water (ENVO:00002010), including plankton (ENVO:xxxxxxxx)" | depth 5 m
GACGACCCGCGTGACCAGTCATATTGGGCTAAAAGATGTCGCGGCTAATATCAATCTACCGGGCATCCTGCGCGCGGTGGAACTGGCCGAAAGCACCCTCAAGCGCGCTGGGCACGCCCGGCCGTCCATCGCCGTTGCAGCCCTGAACCCCCATGCTGGTGACAACGGTAAATTTGGCCGCGAGGAAATCGATATCATTGAGCCGGCAATACGCGCCTGCCAACAAAAACAGATGGATGTTACTGGTCCTTGGCCCTCAGATACCGTCTTTCTGAAAGCCCAGCGTGGCGAGGTCGATGCCGTCGTAACTATGTACCACGATCAGGGTCAAATTGCGATCAAACTCATGGGTTTTGAGCGTGGCGTCACCGTGGCGGGCGGTCTGCCGGTGCCGGTTGCGACACCCGCGCATGGCACGGCGTTTGATATCGCTGGCCAGAACAAAGCCAACGCCAGCGCCATTCGGCAGGCGTTTGACCTGCTATTGCGGATGGCACAAACGCATCACGAGACCCGCATTCAGGCCTGAAGACGGCCCCAAGAGAGGAAATAACAGTGTTACAAGGCAAAAATTTGATAAACGGCGTTTGGATTGGATCTGATGATACAGTGGCATCGGTCGACATCCCATCTGTCAGCTTTGCGCAGGCCACAACCGCACAGGTCGAACAGGCCTGTCAGGCCGCGCGATCCGCGTTTCGCGCCTATAGTCAGACCCCACGCTCTGAGCGCGCGGCGTTCTTGAACTGCATAGCAGATGAAATTGAACTACTCGGTGAGCAAATTACCGAGATCGGCACCCGCGAAACAGGCTTGCCAGAGGCGCGTTTAATTGGTGAACGCGGTCGCACTACGGGCCAGTTGCGCATGTTTGCAACTGTGATTGAAAGCGATGACTATCTCGATATTCGGATCAATACGGCCCTGCCAGACCGCGCACCGTTACCGCGCCCTGATCTGCGCCTGAACCACCGGGCGCTCGGACCCGTCGTTGTCTTCGGAGCTTCAAATTTTCCACTGGCTTTTTCGGCTGCAGGCGGTGATACCGCCTCGGCACTTGCGGCCGGGTGCCCTGTCATCGTTAAAGGCCACAGTGCCCATGCCGGCACGGCAGAACTGGTTGGCCGGGCAGTCGACGCCGCCATCAAGGCCTGTGGCATGCCGAGCGGCACCTTCCAATTACTGCAGGGGTCAGGACGCAAAATTGGTGGTCCATTAGTGCAACACCCTGAAATCCGGGCCGTTGGATTTACCGGATCAACCGCCGGCGGTCGCGTTCTATACGACATGTGCCACAGCCGGCCCCATCCAATCCCATTTTATGGCGAATTAGGCTCGGTCAATCCGGTTTTTTGTCTGCCAGCAGCTCTGACGGCAAGAGCGACCGAAATTGGTCAGGCATGGGCCGCTTCGCTGATCATGGGGGCGGGACAGTTTTGTACCAACCCAGGGGTGCTCTTGGGTGTGAAAGGGGCCAATTTTACTGCTCTTCAAACCGCAGCAGTCGCCGCTCTAAATGCCAGTTCGCCCCAAAAAATGCTGACCGATAGCATTCAGTCTGCCTATCACAACGGCGTATCCGAGTTGTCTCGCAACGCGGACGAGATAACAGATGGTCAACGCGCAGAGGCGCCGCGCCACAGCCGAGCAGCTGCCTTTCGTGTCGACGCCAGCGTCTGGCTGGAAACGCCGACCCTGCATGAGGAGGTGTTCGGGGCGGCAGGCCTCTTTGTCGAGTGCGATAATGACGCGCAAATGATCCAGCTTGCCGAAAATTTGGAAGGACAGTTGACCATTACGCTGCAAATGGATGACGGCGATATGGCTTTGGCCCAAAGACTGGTTCCTGTGGTCGAGGAAAAAGCTGGCCGGCTGCTCTGCAACGGGTTTCCAACTGGCGTCGAGGTTTGTTCCGCGATGATGCATGGTGGGCCCTACCCGGCAAGTACTGACAGTCGCTCGACCTCAGTGGGCTCTTTGGCAATTGCGCGGTGGTTGCGCCCAGTCGCCTATCAAAACTTTCCTGTTGGTCTGCTTGACGAAGACCTCAGATCTAATCCCTAGGGCCGGTTTAGCCCCGTATTTAACCGGACCGGACCGAAACATGACACTGTAAAGACAACTTTAGGCTCTTTTTCGTCTGAGATGGCCTAAAGCCCGAAACACCGCAGCTCTGGAGCACCTATATGTCCGACGACCTTCTCTATTCTGTGACCGATCAAATCGGACATATTATCCTCAACCGCCCAGATCGGCGCAATGCGATTACCTTTGACATGTACAAACGTATTGGGGATATTTGCTCGGTCGCCGGAACCGAGGCAGACCCTGATCAAGTAAAAGTGCTGATTTTATCTGGCAGCGGCGACAAGGCCTTTGCCTCGGGCACAGACATATCTCAATTCCTTGATTTTTCAGATGGTCAGGACGGCGTTGATTATGAAGCCAAAATGGAAGCAGTTTTGCGCCAGATCGAAGCCTGCGGCGTGCCCACAATCGCAGCTTTGCATGGGTATGTCACCGGTGGCGGGGCAGGCATTGCAGCAGCCTGTGCGATTCGTATTGGCAGTGAAGATTTACAAGTAGGCGTGCCGATCGCGCGCACACTTGGCAATTGTCTGGCCATTGGCACCTTGCGCAGGTTTGTGTCATTGATTGGTCAAGCGAGAACCAAATACATCCTGCTGACCGCACAGTTGATTGAGGCGCACGAGGCAAAAACCGCTGGCTTCATTTCGGAACTTTTGGTCGATAAGGCCGCCGTGACCCAGCGGGCGTTCGAGCTTGCCACCGCCATCACAACTTTCGCACCACTGACGCTTAAAGCGACACAGGCGGCCTTGCAGCGGCTGGAAATGGCCCAGGGCCTGCCCGATGACGAAGATCTGATCAGACTGTGCTATGGCAGTGACGACTTTAAAGAGGGCAGAGCCGCCTTTTTCGAAAAACGCAAGCAGCGGTGGACGAGTAAATAAAACAACCAGAGCTGAGGCAAAGCAATGTATACCACCCCAGCAGACGGTCACCGTTGGAGTGATAATCTGACTGACACGAAAACAGATGTTAACCATCGCATGGGCTGATGTTAGTATCAGCAATATAAGTAATCCCATAGCGCTCATTTATATGAAGGATTAAAATGCCCAAAAGACTTTATAGCGGTATCTGGCCAGTGGCTCCAACGCCATTTCACGACAGTGGGGCGGTGGATGATGAGGGTATGAAAAATGCGCTCGACTGTATGATTGACCAGGGTGTCGACGGCATCTGTATTCTGGCAAATTTCTCAGAACAGTTTCTTATTTCAGACGCCGAACGCGACCATCTGACAAAACTATGCCTTGCCCATATTGCCGGGCGGGTGCCAGTCATTGTGACCATCAGCCATTTTGCAACTGCGATCGCTGTCGAGCGTGCGCAAACAGCCCGCGATCTTGGTGCCGCAATCGTCATGATGATGGCACCCTATCATGGCGCTCTTTTAAAGGGCACAGCTGATCAGACCTTTGAGCAAATCAAAGCTGTTGGCGATGTTGGCATCCCGGTTATGATCCAAGATGCGCCTCTGTCAGGGGTGGATTTGTCCGTGCCGCTATTGGTCAGAATGGCGCATGAAATTGAAATGGTCAAATTGTTCAAAATTGAATCCACCGGCGTCGCGAGCAAGCTTAGACAGTTGATCGCTGCTGGTGGGGCCTCCATTGAGGGGCCTTTTGATGGTGAAGAGGCCATTACCCTGCTGGCCGACCTTGATGCAGGGGCCACGGGGACGATGACCTCGGCTCTCATCCCCGATTTTATTGGGCCCGTAATTAGAGCCCATTTGTCTGGCGATCGCGACGCAGCTAAGACCGGCTATTGTCAGGTTTTACCGGTTATCAATCATGAGAATAGACAATGTGGATTTCGCGCTGCAAAAGCCGCTATGCTAAAGGGCAAGGTGATAAAGTCTGATTTTTGCCGCCACCCGATTGATCCGCTGCACCCAGACACCAAAAGTGGTCTTTTTGATCTTATGGAACCACTAGATCCAATCGTTCTGAGATGGGGGCATTAGCGACATGGTAAAACAAAACACATTATTGAGACTTGTGGCCGACGGCCAAATACAGCCAAATGAACGCAAGCTGTTGGGCGCGGAAACCGCCGAAAAGCTGAGAGAGTTGATCTTGCTGGAAAAGCTTCCTGCTGGAATGCATATCCCAGAACGCGATCTCGCAGAAGTCCTCGGTATCAGTCGCACACCCATGCGGGAGGCGCTGCGAATTCTTGAAATGGAGGGGTTGGTCGACTATACGCCAACTCGTCGATCACGCGTGGCAGACCCCTCAATTGATGAATTGATCCAAAGTATGCGGGTTTTGAGTGTACTCGAAGCGCTTGGTGGTGAACTCGCTTGCAGTGCCGCCAGCCAGAAACAATGCGATGCAATCGCCGTATTAAACCAAAGAATGATTGGACATTCCAACAGTCTGTCTTCAATCGATTTTTTCAAAACAGATATGGAATTCCATTCCAGCCTGATAGCCGCCAGTGGCAATCAATCTCTCATTGATACCCATCGCAAATATAACGCGAAGTTATGGCGGGCGCGTTTCTTATCGTCACGCCGAAAACAGGGGCGGGCCACCACACTAAAACAACATCAAGACATTACCACCGCGCTTTGCCAGCGTGATCCCATTGCAGTTGCCCAAGCAATGCGCGGCCATATTGAGACGGCAATGCATAATCTTGAGCAGCGCAAAAGCAATTAAACTTAACGCCTACCCAAAAAGAGCCAGACCGCACAAAATCTGTATTTAGATTTTATCAGACCAATTTGCTAATATTTTTTATATGTTTTAAGTGACTTGCTTTTGCATTGTCCAACGTTTAGCCCGTGCAATTCTGAAAGCTCTAGCGCATCCATCACACCGTTTCATGACCGGCAAACTCGGCGCCGATGAGACCCTTTGCCAGAGCTAACCCAAACCGGTCTCACAAATCTCTAAAAGCATTTGAAACTTTACTTTTTCCGTCTGATCAAAGCAAATATCTGTGATCCGAACAGACCCAGAAAAGACAAGACTAGGAAAAGTAGAGCCAGTGGTTGGGTGAAAATCAGCCACCAGGCGCCATCAAACATTTTCAGCGAGTTCTGCAGGTTTGCCTCAACCATATGGCCCAAAATCAAACCCACAGCGATAGGTGCGACAGAAAACCCGTGCCGGCGCGCAAAAAATCCAACCACACCAAATGTCAGCGCTATCCAAACATCCAAAAGAGAGGCGCTGAGCGAATAGGCCCCTATCACCGACAAGGCAAAAACAATTGGCCACAGCAGCGAGGTTGGAATCAATGAAATCCGTGCAAACACCTTTGCAAAGTAAAGGCCCATTGCCAAGAAGAGAAGATTGGCAACCAGCATCGCGCCAAAAATCTGATACACTGTTGTGACCTGTTCGGTAAACAGATATGGGCCCGGCCGCAGCCCATGCACCATTAATCCCACAAGAATAATCGCCGTTGTGCCACTGCCTGGGATACCCAGAACCATAGTCGGAACCATCGCACCGCCGGTGGCCGCATTATTTGCAGCCTCTGCACCGGCAATCCCCTCAATCGCGCCCTTGCCAAATTCTTCCTTATTTTTGGACCAACGGCGCGCCTCGGAGTAGCCGATCATCGAGGCAACAGTTGCCCCTTCTGCCGGTAAAATTCCAATAAAGGTTCCAATGCCCGACGAGCGGGCGATGGTGCGCCAGATTTTCTTATAATCTTCCTTGGTGGGTAATTTGACCGCCTTCAGGGTAATCACTTCGACAACAACATGGGCTTTTTTAGATTGCACCAAAAGTTCAGAAATCGCAAATAGACCAATCATAACCGGCACAAAAGACAGGCCTTCATAGAGCTCATAATTGCCAAACATAAACCGCTCGATCGACGTCACACGCTCGGCGCCAATCGTGGCAAGCCAGACGCCAAACACACCCCCGATTAAGTTGCGCACCGCCCCGCCCGCCCCAACACTGGCCAGCATGGATAGACCAAAGATGGTTAATGCAAAATACTCGGGCGGTCGAAACTCATAAGCGACCCTGGCCAGCATAGGAGCCGCCAGACATAAAACCAGGACAGAAAAAATACCACCGATGGTACTGGACACCACAGCGATCCCAAGCGCCCGGCCCGCTTCGCCTTTTTGGGCCAGCGGATAGCCATCAAAGGTGGTTGCTGCAGCCGCCGAGGTGCCTGGCGTATTGATCAAAATTGCGGTGATTGAACCGGCAAATGTAGCAGCCACATAGATTGTTGCGAGCACTGCAATGGCATGCACAGGCTCCATAGTCAGTGTAAAGGGCAACAATAAAGCCGCTCCAGTGGTCGAGCCAAGACCCGGCAGGACACCTATCACAATACCGAGAACAGTTGTCAGGGTGATCAGCATCAATAGATACGGATCCATAATTACAGAGCCCATGGCGGCCAGTGCTTCGTACATGTCGTTCGGCCCCTATCCGTAATACCAATTAGTGATCAGGCCCCGTGGGAACCTAATTCGCAAGACTTCGTCAAACAATAAAAACATCGATAGTGGCACCGCAAGTGAGAGGGAGACAGCAACATGAATGCGACGTTCCCCCCAAGAATAACACAGCACAAACATCACCACTGAAATCGCAATGAAAAAATCAGTGGTCACCGTAAGGATATAGAACAGCGCAAACGACCCGATGCTGACCCAGGTTGTAGACCCTTCGATCTCAACGGGCTTTGGCGGTGTTTTCCAATTTTGCCAGGCGACAATACCCACCAATAACAAGTTGAGAACCATTAAAAAAATTGGAAACGATCTTGGCTGCATGCTGTGACCCACGATCATCGGTGGCGACAACTTGAGTTGCGAGGCAAGGTAGATAACCACCACCGAAAAGAAAGCGAGGATACCGGGAATTATAAAGGGGCGCATATGGACCAGTCCTGTAAAATAGACCGACGGCCTTGTCTTAAGACAACGGCCGTCGATCAGATCTAGGTGTTAGATCCTTTAGTCAATCAAGCCCATTTCTTTCAGGGCTGGACCAAACTCATTGACCATCATATTAATCTGCTTGCCCCAAGCTTCAGAACCTTGTGGCGAAGTGTTATCAAGACCTGAGTTCATCAAGTAAGCTTGATACAATGAGTGGTCCATTGCCTTCAGCATACCAGATTCTAATTCGGCGCGACGCTCTTCTGAGACACCTGCATGAGTGACAAACCCACGCGTGGTTGACAGCACAAGATCAATCCCCATTTCCGTTGCGGTCTTCGCAGCAGGAATAGGCTCCATCCGGTTTTCACCCAAAATGACCAGCGGGCAAAGATCACCAGCTTCGATCGGGGCTGAAGCTTCTGACAGGTTGAGAATACCAACGTCTACCGCACCCGCAACAACCTGCGTGGCCAGCTCACCACCGCCGCCAAATGGAATATAAACCGGCATCGGTTGACCCGTGCGCTTGGCCCAGAGGTAAACTGTCAAATGGTCAATTGTTCCCGAGGAGGTGCCACCAAATTTAATTGCGTCGCCATTTTTCATGCCGGCTACGAACTCTTCGGGCGTCTTGTAATTACTGGTTGCGCAGTTCACCATCAAAATCTGCGGATCATTTGTCCCACGGGCAATCGGTGCCATATCCTCAACACGAAGATCTGTCATGCCCTTTGCCATAGCAATCGCGTGGCCAACCGTAAAGGTCAGCACGGTATTTCCATCTGCCGGCCGGCTGTTGAAATACTGCATTGCTGCGGCGCCACCGCCGCCACGCTTGTTGACCACAACCATGTCTTGCTTGAGCGCACGACGGGTCCGAATCATCATCATTCTTGAGTTCACATCTGTGCCACCACCAGCGCCAGCATGAGTGACCACCTCAATGGTGCCCTCAGCCGCAGCGACTGGCATCACTGTCATTGCAATTACACCAGCCATCGACAAGAAACTTGCACCAACTGACACAATCTTTTTCGTATTAAGCATTTATTTTCTCCCTAAGTTCAGCTTCTTTATTTTACAGATTATTTGTACTGCTGCCGTTGCCTCGGTTTTTATTGTAAAAGCATCCTCATTTTATTTTAGAACGGGTTTCAACTCAGAGCCCACCAAAACAACATATCCTAACCCACTCAGGAATATGGTATACAAAATTCTATGGCTAAACAACGATCAAAATTGAAAAATAAATTTTTTAGTGCAGCTCTATTTTGCGACCACTCAGGCTTTAGCCGGATATATCCACACCAGCTTCTTTTGCACGCGCAACCATATAATCTCGGCCCACCAACATATCCTCTATGCTGCCAAACCCATTTGTATAATGACCGGTATAACCAAGCCCTTCTATCTTTTTGAACATCGCCCCAAAGTCAATTGACCCGTCACCCGGTTGTTGGTGGATTTCATAAGACCCATTATTGTCTGCCAGACGCACCTCGTGGCACAATGAAAAATCCATGGCGTCAATAAACTTATTAATCCCAACTCCGGGCAAGAAATGCGCGTGATTTGCCGTAAATGACCACCGCAAGGCTGGGCTTTGTACTTGGCTGAAAAAATACATACATTCCGCAGGGGTGACTGGCATATAGTTTACTTCTGCAAGAACCGGTTCCCAGTTTAGGTTCTCTAAAAGCAGAAGGACACCGTTACTTTCAGCGTAATCTGCAATTCGCGATAGACGATCAATCGCCGACTGCATCCGTAAAGTGCGGCATCCGGTAAAGTGATAGCCGCCATGCACAACAATCCATCCCGCCTTTAATCGAACTGCCAAATCAATATAGGCCTTGAGATACTGGTCGACAGCATCCCGACAAAAGGGTGAAAATTCGGCAACATTAACCCCAGATAAAGTATGCAGACCAAGATGAATCGCGTGCTGCTCTTTCAGCTGACACACCCGATCACATCTCGCCTTATCAAAGCTTTCAAGTTTATTTGGGTCTATATCTGTTTGTACGTCAATAAAGTGCACATCGTTGGTTGCGGCCCATTCCAACCCCTGCTCTACTGAAACCCTACGGCCGATATCGACCCCAATCCGTTGTTTCAAGCCCAGCTTTGCCATCCTATCCTCCCAAATTTTTTACCGTCGCAAGTTCCGGCAGCCTCACCTTCCATGGAAATCAGGTTTGCGTTTTTCCATAAAGGCGCGGCGTCCTTCTATATAATCTTGGCTGTCAAAACAGTCCTTCACCAGCGCTTCGATTTGGGTTAGGTCACGCTCTGCGTCAGGCTTTTGCAATTCTTGGGTTATCGCCTTGACCGAGCTCATGGTCAGCGGCGCATTTTCCGCAATCCGGCGGGCGTAATCTGCAACGTAGGCTGCCAACATATGGGTCGGCATCACGCGGTTCACCAATCCCATCTCATAGGCCTCAGCCGCATTAAACTGGCGTGCAGTAAAAAATATTTCCTTCACCATTGATCCACCGACAAGTTCTGCCAAACGCTTTACTCCGACAAACCCGTACCCCACACCAAGCCTTGCCGCTGGCACAGCAAACCGGCTGCGGTCCTCACAAATTCGCAAATCGCACGCAACAGCCAAGCCCAATCCACCACCAATGCAGTAGCCATTTATCTTGGCAAGGGTCGGTTTTGGGAAATTGAACACCGCGTTATAGAAACTTGCCGTTGCCATATTATAGGCTTCGACCTGATTCGCACTTGAGCGTTCTTTTTCAAACTTTGAAATATCCGCACCAGAGGCAAACGCCTTGCCGCCCGCACCTTGAATAACCAAAAGCCTCGCATTTGGGTCTGCTGCCATCTCGGACACCCTTTCCGCGGCAGCCTGATACATTTCCATGGAAATGGCATTGTGACGGGCCGGGTTGTTGATCACCAAATAGCCAACGTTGTCCAGAACACCTGATAGAATTTTACCCTCAGCATACTCCGTTAGATCCAAAAATTTCATATCGTGCCCTTTGCATCGAATGCGGCAATTTCAGTCTCATCAAAACCAAATTCCGATAGAATTTCAGTCGTGTGTTCCCCTTTGGTTGGGGGAGGGCGACGAATGGCCGCCACGGCATCGCTCATAATAATGGGCTGTCCCACAATCTGTCCCGCGCCGCGTTCTTGACTGACCATATCGCGGGCGATCCCAAGATGTTGAACTTGCGGGCTTTCAAACACCTTGTCTATTGTGTTGATTTCACCACAAGGCACCCCAATCGTATTCAGGCGATCTATCCAGTTTGTGACAGTATCCAGACGGGTGTTTTCGTTGATCAGCGCATTCAGCGACTTGCGGTGGTTACTACGCGATTTCCCCTCGTCGTAGATATCGGCATCAAGTCTTGAATCTGCCAAAGCTTCCTTCAACCGCAACCAAATATGCTGACCGGCAACAGCGATATTTATATACCCGTCCAAAGTTTCAAAAACGCCTGTGGGAATAGAGGTCGGATGGTCGTTGCCCGCCTGTTTGGGCACATCACCATCCATGAGCCACCGAGCGGCTTGGAAATCCAACATTGCAATTTGTGCTTGCAACAAAGAGGTCTGCACCCACTGACCTTTACCGGACTTTTCCCGCCCCAGCAAAGCAAGCAGCACCCCCTGTGCCGCAAATCCACCAGCCGTAAGATCCGCAATCGGAATACCAACCCGCATCGGCCCTTCGCCAGGCACTCCGGTAATCGACATTAACCCGCCCATACCCTGCGCAATTTGATCAAAACCCGGCCGTGTTGAGAGCGGCCCATCCTGACCAAAGCCGGAAATTGAGGCGTAGACAATCCGCGGGTTCAACGCCCGAATGGTTTCATAATCGATGCCCAATCTGAACTTCACGTCCGGCCGATAGTTTTCGACAATGACATCCGCTGTTTCCGCCATCCGCTTAAAGATTTTCACACCCTCAGGGTCTTTCAGGTTCAGCACCATCGAACGTTTATTGCGGTGCAGATTTTGAAAATCAGAGCCGTCACGCGCGCCCCCCATATCGGCACTGGCAGAGCTTGGGGTTTCTATCTTAATGACATTCGCACCCCAATCGGCAAGCTGTCGCACGCAGGTTGGCCCCGAGCGCACTCGGGTCAGATCAAGGACGGTAAAATGCGATAAGATGTCACTGGCGGGCTCGAAAGTCATTCTAATCCTCATTTATTTCTATCAACAATAAAGTATGTTTTTGACGGTACGTTCGGAAATACT
>CESJ01040461.1_pt1 | contig 11187 bp, 10 predicted proteins | sample 356311 | NCBI WGS metagenome assembly CESJ01 (sample SAMEA2621487, study PRJEB7988) | marine metagenome | biome: marine biome (ENVO:00000447); feature: surface water layer (ENVO:00002042); material: "saline water (ENVO:00002010), including plankton (ENVO:xxxxxxxx)" | depth 5 m
AGTGGTATTTATTTAAAAGATCATTTCCACCTACATCGAAAAACAAACCATCTTTAATCGCAACAGCATTTACGTTACTAAAATCATTGTCCACTGTATATATATTAGCATTATAAATAATTAAATCAACATTTTTTTTACATCCAAAAAATGAATTCAATATTAAAATTGATAAGGTAATTTTTAAACTATACTTCATTTATTTTAGAATATATTAAATTGCTTTCCCAGCCTCTATATAGTAGAAAAGATATTATTTTTTTCTTTTTTATATTGTCGTTTAAGTTACTCAAAGATGATAATTTTTTATTAAAAATGTCTTCAAATTTGTTTAAGTAATCTTGGTTATCAATTTCTTTTAGTCCCAGATTGATATTATATGGAGAAATATTTTTACGTTTTAACTCACTGATTATTCTAATTTTCCCCCAGTTCTTAATTTTAAATTTTCCTCTGACAAAACTTTCACAGAATCTAGATTCATTTAAATAATTATCCTTGATTAAATTAGAAATTATTTGGTTAGATTCATGGGGGTTTACTTTAAAGGTTTTTAATTTTTGAATGACCTCCTTGTGACACCTGTCTTGGTATGAACAGTAATATTGCAATTTACCTTCTATTTCTTTTAAAGTTAAATCATTATTATTCATCTCTGAAAATTAGTACAATTTAGAACAAAAAAAAAGCGGCTATAGGCCGCTTTTTTTATTATGCATTAATGATTTTACCATCTTTATCAAAGAATCGAAAATGTAAATAGGTATAAGCATCTCTAGGGATAATCTTAACCCACCTTTTATGATCAAAATACCATTTTAATCTAAGTGATGGATAACCACTTTTTACATATGCAGCTATAAAAGGATGCAAATGTAAAACGAGTTTCTTATCGTCGTACTTTTTATTATTTAAGATTTTTTCTAATTTATTTGAAATTTTATCAATTAAAACAATTGGAGCTTCCACAGTTCCATTAGTATTTGGGTTTAATTCTTTTGTTTTTATATCCATTTCTGGTCTGACTCTTTGTCTAGTCATTTGAATTAGTCCAATTTTACTTGGTGGAAGAATTTTATGTTTAGCTCTGTCAGAATCCATTTCATCTTTAAAATGATCAAATAGTTTCTTTCTGTTTTCTGGGCTAGTCATATCTATAAAATCAATGACTATAATTCCACCCATATCTCTGAGTCTTAATTGTCTAGCAATTTCAGAAGCCGCTACTATATTAACTTCTAGAGCAGTTTCTTCTTGATTTTTTGCTTTGGTTGATCTATTTCCACTATTAACGTCAATCACATGAAGGGCTTCAGTATGCTCTATTATTAAATAAGCACCTTTGCTCATTGTTACTGTTCTTCCAAATGCTGTTTTGATTTGACGTTCCACCCCATATTGTTCAAATATTGGAGTCTCAGTTTGATGAAGTTTTACTATTGATTGCTTATTTGGAGCAATTTCCTTTAAGTAATCCTTAATTTCTGAGTACATGGTTTTTTGATTAACATATATTCCAGTGAAGGAGTCGTTAAAAATATCTCTTAAAATTGATGAAGACCTGTTCATTTCACTTTGTACTTTTAAAGGGATCGGAGATCCTTTTATTTTTTTACAAAGATCTATCCAGTGACCATGCAAATTTTGTAAATCTTTGTCCAATTCAGCAACATTTTTATCTATTGCTACTGTTCTAACAATGACTCCAAAACCTTTAGGTTTGATACTTTGAACTAATCTTTTTAATCTACTTTTTTCTTCTCTACTTTCTATTTTCTGAGAAATAGATATTCTATTAGAAAAAGGAACTAGGACTAAAAAACGTCCAGCAAAAGACAGTTCAGAACTAATTCTGGGGCCTTTTGTAGAGATGGGTTCTTTAATGATTTGAACCAATACAGTTTGATTAGGGATTATAACATCCGAGATACTACCTTCCTTGTCAATTTCAGATTCAAAATGAAATTTGTCAAGAGAAAAATTCTTTATTTTACCTGAGCTTACACCTTTAATGAACTTAATTAATGATAATATTTTGGGACCTAGGTCGTGATAATGTAAAAACGCATCTTTTTCATATCCAACACCAATAAAGGCTGCATTTAAACCAGAAATAGTTTTTTTTGTTCTGGCTAAAAAGATGTCTCCTACATTAAACTTATTACTATCATTTTGTTTGTGAAGTTCAATTAATTTTCCGTTTTTAAGTAGTGCAAAATCAACTGCAGTAGAATTCGATCGAATAATGATTTCTTTACTCACAATTTATGATTTAATATTCATATTTAAATATGAATAGGTTATACTATATATACACACAGGATTTGATTATTCCAGGAAGATTAGTTAGTAATGAACGTATACTAAAATAAACTTCATTTCAAAGAACATATATGTTCATAAAAGAAAAAAATGAATTATTTCTTTTTGTGTCGATTAGCTCGACTTCTCTTTTTTCGCTTGTGCGTTGCTACCTTGTGCCTTTTTCTTTTTTTACCACTTGGCATAATTTATTTTTTTAATTAATTGTTTTTCTTTACGCCATCAATAAATATTTTGGCAGGTTTAAAAGCTGGAATATGATGAGCAGGAATTCTTATAGTTGTATTTTTCAATATATTTCGACCTGTTTTTTCGGCTCTTTTCTTTACAATAAAACTTCCAAATCCTCTCAAGTAAACGTTTTCACCATTATCTAGAGAACTTTTTATTTCACTCATTAAACTTTCTACTGTAGCTAAAACTTCATTTTTTTCTAACCCTAACTTATTTGAAATCTTTGATACTATGTCCGCTTTGGTCATATTCTTTATTTTATTTATGTTTACTTTTCAGGTTGCCAAATATATAAATTTATATTCACAATTCATTTTTTTATATAACTCTAAAAATCAATCTTATTTTGGATATAAAATTATCAAAAAGTAGAGTAAAAAATTTTTCAAAAGATCTAATTAAATGGTATAAGGTTAATAAAAGAGAACTGCCCTGGAGAAAAACGAAAGACCCATATAAGATTTGGCTTTCTGAAATTATTTTACAACAAACGAAAATTGCTCAAGGTCTTCCTTATTATCTAAGATTCATTAATAAATATCCAAACGTATTTAAATTAGCTAATTCTTCAGAGCAAGAAGTTTTAAAATTATGGGAAGGATTAGGATACTACAGTAGAGCAAGAAACTTGCATAAAACTGCTAATATTATAGTTAACAAACAACAGGGTGTTTTTCCTTCAAAATATAAAGAACTCATTGAATTACCCGGAATTGGTGATTATACGGCAAGCGCCATAAGCTCTTTTTCTATAAATGAAATTAATCCAGTAGTTGATGGAAATGTTTATAGATTTCTATCTAGACTTATCGGAATTAAATCCCCAATAAATACATCCAAATCACAAAAAGAATTTAAAGATATAGCAGAATTGTTGATTTCAAAAAAAAATCCCTCCGATTTTAATCAGGCAATCATGGAATTTGGGGCTCTTGTTTGTAAGCCTTCTTCCCCATTTTGCGAAAAATGCTTGTATCAAAAAAATTGCTTTGCTTACCTTAATAAACAAATCTCTAATTTGCCTGTAAAGAATAAAAAGAAAAAAAATATTAATAGATATTTTAATTTTTTAATAATTAAATCTGAAAAAAATCAAACTGTAATTGAAAAAAGAATCAATCAAGATATTTGGCAAAATCTATATCAATTCCCGTTAATTGAGACGGGCAGTCAAGTGGATAAAAAGATTATTTTAGATAGATTAATTAAAATTAATTATTTTGATAGTTCTGAAATGGAATTATTTTTATTTAAAAATAAAAGTTTTAGACATAAACTTTCTCACCAAAATATTCATTGCTCATTTTGGATAATTAAAGTAAAAAAAATAAAAACAGATTTTGTTAATATTTTAAATTTAGATTTATACCCATTTCCAAAACCAATTTCTAATTTCCTTTCAATCTATAATTGGTAACATTTGCTTTTTCGTATATTTGAGAATATAAATAATAAAAATGAGTGGTTCATTAAATAAAGTTATGTTGATTGGTAATTTAGGAGATGAAGTAAAAATGCATCACTTTGATGGTGGAGGTTGTATTGGAAGATTCCCCATAGCTACCAACGAAAGTTACATCAATAAAGCTACAGGAGAAAAAGTTTCAAATACAGAATGGCATAATGTAGTTATTAAAAATAAAGCAGCCGAAGTTTGTGAAAAATATCTAAAAAAGGGAGATAAAATTTACGTAGAGGGTAAAATTAAAACTAGAAAGTGGCAATCCGAAGATGGAGTACAAAGATATTCTACTGAAATTCATGTTTCAGAATTTAATTTTCTTTCTACAAAAAATGATGTAAATGCTAATTTTAATCAAGGAAATATTAAAGAAAATATTCCTGAAAACCAAGATAATAAAGGGGATGATTTGCCATTTTAAATTAATTTTTTAATTCAATATTGAATACACAATTAAATTTAATCATCTTACTTTTATTTTTAGAATCTTATACAATAGTTTTTAAAATTGTATTCATAATTTTACTTTTAATATCTTCTGCACTAATCTCGGGTTCTGAGGTAGCTTTTTTTTCACTTTCAACTACAGACCTCAAAAAAGCAATTAACTCAAAAAATAAAAATCTCAACCTAATACATAGTTTAAGAAACAATCCTAGAAGGTTATTAGCTGTTTTACTAGTTTCTAATAACTTCATTAACATTGCCATAGTTTTACTTTTTTCCTCTTTTGGAGACGTTCTGTATTTAGAGTCCTTTCCTTTTTGGATAAATTTTATAATCGAAGTAGGTCTCATCACTTTTTTTATTCTCTTATTTGGCGAAATATTACCTAAAGTTTATGCTAATAGAAATCCTATTTCTTTTTCAAAAAAAATGGCATTACCAATTCAAATATTAGATAGATATGTTTTCTTTTTCCTTACAATTCCCATGAGTAAAATGACTGAATTTATTCAAAAAAAATTAGTATTTAAATCAACTAATCTTTCAGTAGATAAACTTTCTGACGCATTAGATCTTACCGATAAAAATGAGACTTCTAAAGACCAACAAAAAATTTTAAAAGGAATTGTTTCTTTTGGAAATATGGAAACCAAACAAGTTATGAGACCTAGAATTGATGTTTTTTCAGTTTCAAAAAATATTTCTTTTGAGGAACTTATAAAGCAAGTAAGGAAAAAAGGATATTCTAGGATTCCTGTGTATGAGGAAAAAATAGACAAAGTAATTGGAGTTATATATTTAAAAGATCTATTTCCCTTTTTAAGTGAAAAAAATCACGATTGGAATAAATTAATCAGAAAGCCTTATTTCGTTCCTGAAAATAAAAAATTAGATGATTTACTAAAAGAGTTTCAGCAATTAAAAATTCATTTAGCAGTTGTGGTTGATGAATATGGTGGCAATTCTGGGATTATTACAATGGAGGATATTGTTGAGGAAATAGTTGGGGAGCTAAATAATGAATTTTACCAAGAGGACTTATTATATTCCAAGATTGATGAGAGGAACTATATTTTTGAAGGAAAAACAAACTTAAAAGATTTCTATAAATCAATTAATATTTTTGATGAAAGAGTATTTGAAAATAAAAAAGGAGATTCAGAGACTATTGCAGGTTTTGTTTTAGAACAACTTGGCTATTTTCCAAAAAAAGGATCTGTTTTAAAAGTCAGTAATCTGAAGTTTATAATTGAGGAAATGGATAAGAAAAGAATTAAAAGAATCAGAGTTAAGCTTAAAAAATAAATGTTTAGGATATTACCAATATTTTTTATTTTTATAGGATGTCAAGAGTTACATATGCCAAAACAAAAAGCGTATTTAGCACACAAATTTGATATACCTAATTATAAATTTCGTTCTAATGATTGTTATGGCTTCAACGTTAATTTAATTTCTGAAATAAAATTTTATTCAAATTGTAATGCGACCATTAATTACAAATCATTAAAAGCAGATCTTTTTATTTCAAATATTAAAATTAATAATAATATAAAATTAATTAAGGCTGATTTAGATCAAAAAATATCTGATAATTCTAGAAATGTTTTTAAAATAAATGCAAGTGAGTTTAATAATTACGACAACAAAGTATATGGAGTTTATTATTCCTTTATCGGGAATACACCTGCTAATATTCAATTTTACATTACAGATTCATTATCAAATTTTGTAACAGGGTCCTTGTATTTTAAATCTAAACCTAATTATGACTCTTTGTTACCTTCTATTAGCTATGTTAAAAATGATATTAAAAAAATTTTTGAAACTTTCCAATGGTAATTTCTAAAATTTATTAATGTCAAATAACAACAAGAAATGGGTTTATTTAATAATATTATCTATTATATGGGGAAGTTCATATATTCTAATTAAAAAAACTTTAATTGGACTTACTCCCTTGCAGTTGGGTAGTTTAAGAGTTGTCTTTACTACATTTATTTTATTAATTGTTGGCTTTTCATCTCTAAAAAAAATACCTCTTGAAAAATGGAAGTGGATTTTTGCAACAGGATATATTGGATCTTTTTTTCCATCATTCTTTTTTGCTTTTGCTCAAACTGAAATAGATAGTGGAGTTGCAGCCATACTAAATTCTTTAACACCACTAGCAACATTTATTATTGGAGTTGTATTTTATAAATTTATTATTGACTCCAAACAAATTATTGGGGTGATTATTGGTTTAATTGGTTCTATCTTCCTTATTTATGAAGGTTCCAACATCAATCCAGATCAGAACTTAATGTTTGTTGGTTTTATTATTATAGCTTCAATTTGTTATGCTACATCTGTAAATATGTTAAAGGTTCATTTACAGCACGTTCCTGCTATCTCTATTGCGTTAGGTAATTTTTTATGCATACTTCCTCCTGCAATAGTTATTCTATTTAACTCAGGCTTTATGAGTCTTGACATAGCAAATAACCAAGAGGTCCAAGATTCACTATTTTATATAATAATACTATCCATATTTGGAAGTGCTTTTGCAAAAATATTATTTAATAAATTTATTCAAATTGCCTCGCCAGTATTTGCCTCTTCTGTTACTTACACTCTACCTGTAGTAGCTGTAATGTGGGGCTTTGTGGATGGAGAGACTATTAGTATCAAACAATTTTTTGCAACTTCCATTATTCTTGTGGGAGTTTTTTTAGCAAATAAAAAAACGTCTAATTAAAATCTTCTTCATTTAATTCCGGATTTAAAACAACATCTATTAAACTCATATCTACAGACTGAGGCCCTAATGATTGAGATTTTTGAGCTGGTAATAAAACTCCGCTGTAGTCTTTGTAATTTCCAATGACTGATTCTTGAACTTGCGTTTGCCCTCCCATATTGGTTGTTGAAATCTCTCTAATTTTTAAGCCAGTATTTATATCATAAAGTAATTTAACCGAAACTACATCCCCACTAATTTCTAGCGCATAAGCTTCAGTATCACCAATACTTTCTATCCCAATAAATTTTATTTCAGAATTTTCTAAAAAATTTAGCTCTGGAAATATTCCTAATGAACTTTTTAAATCATTGTGAAAGTTTTCTGGTAAAGCCATTTTATTAGGCCCTTGTTTAACAAAAGCTTCTTGATCAGTGACAACTATTTTCATCATTACATTTCCATTCATTGATGTGGAGTTTGCAATTTTTTCATTGGTTCTTTTTTCTATATTTATTATTTTAGAGCCCATAGCTTCCCCTTGATATTTTAAAATAATTGATTTTATAGATTGTAATTTTGCTTTTCCTCCGATAGCTGATATATATTTTTGAAGTACCGAATTAGCAGTTAATCCTTTAGGAATTTCACTATTAGTAGGTTTTTGAGTAACCAATCCTTGTTTGTCAAAATATTTTACAGTTATTTTTTTATCATTTAATTTTATATTTTCTAACTTTTCTGTTATTTCTGACCCTTTTCCAGTTACGACTATTTGTGCCTTGTTTAACTTAAAATATTTGTTTGCAGCTTTTTGTACGTCTTCAACAGTAACCTTATTGATATTTGAAAGAAAATTTCTGTAATAATCCACATTTAAACCGTTCATCTCAATATTTATTGCATAATTAGCAATTGTAGAGGGTCTTTCCATTGCTAAAACAAATTCACCTAAATATTTTGCTTTAGCATTCTTTAATTCGGTTTTCGAAACTGGATATTTATGTATTTTTTCAACTTCTTTAAGAATTTCCACTAAAGCGCTATCAGTTACCTGAGATCTTGTTGAGGTTGTAGCTCTAAATTTAGCTTTACTATATTTATCATCTCCAATACCTGAATAAGCTCCATAAGCAAACCCTTTATCTTCTCTAATGTTATTAAATAATCTTGATTCAGGCCCTGCTCCAAAAATTCTATTAGCTATTAATGCACTATAATAGTCAACATTTGACTTTTTGAAATCTATAAGATTTTGGAATGTTATTTCTGAGTTAGCAGAATTTGGCATATCAATCACATTTATAGTGATTTCCTCATTTTCAATGGGTTCTTTAATTTCGTTTTTTGATCCTTTTGTAAATTTTAAATTGAGCTCTTTATCGTTTTCCCATTTTCCAAAGAGTTTTTCTACTAGCTTCTGAGTTTTATTAACATTAATATCTCCAATAATTACTAAATAAGCATTGTTAGGTTTGAAATAATCATCATAAAATTTTATAGCATCACTTAATTTAATTTTTTCCATAGATTCCTTGGTAATGAATTCTCCGTAAGGATGTTTATTTCCATACGCTAAAACATTTTCCACTCTTCTTGCTATGGAAACCGTATTTTTTTCATTATTCTTGATATTGTCTAATAAAATGTTTTTTTCTTGAGCAAACTCTTCTTCGGAAAAATTAGGAAATAGTGCTCCTTGAGAAAACATGGTTAGTACTCTTTCGAAATATCTAGAAAGGGAACTAGCGGACCCTCCGCTATATGAAAAATTCATTCTAGCTCCCATGAAATCTACTTCCTCGTTAAAACTATCTTTGTTTTGAAAATTATTTCCTTTCCCCATTATACCTCCAGTTATGTATCCTAAACCAGTTAATTTTCCTTCAATTATTGGCGGATTATCTATTAACAAATTAACGGAGGCTCTAGGAAGTTTGTGATTTTCTATGAACATAACTTTCAACCCATTATCCATTTCAAAAGAGATAGGATTTTCAAAGTTTATTTGGGGAGCTGGTTCAGAATCAGGAACAGATCTGTCTATTTGAGCTGTTATAACAGTACAAAAGGTTAAAAAAATTAAGTTTAATAGTATTTTTTTCATGATTTTATTTTTTTTCATTTTCTGGTAAGTATTCCAATACCAATCTTTGGTTTGTATTCAAATATTTTTTTGCTACTTGTCTAATTTCGTCTCGTGTTATTGACCTGTAGATCTCAATTTCTGAATTTATTAAATTAGCATCTCCATACAAAGTAAAGTATTCAGCTAAGGAAACTCCAATTCCTGAAACAGATGAATTTGAATTCACGAATTGATTCTCGAATTTATTTTGAAGTTTTTCGTAATCATTTTCAGAAATAAGATTTTGTTGTACTTTACTTATTTCATCTTCAATTTCTTTAGAAAGTTCATCTAAAGATGTTTCGCCAAGTGGAAGGGAAAGAATGTAATACATACTATAATCTTCATGTCCTATATTTGATGCTTGAACTTGTAGCGCAGTTTTATTTTTGTCGACCATTCTTTTATACAGCTTTGAACTTGGACCGTCACTTAGATATGTTGATATTAAATCTAAAACTCGAGCTTCTCTAGATTTCATTGATGGGGTTCTAAAGCCTATTATTAACGCTGGGATTTGAATGTTAGGATCATATTCTTTAGCTCTAATTTCATTTAATATGGGATTTTCTACAACGATATTTCTTTTGTTTTTAGGGGCAGCAGGAATTGCACTGAAATATTGTGAAATTAAATTCTTAGTTTTTTCGATCTCTATATCACCTGCCACAACAAATACGGCGTTACTTGGCATGTAAAAATTTGATCTAAAATCTAAAAAGTCCTGTAAAATGGCATTATCAAGATGTTTAGGAACTCCAATTAACGGGTTTTTGTAGTTGTGTTCTTTAAAAAGATTTGATTTCAATGCTTCATAAAATCGACTGTAAGGCTGGTTATCTCTTATTCTTTTTTCTTCTTTGACCGCTTCCCTTTGAATATCTATTCCTTCTTGATCAATTATAGGATGCAACATTATTTCTGAATATCTCCATAAGCCCAGTTTTAAGCTATTTGAAGGCATAGTTGCATAATAAAATGTATAATCTACACTAGTAGCGGCATTTCCATTTCCGCCATTTGACGAAAGTATTTTAAACCACTCTCCGCTCTTCATATTTTTAGTTTCTTTTCCTAGTAAATGTTCAAAAAAATGTGCAAAACCAGTTTTGTTTGATTCTTCATTTTTTGCTCCAACATGAAACATTAATGTTGTGTTAACTACTGGAGCAGTATTGTCTTTATGTAAAATAATATTCAATCCATTTTCTAATTTGTATTGATCAAATTCTACTGATTGGGAATTTAAATTAACAGATATAAATATAGCTGTTAAAAAAAAGAATGATATTTTTTTCATAGTTAAAATTTAGAATAACAAATCTATAAATTATATTTTTAATTTAAATGAATCTATTTTCTCTATAAAGTTCTATTAGAACTATTATTTGAAAATTATTGTGATATATGTTCAATCCTTGTATATTTGCACACGTTTTTGATTAAAAAAAAAATTATGTACGCAATAGTAGAAATAGGTGGAAAGCAAATTAAAGTCGAAAAAGATCAAAAAGTATATGTGAACAGACTTGAAGGTAAAGAAGGTTCTAAAGTAACTTTCGACAATATATTATTGCTAGATAATGCTGGTAAAATTGTTTTAGGTTCTCCTTCTATAAAGGGAGCTGCTGTTGAAGCAAAGATTTTAAAACATTTGAAAGATGATAAAGTAATCGTTTTTAAGAAAAAAAGAAGAAAAGGTTATAAAGTAAAAAATGGACATCGTCAATTTTTAACTGAAATTATGGTTGAAAATATTCTTGAAAAAGGTGCTAAACTAAAATCAGAAGCTAAGGATTCAAAACCACTTGCTGAAGAAAAAGTAATTGCTAAGAAACCAGCTGCTGCTAAGAAACCAGCTGCTGCTAAGAA
>CESJ01005968.1_pt1 | contig 11186 bp, 9 predicted proteins | sample 356311 | NCBI WGS metagenome assembly CESJ01 (sample SAMEA2621487, study PRJEB7988) | marine metagenome | biome: marine biome (ENVO:00000447); feature: surface water layer (ENVO:00002042); material: "saline water (ENVO:00002010), including plankton (ENVO:xxxxxxxx)" | depth 5 m
CTATCCATCTCAGTCTTATAAGCGCTGAAGTCAGACAGTCCCGAAAACTCAACGGAAAGCCAAAGTAGTGCCAGACCGCCCGTTGAATTATTGACGGTGGAAATCGATGGGGTGCATACGATATTTTGCTCATTCACCGACAATTACCTGTCGATGAACCGATCGTCGAGTTAATGTGACAATGCAAATTGAATACCTCTAAAACTAACCGCTGAAATCATAATAGGGCAGAAACTATTTGCAAAAATTCACACCCGTGGTATCGTTCCCACATCTTACAAGTTACAAGCTAGGAAAGTCCGATTCCTTTGAATAGTGTCAAAAGAAACCTACCCACGATAATTGATGTCGCCCGACTTTCGGGTGTTTCAAAAACTACGGTAGGACGCGCTTTGTCCGGTGCCAAAAATATTAGCCCGGCAACACTGGAAGCGGTCTTGAATGCAGCTAAAACGCTCGGATATGAACGCAACCATTTGGCACAATCGCTACGCTCGGGTCGCACTGGGATGTTGGGGCTTGTTATTCCGGATATCGCCAACCCATTCTGGGCTGAGGTTGCGCGGGGCGCGCAGGATAAGGCTGCCCAATCTGGTGCCTCGCTCTTGATCTTTAGTTCAGATTGGAATTTGGAGCGTGAAGCCAGCCATTTGCGCGCACTTCGTCAGGTACGTGTCGATGGTGCAATTGTTAACCCAGTTGAAAACCGCATTGATGACCTTGCCAGATTTGGCATGCCGGTCGTTCTCATTGGGTCCAGCGCAGAACAGCACCCAGAACTACCGAGCGTTGGGAGCGATATCGCTCAAGGCGTAGAGTTGGGTCTAAATCATCTTAAATCATTGGGGCATCACCGACCCGTATTCTTGTTAGGCCAATTTGGGCGCTTGGCGCATGTAAAATTTCAACGTGCTATTCACGACCATTTTGTGGCGCAAGGCGAAGATCCAGATACTCTTGTGATAGAGCAAGGCGACTACACGGCGGAGTCTGGCAATGCAGCGATGCAACGGATACTGGTATCGTCATCTCCGCGCCCGATCTGTCTGTTTGCAGCTAATGATTTGATGGCATTGGGCGCGCTTTTGGCCGTGCGTGATGCTGGTTTGAGTTGCCCAGAAGATGTCTCGATCTTGGGTTTTGATGGCATACCAACGGGCCTATTTTCTGATCCGGGCCTAAGCACGATCGCAAAACCCGCCCGTGGCATCGGTGACCGTGCAATGACTTTGTTGCAGGCCCAACTGTCTGGCGAAACCAGCCACGATCGCATCGTCTTACCCTGCCATCTTGTCCCAAGGGGCACATTGCAAGATCTGTCAGGCTCAGAAACCTCAAAGCTAACAGCACGAGGATAGATAGTTTGAAAACCATTGCCGACAATAGCTTACTTAATGATGGGAACGTTACCACAACACGTCGGGAGCATTTTCTTCGGGGTTTGCGCACGTGGTGGCCGTATTATGTTATGCTGGCCCCGGGTGTGGTCTATTTCTTGGTTTTTCACTATTTCCCTATCTACAAAGCGAAGCTTGCGTTTGAAGATTTCCGAATTATCGGCCCGAACATCTGGGTCGGGCTTAAGCACTACTACGTTTTGTTCAGTTCTACGGCGTTTAAGCAGGTGCTGACGAATACGCTGATTATTTCAGCCATGAAAATGGTCTTCGTTTTTCCGGTCCCAATATTTTTGGCCCTGATGATCAACGAAGTCCGCGGGACGGGTTTACGTAAATTTGTGCAGTCCGCGATTTACCTGCCGCATTTTTTATCGTGGGTAGTGATCGCCGGAATATTTATCGCAGCTCTTTCACCGTCGAGCGGTGTTATCAACGATATTCGAGGTGTCGTGGGCCTTGCCCCGCGCCCGTTTATGACAGAATCTGGCTCGATCCGCTGGGTTTTGGTGTTTTCTGAAATTTGGCGCTCGGCTGGCTGGGATTCACTGCTGTACTTTGCAGCAATTATGGCGATCGATCCTCAGCTTTATGATGCCGCTGAAATGGATGGCGCCACCCGCTGGCAAAAAATCCGGTATGTTACTTTGCCTGGAATAGTCCCAACCATTGCGACCCTATTTATTCTGAATGTCGGGATGTTTTTGAACGCTGGGTTTGACCAGGTTTTTAACCTTAGTAATGACGCTATCCGCGATAAAATCGACATTCTCGACACATATGTTTTTCGCATCGGCTTACAATCCGGACAATTTTCTCTGGCCACAGCAGCGGGACTTTTTAAGGGTGTGATTGGGCTGTTTATGATCGTGGCAGCGCATAACCTTTCCAAAAAACTTACTGGGAAAGGGGTCTGGTAATGGCTACGCAAAACCGCACAAACCTGGAAAAAGTAGAACAGGTCATCATCGTTTCAACACTACTTTTGCTGGTTGTCATCACGGTACAACCCATTTTGAACCTGCTGGCGATCTCCCTTTCAGAACCCGACAAAGTCCTTACCATGAGCGGCATGGCGGTTGTCCCTGAAGGGTTTTCAACTGACGTATGGAAAATTCTATTTAACCATCCGCGCATTCGGACAGGACTCGCGAATTCGCTGTTTATTACCGCCACTGGTACGTTTTTGAACATCATTTTTACGGCGCTAATGGCATGGGCACTATCGCGCCCCAAATTACCTGGCCGACGGATATTCTTTATTTTCGTGCTGATCACAATCGTTTTTGAACCCGGTCTGATTCCCGACTATTTTGTAATCAAAGACCTTGGGTTATTGAACACGTATTGGGCCGTAATTCTGTATAAGATGGTTAATGCTTGGTACCTAATTATCCTTATCCGCTTTTTTGAAGAGATCCCAGAAGAGCTGATCGAGGCTGCCGAACTCGATGGTGCCAACGCGTTTCAAACCCTGTGGCATGTGATTATTCCACTGGCCAAGCCAGCCTTGGCCACCATTACCCTGTTTTATTTGGTCTACCACTGGAACGAATTTCTCCGACCCATGATTTATTTCAACGAACAAGATATGTGGCCGCTTCAGGTGGTGCTGCGTCAGTTTGTGGTCGAAGGCGACAAAGTTGCAATTGTCGGGTTAGAATCGATGGCGAATTACGATGCCAGCAGTCAGATCAGCGTTCGGTCATTAAAGGCGGGGATGATCCTGTTTACCATCGCACCTGTGCTGATGATCTATCCGCTTATTCTTAAATTTTTCACGAAAGGCACCATGTCCGGTGCTGTTAAATAGTCTCAGGCAATTAATGGAGGAACCAAAATGCTTGGAAATACAATTCTAAAATCAACCACCGCGCTGGCGCTGTGTATTGGCATGGCAGGCGTTGCTTATGCTGAACCAACTGTGGTGCGCGTGGTAATAAAGGATACGTCAGAATCCAACCCGTTGGACGCTGCACATATGACGCGCATTGAGGCCGCAATGGCCGCGCAAGGCAATGAGATCGACATCCAATTGATCGATCTGCCAGCAGGCGGTTATGCGGATAAACTTAACCTGATGCTTTTGTCCGGTGACATCCCTGATCTGATCTATTTCCAAGGTGGAGACGAGCAGATCGCCAACCAAGATCTGCTGCTGGATTGGCAACCGTTGTTGGAAGGTACAGCCTATCTGCAAGACGCATTATGGCCCCATAACGTGGCACGTTTAGCTAATTATCCTTATCTTCTATATCCTTTCGCAGCCCGCACAAAAGCGCCGTTAATTCGCACAGATTGGCTGGAACAAACAGGTCTGGGTGCGCCAAACACATTAGATGAATGGACTGCGCTACTGCGCGCCGTTTCAGCGTCTGACTTTGATGGTGACGGGGTGCAAAATACCTATGGCATCATGGCGCCGGGCAATACCGCAGAACTGGACGCGGTATTTAACCAAGCCTTTGGCGTGACTGGAAGCTGGATTCAAAATGGTGGCGAATGGGTTGATGCGCGAGTTTCTGACGAAGAACGTGCAAAACTGGCCTATTACCATATGCTATATGCAGATGGCCTGCTTGACCCTGAATTCATCACCAAGAACTGGGAAGTCAAAGAAGACGATCTTTATGCCGGTCGCGTTGGTGTTGTTATGGGAACAGCCGGTGTTGTTGTTGGCATTTATCAATATAAAATGCAGCAAGTTCACCCAGGTGCCGAAATGACATTGTTGTTGCCTCCAACTGGCGTCGCCCAAGGTCTGCAAGCAACATCCGTTAGCAAAGAAACCCGTGGTTTCGCAGTTTCTGCCTTGTCAGAAAAGGTTGATATGGTTGTTGAGCTGATGGACTTTTTGGCAAGCCCTGATGGTCAAATGATGGAGCGTATGGGTTTTGAAGGCACGCATTTCACCAATGACGGTGGTGCAATGGCCTTGACGGATGAATCAGGCAACTGGTGGCCTCGTTTCTTGGTTGCACAGCCAAGCGCATGGACCCCGCCAATTGATCTGTTAACCCCTGTCGCACAGGCGTCACTTGACCAAGGCGTTCAGTTCTTTTCTGCTGACAACGCGTTTGTGTTCCCATCCGACATGGCAGTGGATGTAGATGCGGCAGAAAATTTCTATCGCACAGCCGTGTTCCGGTTTATTTCTGGCGAAGTATCCTTGGATGATTGGGACGAATATGTGGCTGATTTCAACGATGCAGGTGGGGATAACCTGACTGCATATGCTAGGACTGTCTTAAACTAATGGCAGTTGACAAAAATAACCCGTCCTTTGCAGGGCGGGTTCATGGAATGCTCCATGGCGTCGCGTTAGGCGATGCCATGGGTGCGCCTGTCGAAAAGCTGTCAGCAGCAGAAATTCGCGCAAGATATGGGCGAGTTGAGACGTTAGATACGGCGTGGCATCGCGACAGCCAATCAGTCTCTATGCGTAAGGGGCGCAGACGTGGCAATGGGATTGTCACTGATGATACTTTCATGACGTTGGCCCTTATGGAGGTTTATAACGTCACGAGCCGCCATTTGGACGCATGGGATATGGCTGACGGCATGGTGCGTGAAATTGCGTGGCGCGAGCGGTGGATTCCGGAACTACAGCGAGAATGCCCGTTGATTGAGCGACTTTTTTATCCCGAAAAATGGATTTTTCAAAGACATCAACTTTCATCTTGTGACCCGCGCCAAGGCGGAATTGGAAATATGGTGAATTGCGGTGCGGCAATGTATATCGCACCGATTGGGGCTGTAAATGCAGCAAACCCGCAACGTGCATATGACGAAGCAATCAACTTTGCCTCAGGCCATCAGCAAAGCTATGGACTAGAGGCGGCTGGCGTATTAGCTGGCGCCGTTGCAGCGGCGTTTCAACCAAATATGACAATTGGTAAAGTGGTTGGCGTGGCGCATGGCTTAGCCAAAGACGGCACGCGCACAGCCATTTCTTTAGTCGCCGAGGTGGCCGAAAACTTGCGCGACAAAGGCGCAGAATTTGATGAAGTGGTCGCGGTTTTTCAACTCGAAATAGCGAAGTTTTCCACGATGGGCAATGATCTGAACCATACAGTCGAACGGGCTGGTGTTGCCTCTGCAGGGTATCAACCTTCACGTTTCCAAAGCATCGAGGAATTACCGCTGGCGCTTGGCTTTTCAATCGTCGCGCAGGGTGATTTTCGCAAATCCATTCTGGACGGCATTAATTCAGGTCGCGATACCGATTCAATTGGTGTGATGGCAGGCGCTATTCTAGGCGCAATGCACGGTGACACAGTGATTGAACCTAGGGATGCTATGCTTTTAGACACCGCCAATCGTTTGGAAATCGCGTCAGAAACTGACCGTTTTATTGCCACCGCTCAAAAGATTATGACTAATGATGCGGCTGAAGCCGAAACTATTCGGCGTCATCGCGCCAGCCTATTGAACAAGGATACCTAAATGCTGCCACCTGACTCTCTTCGCGACCGCATCTACGCAGGTTTTCTTGGTAAAGCAATTGGCGTGCGGCTTGGTGCACCGGTTGAATCCACCGTTTGGACCTATGAGCGAATCCGCGATACCTATGGCGACATCACTGGATATGTGCGGGATTACATAAACTTCGCGGCGGATGATGACACCAATGGCCCAATATATTTCATTCGCGCAATGCGAGATTACGCGCTGCAACCAACCGCACAACAGGTAGGGAAAACATGGCTGAATTACGCAGCTGAGGACCACGGCATGTTTTGGTGGGGTGGCTATGGTGTTAGTACTGAGCATACGGGTTATAAAAACCTACGCGCTGGTATTCCCGCCCCGCAATCGGGGTCAATTTCGCAAAATGGGTTAACAGTTGCCGAACAAATCGGAGGGCAAATTTTTATTGATAGCTGGGGGTGGGTAAACCCGGGCAACCCATTACGCGCTGCTGAAATGTCTGCGACGGCGGCAAGTGTGGCCCATGATGGCAATGCCCTGCACGGGGCACGTTTTGTCGCGGCAATGGTAGCTGACGCCTTTACCGCCAGCAGCGTTGATAAGCTTTTTGATACCGGCATGTCTGTAATTCCAGCAGACAGCGAATATGCTCGCGTGATCGATGCTGTGCGCGATTATCATCTACACACGCCCAATGATTGGCGGGCTTGTCGTGAAATGCTATGCGCCGAATTTGGCTATGACAGGTATGAGGGTATTTGCCACATAATTCCTAACGCAGGCGTCATGGCGCTGGCAATGCTTTACGGAGAGGGCGACATGCCGCGCACAGTTGAAATTGCAACAATGTGTGGTTGGGATACCGACTGCAATGCAGGTAATGCGGGCGCGATTATCGGCACGTTTCAGGGCATTCAACCCAATTGGGACCAATACCGCACGCCGATCAACGACATCATTATCGGTTCAGCCGTGACCGGAACGTTGAACATTATTGATATACCGCGTTTTGCCACAGAACTAGCAGTGCTGGCTATGCAGTTAAACGACGTAACGCCGCCAGACCTTTGGCTTGACGACATGACCCGAAAAAGCTTGCGGGCTGATTTTACCCTAAACGGCGCTACGCATGGGATGCGGGTAGAAGGCTGCAATCGATTTTCCGGCAAAGCGGTCAAAGATGGCTTTCAGGTGCAGATCGACCAATCTAAACGTAAGCAAATAGGGCGGGTCTTTTGGAAACCATTTTACCGCCGCGCGGATTTTGACGATAACCGCTATCGCCCAATGTTCTCACCATTGGCCGCAACGGGTCAGCAGGTGAAAATGGACGTGGTGCTGGAATATCTGAATGGCGATCAGGATTTGCATTTTGTGCCTTATATTAAGCGCGCCATGTCAGGGCAAATTGATGAAATCGGTTCTTGGCAAAAAGTTCAAAAAGATCAAACCATCGCTTTTGACATCCCAGAAACAGGCGACGAAGCCGTGATAGAGCTGGGTATTCTTGTGGAGTATTTCGGCCGCGCGCAGTATCTTGGCAATCTGACATTGTCACGATTTGACGTCTCCGGTGCAGGAAAAACTCGCATAAACCCAGCCCTTGAAGCCGAGGAATGGGACGCGATCAGCCGATTCACTTGGAATCGAGGCAATTGGCGCCTGAGTGACGGCCATATCACCGGTTTGACGGACTCAAACGCGGATTTGTGGACAGGAAACAGCTATGCTCGCGACCAGAAAATAACCGCAAAAATTACACCCGAAGCAGGCAACAGCCATCTATTAAGCCTCCGCGCGCAGGGCGCAGAACGATATTATGCCGCAGGGTTTGAGGACGACTGTATCGTAATATTAGCCGAAGACTTTGGAACAGAGATCCTCGCCAAAGCACCGTTCACGCGGGTTTTGGGCCAAGAATACAGCATTTGCGCCAGCGCATTCGACAACAAAGTCACGCTAAGCATCGACGGGAAACTCGTTTTGGAGGCTACCGATCAACGTTTTGCATTTGGCATGTCTGGCATTCGAATGAGCTCAGCGGGGCGTATTTCGGTTGGAATCATTGAGATTGAGGAGGCATAAATGTCCAGAATTGAGCTTAGAAACGTCGCTAAATCTTATGGCAAGGTAGACGTGCTTAACAACATTTCTTTTAGCATCGACGATGGAGAGTTTGTAGTGCTGGTGGGCCCTTCTGGCTGTGGTAAATCTACGCTGTTACGTATGATTGCAGGGCTAGAAGATATCACGGCGGGTGAAGTTGTAATCGCTGGCCATGTAGCCAATCGCATTCCTGCAAAACAGCGCGATCTGGCGATGGTTTTTCAATCTTACGCACTTTACCCGCATATGAAAGTCGCAGATAACATGAGCTTTTCGCTGAAGCTCGCGCATGTGCCGAAGGCTGAAATAAAGGAACGGGTGGCAGTTGCCGCCGACATTCTAGGGCTGACCGAATTGCTGGACCGCGTACCGCGCGAATTATCAGGTGGGCAACGCCAACGTGTGGCGATGGGGCGAGCAATAGTGCGTGATCCGCAAGCATTTTTGTTTGATGAACCCCTATCAAATCTGGATGCAAAACTACGCGTAAAAATGCGATCCGAGATCAAAAAACTGCATAAGCGGCTAGGCAAAACCATGATCTATGTGACCCATGATCAGACCGAGGCCATGACGATGGCTGAGAAAATTGTGGTGTTAAACGGCGGCGGTATTGCCCAAATGGGCAGCCCTCTTGAGATTTATCGCAACCCAAACAGCGCCTTTGTAGCAGGTTTCATAGGATCACCAGAGATCAATTTTATTGCGGCAAAAACTACCGATCGGCCACGCGTCACAGTCGCCGTGGGGCTGGACCTCCCACTTGGTCTTGATATCACGCTGCCCGCGGGCCGCGACGTTACCTATGGGATCAGGCCACAGCATATCACCCTTGGCGATACCGGCATTGAAGCGCAGGTTTTGGTAGTTGAACCCACCGGCGAGGAGCAAAATTTGACGCTAAACTTGGCAGGGCATGAAATTACTGTGGTGGCAACGGATGCTACTGCTTATACTATTGGCGAAACTGTCCTGATCAATATTCAGTCAGACAAAGTGCTGTTGTTTGATCCACAAAATGGAATGCGCCTTTTATGACCGACAACCAAGTGGTTCTTAGGCGCGATTGCTGCTCAAGTGATTGGTGTGACAATCTACCTAGGGCAAGTAGATGCGGACTTACGAAGCCTAAGATTTATTGCTTGGGTTTCTTAGCGATCGTGCGCAAACAATCCATAAGTAGAGATGTCGCTTGGGCTGGGGCCCGGTTGGCAGGCCGGATTACCAATAACGGTGTGCGGACAATGGGGTCGAATGCCAAAATTTTTACACCTTTCGGATAGCTACAAGAGCCAGGCAGCGAAGGGACCAGTGCTATACCCATCCGCATTGCAACGACGAAGGTAGCAATTTATGAATGAAATTAAGATTTCTCGCCACACCGCCTATAAAGACACCATCACTCTGCCACTTTTTCATCACGCAAAAGAGGCACTGCGGTTTACCCGCCGCGTTGATCAAGCCCACGCTATCATGCTGTCTGAGACCGGTGTGTTGTCAAAAAGTGACACCAAAGCAATTCTTCAAGGAATACAGGCGGTCGATGCAGCGTTGGATCTTAGCACACTTGAATCGCCTGAACCGTTCGAAGATCTTTTCTTTTATCTTGAGGATCGGCTGATCGCACAGATCGGCGACGCGATCGGAGGAAATCTACACCTCGCGCGCAGCCGCAACGATCTTGAAGCAACCGTGTTCCGTATGGCGTTGAAGGAAGATATGCGGCTAGCAATCGGCGGTTATCTCGATCAGACCGCAGGTCTACTTGCCAAAGCTAAATCCGAAAGCGCGACTATTGTCGTTGCGTTTACCCATGGGCAGCCAGCGCAACCAACGACATTCGGTCACTACCTTGCTGCGAAGGTCGAAGCCGACCTGCGTCATGCCAAACGCATGTTTTCGGCCTATGACGATATTGATGCCAGCCCGCTCGGTGCGGTCGCTATTACAACGACGGGTTTTAGTATTGACCGCCAACGCGTTACCGCTCTTCTAGGGTTCAAGACGACGTTGGAAAATTCTTATGGATGCATTGCGTCTGCCGACTATCTGACGGCAGCATTTCAGACTTTGCGTCTAGCTCTGATCGATATCGGCCGTCTGAGCCAGGATCTGGCACTTTGGAGCAACGGTGCGGTTAGCCAAATTCGCGTCTCGGACGATTTTTGCCAGATATCCTCCGTAATGCCTCAGAAGCGCAACCCGTTGGCTATTGAGTACATTCGAACACTGGCCTCGCTTACATCTGCGCGTTGTGAGGCTGTGACTCAGGCGATTCACAACACCCCGTTTGCTGATATGGTGGATGCGGAGGCACCGACCCAGTCTGCTGGCGCTGCTGCGATCAACGACTTCATACGTGTATGTGAATTGACCAAAGGACTGGTTGCCGGCCTAACGGTAAACAACCACGCTGTACGCGACCTGATCGCGACCTCGGCCGCTAGTGCGACTGAGCTTGCCGACAACTTTGTACGTTTGGAAAAACTGCCGTTCCGTCAGGCACATGGGATAACCAAAGCCTTGGCACGCGTCGCGGAAACCGCGGGCACAACGATTCAGCAAATCGACACCGAAACCGCAAACCGTGAGTTCGAAGACATCGTTGGGCGCAGCCTGCTCAACGCCTGGAGTGACCACATCGAAGCATTGTCTCCAGAGCGATCTGTGTACGTTCGCGAGGTGTTCGGCGGCCCAGGCCCTGGAGTGCTGAACAACAGTCTGGAACGTTATGAAGTACGTCTGAATGAATTACGCGCGAAACTTGCGCAAAAAATCGAAGCCGAGGAGGCCGCAGAGAAGCGGCTTCACGAAATTGTGGCCGCGTTAATCGGCGAGAGCCCGGCCGAAGCAATGGAGGAGACACTATGAACATCAATTATCACTCACTAGGTCAATGTTGGCTACCGCTGCATTTGCCCTAGCCGTTCCGGTCGGAGCGGCCGAAATCACCTGGATTGATCAGGCCCGCGGCGATATCGACGGTAAGATCGATAGCCTGTTTGTAGAGCCTTTCAATGCTGAACATCCTGATATAAAATTGGAAATTAGCCGCCAGGAAAATCAGGAAGATGCCGTTCGCATGTCGATACAGGCCCGTAATGCGCCTGACATTTTGCAACTGAACGGTGCGTCTGAAGTGGCTAACCTGGCTCGGGCTGATTTGTTGGTTCCGCTTGATGATTATGCTGAAAAATTCGGTTGGAATGACAAGATAATTATTTTGTAAAATATCATAACATGGCAACATTT